>Ga0209384_1000893_pt1 | contig 16801 bp, 12 predicted proteins | sample CoawatmetaG05DNA_FD_187511 | JGI IMG/M metagenome (GOLD analysis project Ga0209384, IMG submission 187511) | Marine microbial communities from the West Antarctic Peninsula - Coastal water metaG058-DNA (SPAdes) (version 2) | ecosystem: Environmental > Aquatic > Marine > Coastal ... | reverse complement strand
TGTTGCCTGACGCGATAAGTGATTTCTATCTTGATATCGGCAAAAAATCTTTTAAGGCAAAAATCTGCTTATTTCATCAGCGATTTTCAACGAATACTCAGCCTCGCTGGCATCTAGCACAGCCATTCAGATTGCTTGCTCACAATGGAGAGATTAATGCTATTCGAGGAAATAGAAATTGGGTAAAAGCAAGGGCATCAAAATTCTCTACCCCTTTAATTCCAGACATTAGTTTATTTTCATCTTTAGTTAATGAAACCGGCTCAGATTCTTCTGCTTTAGATAATATGGTGGAGCTTCTAATTAAAGGTGGTATTAATTTTTTTAGAGCGATAAGAATGGTTCTTCCTCCAGCTTGGCAGAACATTCATACGATGGATCCTGAAATTCGAGCATTCCATGAATATAACTCTATGCACATGGAGGCATGGGATGGTCCAGCAGGAGTTGTGATGTCTGACGGTCAATGGGCAATATGTGTGCTCGATAGAAATGGTTTGCGACCAGCGAGATATCAGGTGCTTCACAATGGAATGATTTGCGTTGCATCTGAAACAGGAATTTATCCGACTACTGAAGAGGAAGTGCTGCAAAAAGGACGTCTCAGCCCAGGTGGTATTTTTGCGGTTAATACTGAGACTGGAGAAGTCTTAGATCAAAATACAATCGACAATCAGTTAAAGCAGCAAAAACCTTATCGAGAGTGGTTAAAAAAATCAGCAGTTTATCTTGAATCCACGCTAGATGCTTTCGAAGGCCCAAGCATTAAAAAGATGCCTCATGCAGACTTAATCACTGCCTCTAAATTATTCTCATTGTTTAACGAAGAGAGAGTTTCTATTATTAAACCCCTTGCACTTGCTGGAATTGAGGGAACAGGCTCCATGGGGGATGATACTGCGTTGGCTGTTCTCAGCAGAATGCCAAGGTCAATTTATGATTACTTTAGGCAACAATTTGCACAAGTTACAAATCCACCAATTGACTCCTTGAGAGAAACCAGTGTTATGTCCCTTGAGACATGTTTTGGCCCAGAATTAAATATTTTTGAAGAAACAGCAGAGCATGCAAAAAGAATTGTCAGCACATCACCTGTTTTATCACATAAGAAACTCAATTCCTTGCTAAAAAACCCTTATTTTAAAGTAGAAAGCTTTGACTTGGTTTATCCACCAAAATTGGAGTTAGCAGATGCTCTAGAAAATTTAACTATGAAAGTTATTAAGGCAGTTAAAAAAGGTGTTGTAATTATTCATCTAAACGAGATATTGCCTAAGGGAGATACCCTATCTATCAATGCATTGCTTGCCGTAGGCTGCATCCACCAAGAACTTGTTAAATTAGGACTAAGATCTGATGCAAATCTAGTTGTTAGCTCAGCTTCAGCTCGTGATACTCATCAAATAGCTTGCTTATTAAGTTTTGGAGCTACAGCAGTGTTCCCGTGGCTGGCATTTCAAATTATTTTAGATCTTACCCATCGCAATGAGCTCAAGGGTAGCGCGACAGCTAACTGTGCTAAGTATAGAAAAGGCATCAATAAAGGCTTATTAAAGATAATCTCTAAAATCGGCATTTCAACTATTTCGAGTTATCGAGGGTCTCAACTGCACGAAATTGTTGGGCTTAATAGGGACGTTGTTAAATTATCCTTTACCAATACTGTTAGCAGAGTGGGTGGCAAAACTTTTGATGATTTAGATGTTGAGATGAGATCCCTTAAGAAATATGCTCACTCTAATGTTAGTGAAATTAGCTTAGGCGGCTTATTAAAATTTGTTCATGGCGGTGAATATCATGCCTACAACCCCGAAGTTGTAAAAAAACTCCAAGAGGCCGTTAGCTCTGGCTCAGATAAAACCTACAAAGAATATGCTGACTTGGTGAACTTTCGCCCGCCCGCAATGCTTAGAGATCTAATGGCATTAAAGTATCCCAAGAAACCCAAGAAAGTTACTGTCGCTCCTGTGAAATCAATGCTCAAAAAATTTGATTCAGCCGGCATGAGTTTAGGGGCGCTTTCTCCAGATGCACACGAGACATTAGCTGAGGCTATGAATAGTATGGGAGCTCGCTCTAACTCAGGCGAGGGCGGTGAAGCAAAAGAAAGATATGGCACCAGCAAGATGTCAAAAATTAAACAAGTTGCCTCTGGAAGGTTTGGTGTCACTCCTGAATATTTAGTCAATGCAGAAGTTCTGCAAATTAAAATTGCTCAAGGGGCTAAGCCAGGAGAGGGCGGTCAATTACCTGGAGGCAAGGTTAATGCTTTAATTGCAAAGCTGAGATATTCCACCCCTGGGATTACCCTGATCTCTCCTCCGCCTCATCATGATATTTATTCCATTGAAGATTTAGCTCAGTTAATTTTTGACTTAAAGCAAGTTAATCCAAAAGCTCTTGTATCTGTCAAACTGGTTTCAGAACCAGGTGTTGGCACCATTGCAGCTGGAGTGGCAAAAGCTTATGCAGATTTAATAACTATTTCTGGACATGATGGTGGAACTGGAGCCAGCCCACTTTCATCTATTAGACACGCTGGTTCTCCTTGGGAGCTAGGTCTATCTGAAGCTCACCAAGCCCTTCGAGCTAGCAATCTCAGGCATAAAGTTCGACTGCAAGCGGATGGGGGGCTAAAGACTGGTCTAGATGTAATCAAAGCTGCAATCTTAGGAGCTGAATCATTTGGGTTTGGAACCGGACCAATGATCGCTATGGGCTGCAAGTACCTTCGAATTTGTCATCTCAATAACTGCGCAACAGGAGTTGCAACCCAGAGAAGAGATATTATTGATCATCACTTTGTTGGTGAAAAAGAAAAAGTAATAAATTACTTCACATTTATAGCAAATGAAGCGCGCCAAATCTTAAGTGAATTAGGTGTCTCCAGTATTGAAGAGATTATTGGCCAAACTCAATATCTTGAAGATATTACTCAGCTAGATTCAAGAACTAAAAATATTGATATTTCCGCAATTCTTTATTCAGATAGGCGGTCTTTATCCCCCCATTATTGCAATACTGCATCTAACGATCCTTGGGATCAGGCAGATTTAAACAAAAAAATTATGCGTAATTTGAAAGATTCTATTAGCAAAAATACAGAAGCTAATTTTTCTTATCAAATTTCTAATCGCGATAGATCCGTTGGCGCCCAAGCCTCTGGATTCATCGCATCACTTTATGGTGAGAGAGGAGTGACTCAGACGCAAACTTTAAATTTTAAGGGTTCTGCTGGTCAGAGTTTTGGAGCGTGGAATGCTAATGGATTGAATTTAATATTACAGGGTGATGCTAATGATTATGTTGGCAAAGGAATGAATGGAGGAAAGATCGTAATCTCTAATGCATCACAATATGCTTCTCAAAGCACTCCAACTGTTCTAGCGGGGAATACTGCATTGTATGGCGCTACGGGAGGAGAGCTTTACGTTGGAGGATCTGCAGGCGAAAGATTTGCTGTCAGAAATTCTGGTGCATCAGCAGTAATTGAAGGTGCGGGAGATCATTGCTGCGAATACATGACAGGGGGTCATGTAACGGTAATTGGAGAGGTGGGTTCAAATTTTGGAGCAGGTATGACGGGTGGGTTCGCTTACGTTCTAGATACTAATCGAAGGTTCTTTGATCAATGCAATAGAAGTTTAGTAAATTTAGACAGAATTGTAAGCGAGGACATGGAATCGCACAGGAAGTTTTTAAAGCAGATCTTGACTCGTCATATCAAGGAAACAAAAAGCTCAAGAGCTAAAACTATTCTTGATGAATTTGATAGATACTCACCATCTTTCTGGTTAGTCTCTCCTGCCGCATTGAATATTAAGGATTTGCTTAAAGCTACAACAGCTAATGCCGCATAAACAATTAGGAAATAGATTTTTTTAAATTCTTTTGATCAAACTTATCAGAAATGATGCCTTTTGACATTCCTTTTAATAAGACTAAATTTAAATTTCCTTTTTGTACTTTTTTATCCCTGAAAATAAATGGCTTCAAATCCATATAGTTATAGTTTAAAGATAAATCAAAGCGATAATCTAATAATAAATTTCTTATTTTTAATAGCTCTTTCTCACTAATCAGGCCTTCTAACATAGAGATTTTGCTAGCTATTAACATCCCTTTTGCTACAGCCTCCCCATGAAGAATTTTCTTGTATTTACCATGGGCTTCAATCGCATGTCCAAATGTATGCCCAAAATTTAAAAGTGCTCTAATACCAGTTTCTTTTTCATCCTTGGTAACAATTTTGGCTTTAGTTTTAATGGATTCAAATATAACCTCTTCTATAATCTTATGATTACGATTTAAGATGGGTGCAACATTTTTTTCTAAAAGAGAGAGTAAATATTTATTTTGAATTAACCCATATTTAATGACTTCTGCAAGACCAGCATTGAGCTCGCGAGATGAAAGAGTATGCAATACGTTTGTGTCTATAATAACGCCCTTAGGATTATAAAATGCACCAACAAGATTCTTGCCAGCTGGAATATTTATTGCTGTTTTGCCGCCAACTGATGAGTCTACTTGCGCTAAAAGTGTTGTGGGAATTTGAATAAATGAAATGCCACGAAGATATGCGCTTGATACAAATCCAGAAATATCACCAACCACTCCTCCGCCAACAGAAATTATTCCATCTGATCTATCAAATTTATTATCAATTAAGAAATTAATAATACTCTGAAAATTAGAAAGAGATTTAGCCTTTTCCCCTTGATCTAAAATAATGGTGAATACCTTCGAGTGATTCTTGATGATTGCTGTAACTTTTTTTATTATCTTTTTTGGCACTCCCGTATCAGAGATAAGGAGTAGTTTTTTATAACCTTTTATCAGGGGGAGTAAGTTAGTATTTGAAATAGTATTTTGACCAATAATTATTCTATATTGATCATTTTTTTTACCGGCCAATATATCTTTAGCCATAATTTTTTACTAGTTTAACAATTTCTTTAGCAACTTCTGAGCCACTTTTATTCTCTGTATCAATAATATAGTCAGAGACTTCCTCATATAAAAATTGCCTAGCATTTTGAAGGTTTATTAATACCTCAGAAGCATTCTTATTTTTAAGTAACGGCCTATCTTTATCTTTTGCTGTTCTCTCAATCTGGGTATTTAAAGGAGTATGAAGATAAAATACTGTTCCCCTTGATGCTAAAAGCTCTCTATTTTCATCTTCAATCACTATACCTCCCCCGGTCGCTAAGACGATTGAATTTAATGCTACTAAGTCTTTTAGCACCAGGGTTTCTCTTTTCCTGAAGCCCCCCTCTCCTTCAATATCAAATATCCAGTCAATCGTTACGCCAGTTTTTTCTTCAATGGTGCCGTCAGTATCATAAAAATCAAGGAATAGCTCACTCGCCACAATTTTTCCAACAGTGGTTTTGCCTGAGCCCATAGGACCAACAATAAATATATTCATGGTTAAGTATTTTAGAATGCTGATTCTACCATTTAAAGGGTTAAAATAATTCTTATTGTAAAATCCAAAGCTAAATTATGTTTTTAGTAAATAATTTCTTTTTTTTATATGCTGGTTAAGATTATTAAATGGACTCTGTCATTGGCATCAGTGGTTACATTGATGTCTATTTTTATAATTGCTTCCGGGTATCTTTTTTTTAAGCCAGTCCTCCCCAAGATTAATCTAGTTGATCAAGATATTTTACAGATTCCTCTGAAAGTTTTCTCAGCTGATAACGTATTAATTGGAGAATTTGGAGAACAAAAAAGAAGAACAATTGAATATCAAGAAATTCCTCTTAATTTAAAGAATGCATTCTTAGCAGCAGAAGATGATCAGTTCTTTGAGCACAATGGCATCAGGATTCTCTCTTTTGCCAGAGCTTTTTTACAGCTTTTGCAATCTGGAGAAATTATTAGTGGCGGGGGCACAATAACTATGCAGGTTGTAAGGACCTATTTGCTCTCTAGAGATCAAAAGATTCTTAGAAAAATAAAAGAAATCTACTTAGCTTTTGAATTAGAGAGTATAGCTTCCAAAGAAGAAATTTTTTCTTTATATCTCAACACCATATTTCTTGGTAACAGAGCATATGGAGTCGAGGCAGCAGCTGACAAATATTTTGCTAAATCCATTGACGAGCTAACGTTAGCAGAATCAGCTTTGATTGCTTCCTCAGCTCAACTACCTTCAAGAATTAATCCTATTCGTTCTCCTGAGCGCTCTGCGGTAAGAAGAAACTGGATTTTAGGTAGAATGTATAAACTTGGATATATTGGTAAAGCACAGTTTCTATTGGCTATTGATGAGCCTATAGCTATAGCAAAATCAGACTCTTTTTTTGACCTTGATGGAAGATATATTGCGGAGCTCGTTCGCCAAGAAGTAATTAAAAAATATGGACTATCTGCATATGCCGATGGACTATCTGTTTACACGACAATTCAGTCCTCACTGCAAAGGGCTTCAATATCAAGTATAGAAAAAAATTTATTTGATTATGACAAGCGTCATGGTTGGAGAAAACCAATAAATTATTCTGACCAATTGTCTAGTAATTTACTATCTGAATTAACTCTTGGAAATCTTGATATTTTACGAGAGGAGTCTATGGAGCTTGATGAGCTTGGTATGAAGCAATCATTAATAGCGATAATTAGAGAAATTTTTGATCAATCAATAAACTTAGATTCCCATGCAAAAGCCATTATTATTGATGTTAAACCAGAGCGAATAATCTACTTAGATGATGACTTTAATCTGCAAAATCTACCTTGGTCTGAGAGCTACAAGTGGGCTAGGCGCAGAATAACAATCAATATCTTTGGACCAACTCCTCAGAATTTCTATGATATTTTGAATATCGGTGACTTGGTATACCTTCAAGAGAATGGGGTGGACAGAATGCTGGATCAGATTCCAGAGGCTGAGGTTGCATTTATCTCTTCAGACCCTTCTACTGGGGCTATTCTTTCTTATCAAGGAGGATTTAATTTTTCTAAAAGTAACTTTGACAGAGTAAAGCAATCCTTTCCTCAAGCTGGCTCAAGTTTTAAACCTTTTATATACTCAGCAGCATTTGCAAATGGCTATGGTCCATCTTCAACTATCAATGATGCCCCAATCATTTTTGAAGATCAGAATCTTGAAAGTTCATGGCGTCCTGAGAATTATACCGGGAAGTTTTCAGGACCAATTATGCTGCGTGAAGCATTGGTCCAGTCTGTAAATATTGTTTCAATTAAACTACTAAGAGAGCTAGGTATCGAAAATGCTAGAACTTTTCTTGAAAATTTTGGATTTGCCAAAACCCGATTAGCTCCTGATTTATCTTTAGCACTCGGCTCATCAAGTTTTTCTCCAGCAGAGATGATTAGAGCATATAATTTTTTAGCAAACTCGGGGCAAGGCGAAGATTTATACTTTATTGAAAAAATTGAAGATCGAAATAAGAAAATAATTTATCAACATCCCCATCCTGAATATAAGTTAAATATAGCAAGCAAGATAGATGGATTTCCATGGTTTACAGACGACTTATCAGAAGGCATGCAACCATTCTCATTAATTCCTAAATTGCATACACAAAGACGCACCATTGATCCCAAAATTGCTTTTATCACAAAAGATATTTTACGAGATGCTCTGCAAAGAGGAAGTAATGGCAGAAAGGCTAAAATATTAAATCGTTCTGATCTAGCAGGAAAAACGGGCACTACAAATGATGCTATTAGCACATGGTTTTCTGGATTTCATAAAGATTTATCAGCAACTGTTTGGGTCGGCACTGATAATTTTTCTTCCCTAGGAAATAATGAATTTGGTTCCTCGATAGCTTTGCCGATTTGGGTTGATTTCATGGGCTCTGCTTCAAAGGACTTGCCTGAAGATCCATGGAAAACTCCAAAGGGTTTATCCTATGTAAGGGTAAATAGAAATACAGGAAATTTCACAGAACAGTTTGATGAAAACTCTTATTTTGAGTTATCTATAGAGTAACCCTTTTTAATTTTTAAAAAGGCTATGAGATAACAGAGACCAGTAATTTTTCAAGTAACTGCTTGGCACCTCTTTAAACCCATTCCTAATAAATCTTGAGATAATACCCTCTATAGTAGATGTAATTAAATGAGCGCTAATACTGGGGGTTAATTGAATGCGCTCTTTTTGAGATGATAATATTTGCTTCATAGAAAGCTCTAATCTCTCGTAAAATTGATTCACTGCATCTATGACATTCTTTTCATTTGGTCCCAATGCTTCTCTTGATAAAATTCTTGCAAAACCTTTATTTTTTTCAAGAAAGATAATAAAAAAGAAAAATATCAATCTAATTTTTTCGTCCGGCTCAATGCTTGCTTCTTTTTTTATCTCACCTACTTTTTGAAAAATAGTTTCATCACAGAAGTTAAATAGCTCCAAAAAAATTGATCGCTTGCTTGGAAAATGCCGATACAGTGCCGCTTCAGTAATGCCACTTACTTTTGCAAGACTTGCTGTCGTGACTTTTGTAGAGTCTCTTTCTTCAAGCAGTTTTGCCAGGCTCTGAAGAATAATTTGTTTTCTATCTTTAGACATATCTCTAGCTTAGCTCAATCTTAATTGATTCATCAATCTGTTTCAGCTGACTTAAAAACAGGTTTTGAATTTCTAGCAACCGCTTTGCTGTTTGAGCTTCAAACCTTAAAACTAATTTTGGTGTCGTATTGGATGCTCTCAAAAGACCCCAGCCATCTTTAAAATTAACCCTCAATCCATCGATAGTGATTTTTTGGCCTTCTAAGAATTCAGCGCCTTTGATAAAATCATTAACAATCCTAAATTTTTGACTTTCCTCAACTTCAATATTTATTTCTGGTGTTGAAAATGCTTTTGGCAGACTGCCATAAATTGACGAAAGATTTTTATTAAACTGAGCAATAATTTCTATTAGCCTAAAAGCAGAGTAATGACCATCATCAAATCCATACCATTGATCATTAAAGAAAATATGACCACTCATTTCTCCTGCAAGTGGTGCTCCAGATTTTTTTAAAGCATTTTTAATATGAAAATGACCGGTTGCTGACATATAGGGCTTGCCGCCACTTTCCTCAATAGTTTGAGCAAGTAAATTAGAGCATTTAACATCAAACACTATTTGAGCACCCTTATTCCTCGAGAGTACATCTTGAGAAAAAATCATTAATAGCTGATCAGGAAAAATTATTTCCCCAAGATCTGAGACCACGCCCAGTCTGTCTCCATCTCCATCAAATGCTATCCCTAAATCAGCATTGGATGCACGCACAGCTTCTATTAGATCACTTAAGTTTTCAGGTTTACCAGGATCAGGGTGATGATTAGGAAAGTTGCCATCAATCTCACAAAATAGTTCAATCACTTCATGGCCCAGGGCCTTCATAAGCTTTGGTGCGATTTCTCCAGCTGATCCATTTCCACAATCAACTACAACTTTCATTTTTTTTAAGCATGTGGCTTGGGCACATACTTCTTCAATATAGCTGCTCATTAAGTCAGCTTGATGTCTTTCTTGGGCAGTTATTTGTGTATTTGGTAACTTACTATCAATAAAATTTAATAGCTCTAATCCAGAGACAGGAGAATCATTAATTACGACCTTAAACCCATTGTAATTTTTGGGGTTATGACTTCCTGTGATCATAACGCCAGATTTTGAGTCAATTTTTTTTGCAGCAAAATATAATAATGGGCTAGTGACTAGTCCAATATTTACTATATTAATACCTCGGATCTGAAGGGAGGAAGAAAGATTACTCATAATATCAGCACCGGATAATCTGCCGTCCCTGCCTAATGCGAGTTCGCTGACGCCCTCGTCATAACATTTAGCAGCAATAGCGTTAGCAATTAAATCGATAGAACCAGTATTTATTTGCTCTGGTACAGTGCCGCGAATGTCATATTCTCTAAAAATAGATTGATCAATCATGCCAATTTAGATTTCTTTATAGAAGTGTATTTGTCATAATAACTGAGACTTAAAACCATACACAACATGTTTCTAAATACTGACTCAAAATTTATTTGGCTAAATGGAGCTTTTCAGCCATTTAACGATACTAATATCCATCTTTTATCTCATACATTGCATTATGGTCTTGGAGCATTCGAGGGTGTTAGGGCATATGAAACCGAAACTGGCGGTGCAATTTTTAGACTCCGAGATCATACAGAGCGACTATTTGATGCGGCAGATAAAATTAATATTACTATTCCATATTCCATAGAAGATCTTGAAGCAGTGCAAAAAGATGCTATGACAAAAAATAATCTCAAGGAAGGATACATTAGGCCTATTGTTTTTTTGGGTAGTGAATCTATGGGCTTGCGAGCTAAGGATTTAGTATCCGTCAATGTTGCTGTTGCTTGCTGGGAGTGGCCGTCATACATGGATCCAGAAGCGAAGAAAAAAGGTATTTCAGTTATTAAATCCCCATATCAACAATATGACAATCCGCTTTACTCAAACAATAAAATTATAGGCACTTATATTAATTCAATTATGGCCCTTCATGATGCGCTTGGTAAAAATGCTGATGAGGCAATATTGCTTGATAAAAATGGATTTATTTCTGAGGGTAGTGGAGAAAATCTATTTATAGTTAAAGACTCCAAGTTACTTACTCCCAGGATAGATTTTTGTTTGAATGGAATCACTCGTCAGAGTGTTATTGCGATGGCTCAGAACCTCGGCATTGGAGTTGAAGAAAAGGATTTACTTTTTGATGATTTGGTAAATGCAGACGAAGCTTTTTTTTCAGGTACTGCGGTAGAGATTACCCCGATCACAACTTTGGATAACTCGGATATTGGTGAAGGTTTAAGAGGTCCGGTGACTGAGATGCTTCAGTCTAAATATTCTGAGATAGTTTGTGGAAAAGATGCAAATTATACTAATTGGCTTACCTATTTGTAAATAACTCAAAGAAAATTGAAGAAGCCTTTAAAAATTGCGATTCTAAGTTATCGAAGCGCGCCATTTGGAGGGGGTCAAGGCATTTATGTTTATGAGCTATCCAAGGCACTGAAAAACATTGGTCACAATATACATGTTATTTCTGGACCACCATATCCAGAGCTAATCGCCGATATCAAATTAATTAAACTTCCTGGCCTAAATCTTTTTAGCACTTTTAAATTTCAAGAACGCTTAAAAATTTTTTTTTATAAAAAGAATAAATCCCTGGATGATTGGCATGAATTTAGCTCAACCTTGATGGGAGGCTTCCCTGAGCTTCAAACATTTGGGAACAGGGCCAACATATTTTTAGCTGACAAGAATTATGATATTGTAATAGACAATCAATCCATCAGCTTTGGAATGATTGATATTCAGAAATCTAAACCTCTTATTGAGATAATGCATCATCCAATCTCAAAAGATTATTTTTATGATTTGAAGTTTGCAAGAGGTCTAGTGCAGCGCCTTTCAAAGATGAGGTGGTTCTCTTTTTTGAAAATGCAAAAAAAAGTTGCCAAACAAATAAAGGTTGTAGTGACTCCATCCTTAAATTCTAAACAAGATATCCATCATGACTTCAAAGTTCCCATGCAAAATATTCAAGTCATTCCTAATGGAATTGACTTTAATACCTTTTGCTCGCTTCCAAATATAGTGCCTAGAGCTAATGGTGTTATTACTACTGCAAGTGCAGACGTACCATTAAAGGGTTTAGATTTTTCATTGCATGCAATTGCCAAATTAAAATCTGAATATCCAGATATAAATTTAACTGTCATAGGCAGCCCTAGGGCTGAAGGCCATACAGAAAGACTTATAAAGAGATTAAAACTAGAAGAGCAGGTATCTTTCAAAACAAATCTTACCAAGAAAGAAATTACACATGAGTATGCCAAAAGTTCAGTTGCAGTTGTTAGCTCTTTATACGAAGGGTTTGGATTTCCTGTCGGAGAGGCGATGGCTTGTGCAACTCCATTAGTAGCAACTAATGTAGCCTCAATTCCTGAGATCACTAGTTCGTTTGCTCAGTTGATTCCAGCTGAAGATGAAGAAGCAATTTACCAAGGCATAAAAAATATTTTTCAAAGCCCTCAAAAATACAAAATTCAGGCAGAGTTAGGCAGACAGCATATAATAGAGAATTTTAATTGGACTAAAATTGGTCATGTATACGAAGAATTGCTTTACAAAACTATTAATGATTTTAAATGCTAACTTTTAACTTCAATAATATTGATCTCCCATCAGGAGCAAAAATCCTAGATGTAGGATGTGGAGAGGGAAGACATATCTTCGGCTCACTTCAAGCATTTAAGCACGCATATTGCATTGGTTACGATCAACATATTCCCTCTTTAAATATTTGCAAAGACGGACTAGATTTTTTTCAAGAATTAAATCTAGGATCTACAATATTTGTCCAAGGCTCAGTTTATAAACTTCCATTCGAAGACAATAGTTTTGATTTAATTTTTTGTTCTGAGGTTTTAGAGCACTTGGATGATTATCATCTTGCCTTAGATGAAATTCATAGAGTGCTAAAGCCTGGCGGTAAGTTTCTGCCCAGCGTTCCCTCTTTTTGGCCCGAAAAAATATGTTGGATTCTTTCAACAGGCTATCAAAATATGCCAGGCGGACATGTCAGGATTTTTAAGAAAAATCAGGTGATTACCGAGATTGCTGACCATGGATTTGAATATGAAAAGTCTGAACGGTTCCATGGTCTGCATAGCGCTTATTGGTGGTTAAGATGTCTTGTTTGGAAAACCCAAGAATCAAATTGGCTGGTTAAGCAATATAAGAAATTGTTGGAATATCAGATTCTACAAAATCCATCTTGGCTTCAAAAAATAGAAAATTTTATGAATCCTATTTTTGGAAAGAGCATAGCCTTTTATTTTCAAAAAAAATAATGACTTTTCCTCACACCTCAAAAATTGATACAACTGCGCTTGTTGGCATGAAGCATTTAGGTAGTTTTATTTCTAATCTACAGCTTAACTCTGGCGCTATTCCATCGAATAAAGATGGGTCTCATGATCCATGGGATCACCTAGAAGCTGTTATGGGCTTAGCGACACTTGGCTTTAATCATGAGGCTATGCTGGGATTACAATGGATGAAGGATAATCAAAATGACGATGGAAGTTGGTACAACCTTTATCAAGGTAATGAAGCCATAGAACAAAATAAACAATCGAATTTTTCTTCCTACATAGCAGTTGCTGTTTGGCAAAATTATTTATTAACAAATGATCTTAGTATTTTAGAGAATTTCTGGAGCTCTATTGAGAAGGGGATGGTGTTTGCTCTTTCCTTGCAACACAGTAATGGTGCCATTGCATGGAATGTAGATGAGTCAGGTGTCGTTGATGAGGACTATCTTCTGACAGGATGTAGCTCGATTGCCAAGAGCATTGAATGCTCAATAGCAATATGTGAGGTATTAAATAAATCAGATTTTAAGTCCACCCTGCTAAACGCTCATTCTAATCTACTTAATGCCATTGAAAATCCACAAGGTAGCTTTGATTTAAAAAAAGATAGGAGTAGATTCTCAATGGATTGGTACTATCCAATTTTATCTGGAGCCAATCCTAAAGATAATTTTGCAAGACTTTTAAATCAAATTACTGATATTTTTTGGGTACCTGGCGTTGGCATCAAATGTGTTGCAGATCAGCCTTGGGTAACAGTTGCTGAGACTTGCGAATGCTCAATTGCATTTAAAAAAATTGGCCATGAAAAAAATGCGCAAGAACTATTATTAAACGCTTCAGCTATTGTTGATGAAAGCAGTATCCCTTATATGGGTTGGCAGCTAGAAGAAAAAATCTACTGGCCAGAAGAACAACCAAGCTGGACTTCTGGAGCTTTGATACTGGCCGCAGATGCCAATAACGCTCTCACGAAAGCTTCAAACCTTTTTCTTACAAAGCAGTTTAGCTCTTAATTAAGCAGGCTATTGTGTCTACCCTTTCATAAAGAGCAAAACCATCTTCAAGAGCTTTTTGGTAGATTAAAAATGGAGCTTGCCCACCTTCCTCAGGGTTTTCATAAACATCATGAATGACTAGAGCGCCTCCAGAAACAATTTTAGTATTCCAATTTGCATAATCATTTTGTGCTGAAATTTCTGTATGACTTCCATCAATAAACAGCAAGCCTAATTGCATTGTCCAGATTGGCGCTAATGCATTTGCATTTGCAATTATGGGGACAATATACCTACTTTCTTCAAACTGACTAAGATTTGACTGCATTAAAGGAACAGTGTTCACTCGACCTAAAAATGCATCAAAAATATCAGGATCAAAATATTCTTCTCCAGTTTGATGCTCTTCTGAGCCTTGATGATGATCAATTGTAAAAACTAACTGCTCATTTATGGAGGAGCCTGCAGCAATATAAAGGCTAGATTTACCTCCAAATGTTCCAATTTCAAGGGCAGGACCCATGGTTGAAAATTGTTCCGCCCATTTTGCCAATACTTTACCTTCATGCTGAGGCATGAAGCCTTTAAGATCATTTAATTTATCAAAATCCATATGCCCCTCTTATTTATAAAATTTTTTCCCTAGCGTTGATTTAAATCTTCTGTGAGACCAAAGATATTCCTCAGGATGGAGTGTAATTTTTTGCTCCATCAGGGCATTTATTTTTTGTGCTAGCTGCATTGAATCTAGATCATCATGATCTATTGACTCTAGTTCAAGTACTAGTTTTTCTTCTGCAAAGTATGAATTAACAAATAGTAAATTGCATTGAGTAATGTCAATAATTTTTCTTGTTGTGGTAATTGTTGCAGCTGGAGTCTTAAAAAACGAGAGTTCAATAGAGTTTTCCCAGCCATAATCTTGATCAATGGCATAGAGAACATTTTTTCCTTTTTTAAGCCATGCAAGAAATTTTCTAGGATTATTTTTATCAGCAGTTGCTTGAATGCTTGAAAGCCTTCCCTGAGTTTGTAATTTATTTATTATGGGTGAATTATGAGATCTGCCTACTCCAAAAATTTCAGCATTTAAGCCTAATAATCTCGCATCAAGCTCTAAGTGCTGAGAGTGTTTAAATAAAACTAAATTTCCAGATTGTTCTTCTGTATTATTTAAAAGCTCTAATCCTTTTATCTCGTATTCCACATGTTTTTGAATTTTTATATCTGACCAAAACCATGCAGAACCAGTTTGAAAAATAGAAGCTCCCAAGAATTTAAAATTCTGATCTAGAAGTTTGTTTTGCTCTTCGGAGGCAAGCAAAGGAAAGCATGCTTGAATATTAACTTGCGCAATTCTCTTTCTTTTACTGGCGATAATAAGCAAGAGACTTCCAAGCACCTGTCCAAGTATTTTTTGCCATGCAGCTGGAAGTAGGCAGATCCCTTTCCATGTGGTAATTATTACTTGCATCAAAATTATAGGTACTTAAAAATTAAAGGATGTATTATTACATTAAATTAAATATACCTATGCTATGAAGCTTGCAATCTATAATCTACTGATTCTATTGCTGATACCTATTTTCCACTTACGGATACTCCTAAAAAGTTATAGTGATGAAGGTTACAGAGCTTATTTATCTCAAAGATATGGAAGAAATTTCACTAAGGTTAATCGTCAGAAGAAAAAAATTATCTGGTTTCATGCTGTAAGTTTAGGAGAGATTATAGGATCTCAGAATGTTATTAAGCTATTGTTAAAGACTCACGATGTCGTTTTAACCACTTCAACCCCAACTGGTTTTAGAAAGGCGCAAGCGATATACAAAGATACTCTTGCAATTAATTATGCTCCATGGGATTTAAATATTTTTATTCGTAGATTTTTAGATTTCCATCAACCGGCAGCACTATTAATTTTTGAAACTGAAATATGGCCAGCAATGATTTCGCAAGCCAAGAAACTACACATTCCTATTTTTTTAGTCAATGGCCGCCTAAGCGCACAATCATTTAACGCTTACTCAAAAGTCTCATGGCTGGTGAGTGGAATTGTTGGAATGATAGATTTTGTATTTGTTCAAACCCCTCAACATCAAGAGAGATTCATGCAATTAGGTGTAGAAAAAGAGAAAATTGCTATTGCAGGATCTGTAAAATTTGATGCCCCAGGATTGAATCCTAAGAACTTAGATTTACCGGAATTTGTTTTAGGTGCGAGTACTCATGATGGGGAAGAAGAAATATTGCTTCAAGCCTTTAAAGAGATCGGGGTTAAATACTCTCACAAGTTATTTATTTGTCCAAGACATCCAGACAGAGCCAGAGAAGTGCTAACTTTGGCTACTCAAATGAACTTTAAGACTCAACTCTATTCTCGGTTGAGTCAAGAAGACTATGAAGTATGTGTGATCGATAGTGTTGGATTATTACCAGATTTTTACAAAGGAGCAGATCTAGCATTTGTTGGAGGTAGCTTGGTTCCCCGAGGAGGACATAATTTAATTGAGCCTGCTGTCTTAGGAACCCCTATTATCGTTGGAGAGCATACCTTTAATTTTGAGGAGATTACTGCAAACTTCATCAATCAAGATGCATGTCTATTGGTTCGTAATAAAAATGAATTATATGAAGCTATGCAATCTCTGCTAGAGGATGAAAATCTTAGATCTAGGCTTTCAAAGAATGCTGAAGAGGTTGTGTCTCTGAATCAAGGCTCAACAGAAACCCAAGTCTCTTATATACTTAATAGATTAGGAGAAGAGTATTGAAACACATTACAGCTATTATCAAACCATTTAAGCTTGAGGAAGTTCGCCAATCTTTAGACTCAATTGGAATTACAGGGATGACTATTACAGAGGTCAAGGGTTTTGGCAGACAAAAAGGCCATACAGAACTT
>Ga0209384_1000889_pt1 | contig 16811 bp, 13 predicted proteins | sample CoawatmetaG05DNA_FD_187511 | JGI IMG/M metagenome (GOLD analysis project Ga0209384, IMG submission 187511) | Marine microbial communities from the West Antarctic Peninsula - Coastal water metaG058-DNA (SPAdes) (version 2) | ecosystem: Environmental > Aquatic > Marine > Coastal ... | reverse complement strand
GGATAAAAACTGTTAGAGATACTGAGGATTTTAGTTTAAATTATTTTACTTATAGTGATAAAATTAAAGCAGATGAGTTAACTGCTAAGAGTTTTGATAAGCTTAAAGATTTCAACACAGACTTAGAGTTTAAATCTTTACCATATGAAATTATGCTTTTTGAAAAAGATTCTACTTTAAAGCTAAAAAGAAACAGATGGCATAAAAACCTTTCTAAAGATCTTTATATTGACGAAGCTTTAAATGTTCTTACAGATCTTAAAATAAGTTATAATAATTTAGATTAATAAACTTAATTTCTTGATAAAAAATATAAGTATAGCGTATATATTACTGATAGCTTTTTTATCAATATTTGCCTACTTTTTTATCCCAGATAAATCTAGTAATGCTAATCAAATGCATTTATCTATTCATTCTGAATCTCCAGGTTTTGAAGTTGATTTATTATTAATTGATAATGATACTAATTATGAACAAAATTTATTTGAAAAATTATTCTTTGGTGATAAAAACCCACCCTTAGAGATTCCGTTACAGCAATACGTATTTATAGATGATGTTTTTTATTATAATGAATATGGAAATCTTTCTGATTCCTATGACAATAGTTTTATAGTTGAAAGGCCTAGCGAATTTAAAAGTAATAGTATAATAAACAGGGTTTTTTGGTTAGGCACCGATAAATTTGGAAGAGATGTTTTAAGTAGACTAGTAATTGGTGCCAGAATATCTTTTTTCATTGGTTTTGTCTCTGTTTTAATTTCATTAATTATCGGTTTATTTTTAGGTGGTTTATCTGGATATTACTCTGGTAATATAGATAGGTTAGTTATGTGGGTGATTAATGTTACTTGGTCTATTCCTACTTTATTGTTAGTTATCGCTATTACTCTAGCTCTAGGTAAAGGATTGTGGCAAGTATTTATAGCTGTTGGATTAACCATGTGGGTTGACGTTGCTAGAGTTGTAAGGGGTCAAGTAATGATAATAAAAGAAAGACAATATATAACCGCTGCTAGGGTACTTGGATTTAGTGATTTAAGAATTTTAACTGGACATATTTTACCAAATATTATATCGCCACTTATAATTATTTCTGCTGCTAATTTCGCAGCATCTATATTAATTGAGAGTGGTCTTAGTTTTTTAGGTTTAGGTGCTCAACCTCCTGTGGCTAGTTGGGGATCTATCATTAAAGACCACTATAACTATATAATATTAGGAAAACCTATGCTTGCGCTGATTCCTGGAATATGTATAATGTCGTTAGTTATGGCATTCATGTTGTTAGGAAACAAATTAAGAGATAATTTAGATGTAAAAAATTAATTTATTTCGTGGGGTATTGTAATAAAATCTTATTTACAAATGACTTTATTTGTTCTTCTTTTTTAGAAATATTTTCTGATATATACCCTTTCCCAATTCCTTGCCAAACTAATTCGTTTTTTTTATAATCGATTATATCAATATATAATGTACCCTGAGTTGTTGATGCATTATAATTAAAGTCATACCATGAACCTAGCCCATAACCTAAGTAATTATATGAGTTATAAACATTTATTTGTTCATTGACTCCAGTAAAAATACTAATAACTATGTCTGGGTTAATAGAGTTTTTTCTAAGACCAATAGATGACAACTCAACTTCTAATGCTTTTAGTATTCTTTTTTTATCCAACTCATTTATTTGTGCTTTATCAATCCCTTTTTTAGAAAAGGCATAGGTCTTATAAGACGAAAAGTCAATTTCGTTATTGTAGTCTGTACTTACCCTAACTGAAGAGCAAGATAAAAATATTAATGAAATTAATAGAATTAAAAATTTGTTGTAAGCTTTCATAATTATATGTTTTTTAAATATTTATCTTCAACCTCGTTAGGTAAAGTTACCACTAGATCAGAATTAGATTTCATTGCTTTTTTTATTGCAAAAATCGCTCCACTATTTCTAGCCCAGCCCCTTCTTGCTACGCCATTGTTTACATCCCAGTGAAGCATTGATTCAATCTTCTTCTCACACTCTTTAGAACCTTCAATAACCATGCCAAACCCTCCGTTTATAACTTCTCCCCATCCAACTCCTCCTCCGTTATGTATACTTACCCAGGTGGCTCCTCTAAAACTATCTCCAATCACATTTTGAATTGCCATATCTGCTGTAAACTTAGATCCATCATATATGTTTGAGGTTTCTCTGTAAGGAGAGTCTGTTCCTGAAACATCATGATGATCTCTTCCAAGAACAATAATTCCAATCTTATTTTCAGCAATAGCGTTGTTAAATGCTTTTGCAATCTCTACTCTTCCAGTAGAGTCCGCATATAAAATCCTAGCTTTCGAACCAACAACAAGAGAGTTGCTTTTAGCAGATTTAATCCAATCAATATTATCTTGCATTTGTACTTTAGTCTCTTCTGGTGAATTGACCATTAATTTTTCAAGTACTTGACATGCGATTTCATCTGTTTTATCTAAATCTTCTTGCTTATTAGATGCGCATACCCATCTAAAAGGCCCAAATCCATAATCAAAACACATAGGGCCCATTATGTCTTGTACGTAACTAGGAAACTTAAAGTTAATTCCGTCTTCGGCAAAAACATCTGCACCTGCTTTAGAAGCTTCTAATAAAAAGGCATTACCATAATCAAAAAAATAAGTCCCTCTTTGACAATGTTTATTTATTAACTCTGCATGAAGAAGAAGGCTTTGTTTTACTTTTGACTTGAATAATTCAGGATCCTTAGAGATCATTTTATTTGCACTATTAAAATCAAGGCCATATGGATAATAACCACCTGACCAAGGATTGTGCAAAGATGTTTGATCACTACCTATATCAATAAAAATATTATGTTTATAAAATTCTTCCCAAATGGTAATTATGTTTCCTTGGAAGGCAATTGAAACGACCTCTTTGTTAGATTTGGCAACTTTAACTCTTTTTATTAATTCAGCTATATCAGTAAAAACTTCATCTATCCAGCCTTGGGAATGCCTTGTTTTTACAACTTTATCATTAACTTCTGCACATACTGTAATGCATTTAGCTATGTTCCCAGCTTTTGGTTGAGCCCCACTCATTCCTCCTAAACCTGAAGTTACAAACACTTTTCCTAGTGGATTCTTATTGATTTTTCTGAAAGCATTTAAAACTGTGATTGTTGTTCCGTGGACAATTCCTTGAGGACCGATATACATATAACTTCCAGCTGTCATCTGGCCATATTGAGTAACTCCTAATGCATTGAATTTTTCAAAATTTTCTTTAGAAGAATAATTTGGAATCATCATTCCATTGGAAACAACTACTCTTGGCGCGTTATTATTCGATGGAAAAAGTCCAAGTGGATGTCCAGAATTAATAACTAGAGTTTGGTTGTTATTCATTTGAGAAAGGTATTTCATGCATAGCCTGTATTGAGCCCAGTTTTGAAATACTGATCCGTTCCCTCCATAAGTAATTAATTCGTGTGGGTGTTGCGCTACATCTTTATTTAGATTATTCTGAATCATCAGCATAATAGCGCCTGCCTGTTTTGTTTTACAAGGGTACTCTTCTATGGATCTAGCATACATTTCATAAGAGGGTCTTAGTCTATACATATAAATTCGACCAAACTGATTTAATTCATCACTAAATTCTTTAGATAATATCTCATGATGAATTTTGTCGAAGTATCTTAGAGCATTAGAAATAGCTAGTTTTTTTTCATTTATTGATAAAACTTCTTCCCTTTTTGGGGCGTGGTTTATGGTTGGATCTAAATCTATTTTTTTAGGTAAAATATTAGGTATACCTTCTTTAATTTGATCTTTAAATGTCATAAATTAATTAGTTTTTGGGTCATAGCCATATGGGCAGTGTCTGCAATTGCTTTGACAGCAATAGCCTCTTTTTAAATGATATTTTTCTGTAAAACACTTATAACCTTCTTTTGTTATATAGTAATTTTTCTCCTCCATTAACAGAAAATAATTGTTGAGTACAAATATAAAGCAATTTGAATTATCTTTGATTATATGGATGTGATTTTAAATAATAGTAAGAATGAAAAGTTGCCTTTTATTAACGATGATGGTATTCAATTGTACTTAAAAAGAGAAGATAAAATTCATGATATTATTTCAGGAAATAAGTACCGAAAATTAAAATATAATTTAATAAATGCTAAAGATTTAGGGTTTAAGGGTATTTTAACTTTTGGAGGAGCTTATTCCAATCATATACCAGCTGTTGCATATGCTGCAAAAAAACACAATTTACAATCAATAGGACTTATAAGAGGTGAGGAACTGCATAATAAGTATTTAAATAATCCTACTCTTAAATATTCCTCTGACTTAGGAATGAAGTTTGAATTTTTATCACGAGATGTTTATAAGAGCAGAAATGATGAAAATTATCTATCAGAATTAAAAAAAATAAATAAAGATTTTTATTTAATACCTGAGGGTGGCACAAATAAATTCGGAGTTTTAGGTTGCCAAGAAATTTTAACCAAGGATGATGAGGTATTTGATTATATATGTTGTTCTGTAGGAACTGGTGGTACATTAAGCGGTTTGGTTAATAGTTCTTTGGATAGGCAGAAAATAATAGGATTTTCATCAATTAATAAAAAGTATTTATTAAATGATATTAGTAAGTTTGTAACTAATAAAAACTGGTTATTAATTGATAACTTCCAATTTGGAGGATATGGAAAAGTTAATAAAGAATTAATTGAATTTATGAATGATTTCAAACTGAAATATGACATCTTATTAGACCCTGTTTATACATCAAAACTTGTTTACGGAGTTTTTAAGATGATAAAAGATAGTTATTTCAAGCCAAAATCTAAAGTTCTGATAATTCATACAGGTGGACATCAAGGTATATTGCCAATGAATAACTTTTTGAAAAGTAAAAATTTAACAACTATTAATATCTAATGATAAAACTTAGAATACTAATACTACTATTAATATTTAGCTGTGGATCTAGAAAGGTTATTATTAATTCTACAGCAAATAAGATCAACAATAAAAATATAGCAAAGAAAGTTAAGTCTTCTGGTAAAAACAAAATCTTAGCTCCAGTTATAAATAATGTTAATGATTATATAGATTATTTTAGCCAAGCTGCTATGGATGAGATGAGAACTTATAAAATACCCGCAAGTATTACACTTGCTCAAGGGATTCTTGAGTCCGGTTCTGGAAAAGGTAGGTTATCGGTAAAGGCAAACAATCATTTTGGAATTAAGTGTCACGACTGGAAGGGGCCTAAAATATATCATGATGATGATGAGGAGCAAGAATGTTTTAGAAAATATAGTGCTCCAGAATATTCCTATAGAGATCATTCTATTTTTTTAACATCACGACAAAGATATTCTGATTTGTTCGATCTTTCTATTAGTGATTATAAAAACTGGGCAAAAGGGCTTAAAAAAGCTGGTTACGCAACCGATAAAAATTATCCGAAAAAATTAATCAATCTAATAGAAAGCTATAAGCTATTTATATATGATGATATAGTTTTAAAAAAGAGAAAACGAAAAAAAACAAAAAACAAGGCTAATTATCTTAAACACATAGTAAATAAAGGAGATACTTTATATTCTGTATCAAAAAAATATAATGTTTCAATAGATGATTTGATGAAAATCAATAAACTAAAAGATAAAACATTAATTATAGGTCAACTATTAATAATAAGTAAATGATATATCAAAGAAGTAGTTCGTTATTTAAAAACGCTTTAAAATTTATTCCAGGTGGAGTTAATTCACCAGTAAGAGCTTTTAAAGCTGTTGGTGGAACGCCTATATTTATTAAGCAAGCAAAAGGAGCTTATTTGATTGATGAAGATGATAATAAGTATATCGAATATATAAACTCATGGGGTCCTATGATACTTGGACATTCTTACTTACCTGTTGTCAATGCAATAGTTGAGAAAGCAAAAAAAGGTACTTCATTTGGCGCTCCTACTGAAATAGAAAGTGATATTGCAGAATTGGCTGTTAAAATGGTTCCCAATATTGATCAAATTAGATTTGTTAACTCGGGTACAGAAGCTTGTATGAGTGCCATTAGACTAGCTAGAGGTTTTACTAAAAAAGATAAAATAATTAAGTTTTCAGGATGTTACCATGGTCATAGTGATTCTTTTTTAATTCAAGCAGGAAGCGGAAGTATCACTTATGGAGAACCTAATAGCCCAGGCGTAACTAAAGGAACAGCCAAGGACACATTAATAGCAGTGTATAATAATATTAAAAGTGTTGAAGATATTATTTTATCAAATGAAGGTGAGATTTCTTGTATTATATTGGAGCCTATAGCAGGGAATATGGGATGTATTCCTCCTTCAAAAGGTTTTTTAATAGAGCTAAGAAAACTGTGTGACAAACATAGTTTGTTATTGGTTTTTGATGAAGTTATGACTGGTTTTAGAGTTGCCAAAGGTGGTGCACAAGAACTTTATGGTATACGAGCGGATATAGTATGTTTTGGAAAAATCATAGGAGGTGGATTGCCAGTTGGAGCCTTTGCTTCTACTCATAAAATAATGTCTTATTTATCTCCAAATGGACCTGTTTATCAGGCTGGTACATTAAGTGGAAATCCATTGGCAATGGCAGCAGGCTATTCATTGTTAAATGCAATTAATAATGATAAGAAACTATACCAAAGGTTAGAAGAAAAAGCTAAGTATTTAGATTTTGGAATTACTGAAGTATTAAAAAGAAAAGGAGTCGAATTCTCAACTAATAGAGTAGGTTCAATGTTTTCAATTCATTTTACTTCAAAAAAAGTAGTTGATTTTGATTCAGCCAAAAAAGGTGATAACAAAGTGTTTCCTATCTTTTTTCATGAAATGCTAAAAAATGGAATTTATATCGCTCCCAGTTCATATGAGTCCTGGTTTTTGAGTGATGCATTAACATATGAGGATCTAGATAAAACAATTGCTGTAGTAGAAAAGATATCAACTAAGCTATTGTAATTAGAATATTTTTTTTACTTTTAAAAAATAAAATTATCATACCATGAAAAAAACAATTTACACTCTTTTATTTTTTCTTTCAATAAGTTTAAATATTAATGCGCAATCTCAAAATAGTTCAATTGATGATGTAAAAAGATTAAATTATGACCTTTTACAGGAAATTGGATTTGATGATTCTCAAATTACTCTTGTATCGAGACTATTATATTCAACTGCGAAAAAAGCAACTTATGTTTCTGAAAAAGGAGTTTTTCCTAATAAGGAAATACTTGATAATGAATTTAAAACTAGTTTTTTAAAATTCTTTACAGAAAAAGATTTTACCAAGTACAAAACTATTCAGCATAAGATAAAGTTTTAAATTACTTTAACTCTACAAATAATTTATTATCAGTTTTAGAAACTAGTGCTAGACCATTTTTGGTCAGGCCCTTAATTCCTTTATCCCAAGCTTTGTTACTTAAGCTAGATTTAATTTTTAGATCGCTAAGTTCTAGTTTGTTGATTTCTTTTAAGATATTATAAATAGTTTTTTCATTATCTGAAAGTTCTATCGATTTTTTCTCTGGTCGCATTTGCGGAAAAAACAACACCTCTTGTATTGAACTATTGTTTGTCATTAGCATAACTAATCTATCTATTCCTATTCCAATTCCTGAAGTTGGGGGCATTCCGTATTCTAATGCACGAAGAAAATCATTGTCTATAAATTCAGACGCTTCATCATCTCCTTTTTTTGATAATTTTAATTGCTCTTCAAACCTAACCCTTTGTTCTATAGGATCATTTAATTCACTATAAGCATTAGCAATTTCTTTTCCATTTATTATAAGTTCAAATCTTTCTGTAAGTTTCGAATTAGACCTGTGTTCTTTAGTTAATGGGCTCATTTCTTTTGGATAATCAGTAATAAAAGTTGGTTCAATAAATTTTTTCTCACACTTTTCACCAAATATCTCATCAATTAATTTCCCAACCCCCATAGTTATATCCACATCGATCCCCATTTTGCTAGCAGTATCTCTCAGTTCACTTTCGTTCATATTTGAAACATCTATACCCGTATGCGTTTCTATGGCGCTCAATATTGGTACTCTTGGGTAAGGTGCTTTAAACTCTATTTCATTATCTCCAACTTGAATTTTAGATTTACCATTAGATTCTATTGCAACTTTCTCAAGTAAGCTCTCCGTAGTTTCCATCATCCAGAAGTAATCTTTATAAGCAACATACAATTCCATTATAGTAAACTCAGGATTATGAGTTCTATCCATACCTTCATTTCTAAAATCTTTAGCAAACTCATAAACTCCATCAAAACCACCTACTATTAGCCTTTTTAAATATAATTCATTTGCTATTCGTAGATAAAGAGGAATATTTAATGCATTGTGATGAGTTAAAAATGGTCTAGCAGTTGCTCCTCCAGCTATAGGCTGTAATATTGGAGTTTCGACTTCTAGATAATCTTTTTCGTTCAAAAAGTTTCTAATTGTATTGGTAATCTTTGTTCGTTTTAAAAATGTATTTTTAACATGAGGATTCACTATCAGGTCAACATATCTTTGACGGAATCTTTGTTCAGGGTCACTAAATTCATCATACACATTTCCTTCAGAATCTTTTTTAGGAAGGGGTAATGGTCTTAATGATTTACTAAGTAGAGCGAATTTTTTTACTAATATTGTTTTTTCACCTACTTGAGTTTCAAATAATGTACCGTGTACACCAATTATGTCCCCAATGTCTAATAATTTTTTGTAAACTTCATTATATAATGTTTTGTCTTCTCCTTCACAAATTTCATCCCTGTTAAAGTAAACTTGTATTTTGCCATCTTTATCTTGAAGTTCAGCAAAACTAGCTTTACCTTGAATTCTTCTTGACATTAATCTTCCAGCTACAACTACTTTTTTATGCTCTTTGAAATTATTAATAATTTCTTTACTAGTGTGATCAATATTAAATGATTCTGGTGGATATGGGTTTATTCCTAAAGAAACTAATTTCTCTAACTTCTCTCGTCTTACTAATTCTTGTTCTGAAAATTCACTCATTATTAATATTATTTATCAAAACAAATATAATTCTTATTAATAAGGATATCAATAATAAAAAATGAAAAGTCAAATTAATCTAATCAAATACTATTATTTATATTTGATAAAAAAATAATGAGTCTTGTTAGAGTTTTTCTTTCTGTTATATTTCCTCCTTTAGCGGTTTTTGATAAAGGATGCGGTTCTATACTAATTGTATTAATATTAACAATACTTGGATGGATTCCTGGAGTTATAGCTGCTCTTATAATTTTAAACAATTCAAATAATGAAAATTAAAAATAAATTAATCAAAATTAAGGATCTTGGATTGGTTGACTATAAGGATTGTTGGGATTACCAAGAAGAGCTTTTTAAAGGGGTAGTTGATGTTAAAATAAAGAACAGAAGAGAGGGATTAAATTTAATAACTTCAAATTATTTATTATTAGTTGAGCACCCTCATGTATACACCCTTGGTAAGAGCGGGGACATGTCTAATTTATTAATAAGTGAAACCCAGCTTACACAAAAAGGTGCTAAGTTTTATAAAATAAATAGAGGAGGGGATATTACTTACCATGGGCCTGGCCAAATTGTAGGTTACCCTATTCTTGATCTAGATAATTTTTTCACAGATATTCATAAGTACTTGAGATTTTTAGAGGAGGTTATAATACTAACGCTTAAAGATTATAATTTGTCAGCCTCTAGAAACATTGGAAAAACAGGTGTTTGGCTAGATGCTGAAACTCCTTTTGCAAGGAAAATATGCGCCATGGGTGTAAGAGCTAGCAGATGGGTTACTATGCATGGTTTTGCTTTAAATGCTAATGTTGACCTTAGTTACTTTGATAATATAATACCTTGTGGTATAACAAATAACTCTGTAACTTCTATCAATAAAGAACTAGGTGTTGCAAAAGTTGATGAAGACGAAGTGAAACAAAAAATTATAAATAATTTCAAAAAACTATTTGATGCGGAAATTAATCAATAGTATAGATAGATATTGTTTTCGTAATCTTAGAAGCTATAACATGAATTTTTTTGTCATTATTCATATCTCCAAATTCAGTAGGAATTAAAGAATATATTGGAAATGAACTGTTTGGTTGAAGATTTTTATTAAACAAATAAGATTTATTATTTTGTGAGTCAAAAAGTGAAACAAATAAATTATTGTTAATTTTCGTAAGCTTTGGAGTATTGTAATTACTGAAAGGAAGATCAACATAACTAGAATTTAACCTCATTTTATTTTCATCTAGAATAATAATATTATTATAGTTATCTGTATTTAATTTTAAGTTTTTTGAATTAAGTAAATTACTTAACGATACAGTTCCAGAAATATCTATCTCAACTAGTTTTTGATCATTGGTAATAGTGATTAGTTTATTATCTAACTTAAATATATTTTCATTAGATAAAACAACTTCATCTTTCAATTTTATTCTTTCTCTACCTCTTCTGTTAAGTATTTTTAATTTCTTTCCTGTTTTAAAAACAATAAAGTCTTTATTAAGAATTCTGAAATGTTTTGGAGATGAAGTTATTTTACTATTAGATCTAGAATATTTAAATCCATTAACTTTTTTTCCATTTTTGTCATAAAGAAGAAGTTCTTTTCCTTGAGTAACTAAGATTCTATAGTTTTTATTTTTATCATAATCAAATATGGATATTGGTTGAGTTATGTCGTCATTAAAGCTTTTTGGGAATGGTTTTACTTCTTTTCCATTTCTGTCCAAGACAAAAACTTTATTTTTAGTGTTAAAAATAAGTTGAAGTCGGCCATTTTTATATAAATCTATTTGAGAAATTTTACCTAAAATTGGCTGTCCAATTTTTCTCTTCCATACCACACTTCCTTTATTAGATATTAGATATAAATTATTTTTTTTGTCTTGAACGACAATGTCTAATTTTTTTGTGGCATAATTTTTTATAAAATGTGGGTTCATTAAAATCTCTTCATCAATTTCAACTTCAAACTGCTTAGATATTTTTAAATTATTTTTACTTGCTTTTGCTTTACTAATTATAGCATTAAAATGTATGATTTCGTTATCCTGAACTAATTGAAAGCTATTTTCAGTAAAATCATTTTTACTATTTAAAATGTTTAACTCCTTAAAAAAATTGTAATCAGAATTTGTAAAGTAATTATTGTTTAATGTGTTAAAACTACTTATTTCTGTTAGGGAATTATTAAAACTCGAATCTTCTTGTAAAGTATTTCCCTTTAAGTTTTCATTAATAAACTCTATTAGGGTGGTTTCATTATCTGAAAAAACAATATGATTTTTGAAAACTAATATCTTTTTTTTGTAATTATATTTAATGACTGAATTAGTCAACTTATAATCTAAAAATGTATTATCATATATATTAAAATTTCTGTGAGTAGACTTGATGTTGTTGTTTTCTGATAAGTAATCTTTAAATAATTGAATATCCTTAAGTCTTATAATAAAAAGTTGATCTTCATTTAATATTAATTCGGAATATTCTATTAAATTTTCATTTATTATAGAGCTTAGTCTGTCTTCTTTTAGATCTTCTAATTTGCTATTTTTTTTGTAATTACTATAACTTGATAAGTTGAAAGATTTTAATCTACTTACATTTTTTGGAACTATTTCATAATTTTTCAATTTACTTGAAATCAATCCATTAAATATATTATTTGATATTTTAGTTGAATCATCCACATAGCTTAAGCCGTTTAATAAAATCTTATCATTAAAAACATTCACTACAAAGCCTAAATTATTTTTAAGATTTAAATCTTTAAAATTAAAAGTTGAGTTTATTAAGTTTTTACTCAAATTTTTGTTTAGTATTATTCCAAAAGAGGAGCTGGTATTAAATGTTTTATTGTATTTGTTATACTCAGTATTTGCTTGCTCTTTTATGCTTTTTATTGTTGATGATGAGTTTGAGAATATATTGACATCCCCTATTTTTCTAAAATGTAAGTCATGATTATTACTACTATCTTTTGTGATTATAGTGAATATCTTTTCATTTTCATTAAGACATATTATTATCTGAGATTCGTCTTGAAAATTATTGATTAATTTTATTTGTTTTTTAAAATTGTATTTTAAATCTGATTTTGATAAATCATCTAACAATTTATTGTTTTTTATATCACTCTTGAATTTACCTAAATTGTCTATTTTTATTATTACTGAAGAATTAACAGGGATAAAATTCTTTATATCTTTAGACTTGTTTTCTGTAATGTTACAACTCCAAAAAATCAAAAACAAATAGATGTATTTCTTCATTATTTTTTTTAATAAAATTATAATTTTAGTTTCAATTGATCGTCAATTAATTTAAAAGATTTTCTATGGTACTTTGTTATCCCAAATTTTAGTATTGCTTGCTTATGAAATTTTGTTGGATACCCCTTATTTTTATCCCAGCCATACTCTGGAAATTCTTTATGTATTTTTAGCATGTATTCATCTCTTTCCGTTTTAGCTAGGATTGACGCTGCGGCTATACTCAAGTATTTTTCATCTCCTTTTACGATAGTTTCATGAGGAATATTTTTAAAGTTCTTAAATTTATTTCCATCCACTATAATAAAATTAATCTTAGTGGTTATTTTATCGATTGCTTTATGCATAGCTAAAATTGAGGCATTCAAAATATTGATTTTATCAATTTTTTGTGGATACACATGAGCAATTGAATATTTTAAAGCGTTTTTTTTAATAATAGGCCTCAATCTATCTCTTGTTTTTTTTGATATTTTTTTTGAGTCATTAATTTCAATATTAAGAAAATTATTTTTCAAGACTATAGCTGCAGCTGTGACAGGGCCAGCAAGGCAGCCTCTGCCAGCTTCATCAGTTCCGCATTCAACCTTAAAATTTGAAAATTTTAACTTTAACATATAATTATCTACTTAAATAATGTAGTTTGTATAAATGTATTTATTTTTACTATAATTTTAATTAGAATATGAAAAGTTATTTATCTGTTTTTTTAGTTTTTTCATTGTCGATTAATTTATTCTCCCAAAATATTGATAAGCCGAGCATGAGTTTGCGAGATTTAAAACAAAATTTTGATATGTCTCAATTATCAGATTCTTTGTTGAATTCTTTTTCTATAGATACAAGCACTAAAATTCTAAAAAATTTAGATGCCAAAATAGATGATTACTCTATTATTAATCTTGCGAATGACACTATTAATGTGGATACTACCTTGACTTTAAGCAAATATTATAAGTTAAATTACTTGAGAAAAGACAATTTAGAGCTAATTGAATTCTCTAATACAGGACATAGCTATAATAGTTTGAGTTTTGGTCAAACCAGCACTTTGCTTACTGACTTTGGTTCTGTAGCCAAACACTTTAATTATATGAAGGTAAATGATATTAATTATTATCATGTAGCTACTCCATTTACAGAACTTATGTATAGATCTGCTTTTGTTCAAGGACAATTATTAGATGCTTTATTTTCAGTAAACACATCTCCCAGATTTAATTTTACAATTGCCAGAAAAGGTTTAAGGTCATTAGGTAATTACCAACATTTTTTGTCAAGCTCCTCAAACTTCCGTTTTTCAACTAGCTACATATCTAAAAATGATAAGTATTTATTAAAAACTCATTATGTTAATCAAAATATTTTTTCAGAAGAAAATGGCGGCATTAGGGATGATGATGTTATTAACTTTGAATCTGGTAATTCTGAATTTATTGATCGATCTGTATTTGATCCTCAATTTGAAAATGCAGATAATACACTACAGGGTAAAAGAGTTTATTTAAATCAAAATTATTTTATAACTAATTCAACTGACTCTTTAAATATTAAAAAATGGTCCTTTGGTAACATTATATCTCTGGAGAATAAATACTATCAGTTCAAGCAAGATTCACCAAATATATATTTTGGAGAATCAAATAATGCAACACAGGTAAATGACAAAATATCATTCGATACTTTTTTAGTGAATTTTAACTCATCGTTTATTTCTTCTAAAGGCGGAACAATGTCAGTTTTTTTTAACTTTAGAGATATTGCCTATAGTTATCAAAACTTAGCAGACATTAGTGATCAATTCAATTATGAATCCATTATTGAAGAAAACACTTCTGTAGGATTAAATTATACTATAAAAAAAGATAAATACAGTTTTGATTTTCAATACGAGTCCTTATTAGGTAAGGATACTCAAGGAGGTTTGTTAAATGCTAGTATCTTATTCCGTATTAACAACGATTCTAATCTTATATTAGCATTTAGTGATGTTGACAGCTCTGCTAATTATAACTATAAAATTAACCATAGTGCTTACTCAAACTATAACTGGAATAATGATTTACAAAATATAAGTACTACTAAATATCTCTTAAGCTTTGATTCTAACAACTTATTTGATTTTAATTTTGAATTTAATAAAATATCTAATTATACCTTTTTTATAAAAGATATTGATGGAGTACTTGCTCCTGTGCAGAACTTAAATGAACTAAACATGTTTAAGTTGAGGTTTTCTAAAAAGTTTACAATGAATAATTTTGTTTTGGATAACATTCTGCAGTATCAAAGAGTAGATGAGCAAGCTGAAGGGGTGATAAATATTCCTGAATTTATTTTAAGAAATTCCTTTTTTTATCAAAACGAGCTATTTAATAAAGCATTGTTTCTTCAAACAGGCTTCACTTTTAATTATTTTTCAGAGTTTTATATGAATGCTTACGACCCATTATTGTCTGAGTTTTATGTTCAAAACAATAAACTTATCGGTAATTTCCCTAGAATAGATTTTTTTATTAATGCAAAGATTCAGCAAACAAGACTCTATTTAAAGGCTGAACATATCAATTCATCGCTTACTGGATATGATTATTATTCCGCACCAAGCTATCCTTACAGAGATTTTTCTATTAGATTTGGTTTGGTTTGGAATTTTTTCATGTAATTATTTAAGCTCTAAATTATTTATTTCTAGTGGTTTAAGAAATAAATAAAATTCTTCTGTAAAAATAATTTTAAAAATGTTTTGAGAATAGTAAAAAGATTATATATTTGCAGCCGCTTAGAGAAATAGTTTATCATAACTTTAAGTGATGTTCATTAAAAAATCAATTAAACTTAAATTTTATTACAAATAAGTTTTGTTGTGTTAAAAAAGGGTATATATTTGCACCCCGCTTAGAATTTAAGTGATAGCGGATATTAAAAATAAGTTCATTAAAAATATTGATTGACAGCGTATTATTAAATCGAAAGATTTAATATTACAGAGAATAAACCATTTTGAGTAAATAGAATTATAATTTCTTTAGTTGCTAAATAATATTTAAAATTTAACGATGAAGAGTTTGATCCTGGCTCAGGATGAACGCTAGCGGCAGGCCTAACACATGCAAGTCGAGGGGTAACATAAGGTGCTTGCACTTTGATGACGACCGGCGCACGGGTGAGTAACGCGTATACAATCTGCCTCATACTAGGGAATAGCCCAGAGAAATTTGGATTAATGCCCTATAGTATCATTAAGAGTCATCTCTTTTTGATTAAAGGTTACGGTATGAGATGAGTATGCGTTCTATTAGTTAGTAGGTGAGGTAACGGCTCACCTAGACCGCGATAGATAGGGGCCCTGAGAGGGGGATCCCCCACACTGGTACTGAGACACGGACCAGACTCCTACGGGAGGCAGCAGTGAGGAATATTAGACAATGGGCGAAAGCCTGATCTAGCCATGCCGCGTGCAGGATGACGGCCCTATGGGTTGTAAACTGCTTTTATACAGGAAGAAAAAACTCTACGTGTAGAGTCTTGACGGTACTGTAAGAATAAGGATCGGCTAACTCCGTGCCAGCAGCCGCGGTAATACGGAGGATCCAAGCGTTATCCGGAATTATTGGGTTTAAAGGGTCCGTAGGTGGACAATTAAGTCAGAGGTGAAATCCTGCAGCTCAACTGTAGAATTGCCTTTGAAACTGGTTGTCTTGAGTCATTATGAAGTGGTTAGAATGTGTAGTGTAGCGGTGAAATGCATAGATATTACACAGAATACCAATTGCGAAGGCAGATCACTAATAATGTACTGACACTGATGGACGAAAGCGTGGGTAGCGAACAGGATTAGATACCCTGGTAGTCCACGCCGTAAACGATGGTTACTAGCTGTTCGGACTTCGGTCTGAGTGGCTAAGCGAAAGTGATAAGTAACCCACCTGGGGAGTACGTTCGCAAGAATGAAACTCAAAGGAATTGACGGGGGCCCGCACAAGCGGTGGAGCATGTGGTTTAATTCGATGATACGCGAGGAACCTTACCAGGGCTTAAATGTAGAGTGACAGGTCTAGAAATAGATTTTTCTTCGGACTCTTTACAAGGTGCTGCATGGTTGTCGTCAGCTCGTGCCGTGAGGTGTCAGGTTAAGTCCTATAACGAGCGCAACCCCTGTTGTTAGTTGCCAGCGAGTAATGTCGGGAACTCTAGCAAGACTGCCAGTGCAAACTGTGAGGAAGGTGGGGATGACGTCAAATCATCACGGCCCTTACGTCCTGGGCTACACACGTGCTACAATGGTAGGTACAGAGAGCAGCCAATGCGTGAGCATGAGCGAATCTACAAAACCTATCTCAGTTCGGATCGGAGTCTGCAACTCGACTCCGTGAAGCTGGAATCGCTAGTAATCGGATATCAGCCATGATCCGGTGAATACGTTCCCGGGCCTTGTACACACCGCCCGTCAAGCCATGG
>Ga0209384_1000884_pt1 | contig 16918 bp, 15 predicted proteins | sample CoawatmetaG05DNA_FD_187511 | JGI IMG/M metagenome (GOLD analysis project Ga0209384, IMG submission 187511) | Marine microbial communities from the West Antarctic Peninsula - Coastal water metaG058-DNA (SPAdes) (version 2) | ecosystem: Environmental > Aquatic > Marine > Coastal ... | reverse complement strand
CGAGCCACACACACACCCCGGTCGGCGCGCGTCTAGCCGCGCCGGTCGGCGAGCCACACACACACACCGGTCGGCGCGCGGCGCGCGCCGGTCGGCGAGCCGCACACACACACCGGTCGGCGCGCGGCGCGCGCCGGTCGGCGAGAGCGAGCGGGAGAGCGGGAGAACACGAATTAGGTATCCAGCGTTTAATCACAGTGAAATAAAGCAATCGTGTTGAGCTCCGTATCTAGAGACTCTGCGTCATCAGCATCAAGTCGATCATGTCGTGCGGGCGACCGCCGTTTATGCACTTGGCGAACACGCGGATCCTGTCGCCGTAGTGGTGCTTGCCCTTCACCAGCACGTACGGCTTGGGCAATGCGATGCCGCGCTTGCCCATGACAACAGAGGCGGAGTACTGGTCGTACTCGAGTAGGCGCGCGCGCTTGCGACCCACGATGTTCGCGTCGCTTAACTCGAGGTTTGTGATAAGTTTGTTGTTTTCTTTCTCGTCGGTTTGAATCTCAATGCGTTCGCCCTCGTACATAGTAATACCGTTATCCTGTCTCTGCTTGTGGCAGAAGTTCGCCTCTTCGAAGTCGAAGTAGAACATCACCGGCTGTCCAGAGCGACAAGCGAACGCCCCGTTGCGGACCGTGACCATGCCGCCCACCAGCACGGTGCCGACAGTGTCGCCGCTGACGGGGCTGGCCCACGCCGTGCCGAGCGCGTACCCCTGCGCGGTGAAGAAGGGCATGGAGGCCCACATGCGCTTGAGCGTCTTTTCAGTCTTTTCGTCCATGTCCCCGAGTCTGCACAAAATCTGATCGACGTCGAGTCGATTCAGGAATTCTTCTCCGTCTGAACTGGCGTACAGCGTCTGCAGCGCGGCCTTCGCGATCCACGGCATCTCTCCGGTGCTCGTCACCACAGACGGGTACGCCTTGGCGCCCGAGCGCTGAACCAAGGACGATTTCAGCTTCTGTGTGACGTTGAGCACAAGCTCGTCCTTCTGCATCGCAAACTTGTACTTGTTGCTCTGGATGTTCGTGCGCGCGTTGCTCATATTCTCGTGCCAATCGACGTGCAGCGAGTCGTCGAGCTTGCACGCCATGGTGTGCTTAGAGGCCGAGTCGAGACGCGTTCCAGTGGCAGTGGCGATTCCAGCATACGACATTTGTCGCATATGCACCACACTTATATACGGACCCCGCAGGCGAAAGGCGAATCAGACGCGCGCGAATATGGCACGCGGCGCTGCGGCGTTGGTGTGGCCGGCGGGCGTGGCGTTGGGACCCCCGGCGCGTCCGCAGCCGCCGCCGCCGTTGCCGCGCCCGGCCAGTGCACCGGGCGCTGCTTGCGCACCGACGTCGTGAGTATCAACGCCTGCTTGTAGTGCGCCGAGTTCGCAGCGATGTTGCGCACGATGTCCCGTAGGTAGTGGCGGCGCACGATATGCGGTGGAAGCATGTGCGCGCTCACGTGCGCGTGCAGCTGGTACACGCTGGGCATGTAGTGGAAGAAGAGCTGGAACGCCGCGGTCTCTGCCGGGCTGTGGTGCAGCAAGAGGAACGCCCGCACCCGCGACTGTACCTCGCGCAGCAGCGGCAGATGCGAGCGGTCCAGCGCGCGGATCGTGGTCAGCAGCGGGTCCTTGAACACCACGAGATACCGCATGTCGCGGCCGGGGTGGATGTCCTTGCACAGCATCCACTGCGCCGTGTCAATGAAGACGCGCTCGTGCGTGGTGTCGCTCGCGCCGCTTCCTTCGATCAGACCGTAGATCCACTGCTTGTCGCTGTCCAGACACCGGGTGCGTATGTAGTCTTGTGTGTCCCCGTCGAAAAAGTGCTCGGGTGAGCATATAAAAACATCCTTCATTTGCAAGCACCCGTGTTCCTTATATGCCGGCGCGCCTGCTTAGCACACTTGCGTCTCGCGCGGCCCCTTCGCGGGTGCTGCACGCCAGCATGCGGACGGCCGCGAGCGGCGCACAGCGAGCGCGGCGCCGACGATTCGAGCACGCGGAAAACACGGCGCGCGCGTGTGAACTATTTAAACACGCGCCCTTCGTTGTATATGTACGATGTCGTGCTCTTCCTGCTCAAGCTCGCGATGTTCGTGTGCGCGGCCCTGGTGGCCGTGACAAGCCTGGAGCTACCGGTGAACAACAACACCACGAACGCGATGATTGCCTCCGTGCAGATCATACTGTGCTCGGCCGTGTTCTTCGTGTATCGTATGTGCGCGGAGCTTCTAGCGGCCGTGCGCGAACACCGGTCGTACGACGCGGTCTTCTCTGTCGAGGCCTCGCCGGACGCGGTGTTCTCCGTGGGATCAGACGCCTCCTCGGATACAGAGGACGCGGACGCGGCGGGTGTGGCAGAGAAAACACAGGAGGAAGCGGACACGGAGCGCGAGCGTCTGCGCGACGCGTCGGCCCGCGCCGCGCTCGGCGCGCTGAACGTTGGCGCCGAGCAGTCCGACGAGGACACGCCAGTGGCGTTCGAGTCTATCGGTGTGCTGCGGGAGCACATTATGCTCGTGCATGCGACCGGCTTCCTCGTTTGGCACTCGGTGTTGGCGCTGGACTACTCGCAGCCCGCACTCGCCTACAGCTTCACGTGCGGCATCGTGGCGGCGTGGCTGTTCCAGGTATGTCTGTTGCCGCGCGTTCCGTCGTGTCATCTGTCCGCCTCCCCTCCGCAGCTGACCGTCCGAACCATCTCGGCAGGCCGCCGCGGCCTTCGTGCCCGGGCGGTGCCTGGCGCGGCGGCTGCCGTGCCGCGAGTCGCTGCACGCCGTGATCTGTCTGATGTGCGCCGCGATGCTCGCGGCGGTGAGCACGCTCGACGCGGAGATATCGCGCGAGACCGCGTCGAGCGTGGTCTGTGGCTTCGTGTGGCCCTTCTTCTTCGCGCGCAACAGCACGGCAGTGTGCCGGCGCCCGGCCATGATCCTGCACTCGGTGCGGGCCTCGCACATGACGTGTCTGCTGCTGTGCGCGAGCCCGCTCTTGGCGTGGACGCCGCACTTCGACCTGCCGCGGCGCACGCTGCTGTTGATGTACATGGTACAGCCGGCGGTGAAGGTATGTCGCGTTTGCTGGCGCCCGCCTGTGCTGTGCTGCGTTCGCTGCGGCTGACCCGGCCACCGCACGCAGGTCATGTGCATTCTCCTCCTCTGTCTCTCCATCCAGACCGGCCACACCACGGACATCGTCATCGCGCTCTCAGTCGCCAGCTGCTCGCAATTCCTGATGCTGTATCCGCTCGACCACGCGTACCAGATCGTGTGCGTGCTCATCGTGTCGGCGCTGCTCTCGATGCACGTATTCGCGCTGTGCTGGCGCGACGCGCGCCGCCGCGGCGCGCCGCGCGCTTCGGAGCAGCGCGCGGGGCTCGTGCCGTGAGCTCCGGAGCCGCGAGAAGCGCAACGATGCAATAAGTGCATTGGCAAGTCTTCAATCATCAAGTTCCAATCTGCGTTTCGCCACGACTGTGGCGTCTTTCAGCACTCCTTTATTGCCCAGGGGGTTCCCTATTTTCGAGGTATTTAAAATATTCAATGTTTCGTGTAATCTCTTATTTTTTTCCCTCATCTCATCGTCGATTTCTTGTTTCAACTGTGCCAACCTCTCATCAAGTTCCAATATGCGTTTCTCGCGGATTTCGACTTCCTCTGGTACGATGCGCGAAGTAGTGCATTGGCAAGTCTTCAAGAGATTGCCAATATTTCCGCTTACGTGCCAAACTCTCATCAAGATCCAATCGCTCAAAGGCCAACATCGTATCACGTTCCAATTTGCGTTCCGCCGACCTCTCCTCGCGAATTCTGTCTTCATCTGCGCGACGCATTAAGTACACTGGCAAGTCTTCAATAGGTTGCTGATGTTGCCGGTCTACCACCACGCCCAGTTGTGGTGGATGAAATTGTATTCCCGGTTCCGAATCATCAGAATGTTCTCCTGAATCGTTCGGCTTACTCCAGATTTCAGTATAACTTTTGGAGGCGCGCGGCGAATTACAAGACATTGGCTCGTCATCGTCATTTTTGTGACACTTGTAAAAATGCACCATAGTGAATTTATATGCTTCTACTATCGACCCATGTTCTTTTGATTTCAACCTGGCATCGTTTTCGTTAGGATCGTTCATTTCATGCAAATAACTATCGTCGTGAGGACACATTCCGAGGTATTTTTTGTAAGAAATTATGAACTTGCTTAAACGCGCAGCATAGATTCCTCCCGTATCAGAATGGATTAAGCTGTTTCTCATTTCTTCGAGGAACCACCAAATAAAGTTCCATTCATATGGAATCTTGAAGTCGATATCATTTGTTTCGATTATCTCGAATAGCTCACTGAATACATCAAACAATTCATAATCGATCACGTTTGGTCCAAAACGATGTACCTTCTTGAAGTCTCCCACGAAAAGCATATCTGTCACGAAATCTAAGCAATTCTTTAGATTCGCGCGGTAATACTTACCACATTCAGAGAAGCACGGACACAAGAATTGTATTTTAGGCACCGGGTCGAGTGACAGAGTGTATGGATTCGAGTCATGCAATTTTCGAGTCATGTGAAACATGATTGTTCTCATTTCCCATGCACTTAAATGTAGCGCGGTTGACGCGACGTATGCCGCCGCGACCGGCGCGCCACGCGCTTCGGAGCAGCGCGCGGGCTCGCGTTGTCTCCAAAGCTGCGAACTCGGCATACTCGGCAAATATTCGGCAAATAAATTTGCCGGCTCACGGCTCGTGCTGTGAGCTCCAGAGCCACGAACAGCGCAACTCGCGCCGCCGCCGCATAAACGCGCCCGTCCGGGTGCGCAATGATGTTCCGCGACGCGGGGGCCATGGTCGTGACGGTCGCCGGGAGCGTTGTCGTGATTGGGGCCGTGACGTACGTGCACGCGGACATCCCGCTGCTCAACTCGCTATACAGCCTGCAGCTGCCGCTGTGTCTCTTCGTGTTCGTGATCGTCAAGTCCGGGGCGCGTCGCTGCGTCGGCACGCCGCCTCGGACGGACGTCACACTCCCCGAGATATACGCAAGCATGCGCGTCGTCGTCACCGAGATGTACGCCACGTTCGTCGTACTTTTCGCCATCAAGCTCTTCTTAGAGGCCTAGTTCTGCCGGCATTGCGTATTTAGCGCGCGTGTCACACACACACACACAAACTCTGTGGTAATTATACGTGTTCATTGAAAACTTAAACATTGCTCACGTATTTCCGGAGCCGAAATCCGATGTCTAGTCGTATATCTTGTCGTATAGCCCGTATAGGTCGTCGCATAGCCCTATGACCTCCGCATCGTCCCACGCGGCGCGCTGGTCTTCTTCCGGGTATGGCTCACAGATAGCATCGACGTCCTTGGTTTGCGAATCCAGACGGTTACGAACGTTAAATTCTACAACACGGAAATCGGACAGGTTCGGGTCGTTCATCATTCCATTAATTTCCAAGATGTTGGCGTGGGCTCGCACAATGAGTTTGGTCTTGAGCTCCAAACCCAGAACAGACAACGACATGTTGGTGGGTGGTGTGTGGAACATGGGCCGTCTTATATACACAAGCCGATGAAATTTCAGGGTCAGAATGGCGTGAATGCGCGCACGGCAGCAAGCACGCGCAAGCAGACTCTTGATGCTGTGGGGCGTCGCGCCCCGTCCGCTCTTCGCGCAGCACACAGGCAGACTTTTGGCGCGCGCAGCACGCGGACAGACTTTTGGCGCGCACACGCCGAGCGCGTGGCGCGCGCAAGCTGACTTTTGGGACCGCCGCAGCCGCGCCCACCTTGCTCGGGTACGAGTTCACCACGCGCACGTCGCGCTCGCCGCCGGGCCCGCGCAGCACGATCTCCTCCATGTTCTGGCGGACCACCTTGAAGCCCGCCGCCGCCAGGTCCTGCTTGCACACCTCGTAGAAGAACTTGACGCAGTTGCGCAGCAGCTTCTGCGAGATGCGCTTGCATGTGCTGTAGATGCTGATCTCGACGCTCGGCGCGCCCCACATCATCGCCGCCGCGAACATCGAGACCGAGATCGTCTTCCCGAAGCGCCGCGGCGTGCTGATTAGCACCTCCTGCGCTAGGTGCTCCCAGCCGTTCACCTCGAGCACCTTGTGGTGGTCGCGCGCGAACTGCCCCGCTGGCTCGTGCTTCCAGAAGCACCGCGTGCACGCCTTCTGTGTGTGTCGCGGTGTATATGGATGTTATGGGTCGTCGCATATTTAAGACATGGACTGTCAATGTACTCATGTCTGTCCAAAACCCCTACATGTTGAACCTAAGCGGCTATTCTCATGATGCATTACCGGGTAAAATATACCCAGGACAGCCAGCATTCAAAGTGCCTACGTTCGATGCCTCTAATCCTTCAGAATATAACAGTCTTACAAACGACGACCTTTTTGGTCGGATACGGCGGGAATCTACCACTATACGTGTACGAAAAGATAGAAACGGCGAACAAAAAGTGATACTTGATGTTGTCCTATCGCGTTCTAAGACATTGGCAACGCTGAATGGTGAACGAGTTCAACCAACAAACTTTGAATCTGCCATTCGATGGCCGGAGTTATTGAAAGACTTCAAAACAAATCCGTTCATATTTGGTGATAACGGCTTGGATAGTGCGCTCGAAGAAAAGGATAACATTGAAACTTCAGCACAAGCTGCATATGAGTTCAACGCGAAGGAAATCGACGCAAATGACCAAGGCACCGTCGAAAATCCTCATTTGTTAATTGATGATTATTTCGAATCAATTGAGGGCAACCCATCACATAACATGAGAGTCTTTATGAATCAACTGGTGCTCTGGAAATTGATCAAGTATGCTGTAAACGTGATGCGCAAGCATGACAACCAAATCCAGTCTAACCTTCAAGAGAACAAGTGGTGTCATATGTACAATCACATCATAACTATGCCAGAAGATGAGGTTTCGGGATACTTCTCACAAACTCTTTGTCAAGAGCTAGTCATCACAATCTGTTCGGCTATGAATATTAAAAAAAATTCCACGACCGAAGAGTGGCGCAAAGCATTCAAACGTACCCAAAAAAAAGCAATCGACGATGAAATCACGACCATCAAAAACAAAAAAGACATGAATGAGGCAGATAAATCAAAAGTCATCAGGTTGTGGCACATCGCATTTCAGAGGGTAACAAATATCCACTACATGGACTATATGAGATCTATCGACACACGTACTTCAACCGATGTAGTACGGACGACCTACAAGCACTACTTGGCTATACACAAAAATGGATATGAAAAAACAAGGAATGGTTATATTTTTTCTCCATACCATCGTAATGGCGACAGTACGGATGGTGATTATGCAACGGATAGCAAAAGCTACGATAAATACAATCCGAACTCTCAAAACAAGCGACGCGGAAGAGGACATAAAGAAGTAGTAATTGCCGGTAAAACTATTCCAAACAAGGTCGAAGGACAGTAAGAGTTAGACATATACAAGCTCAAGAGATACCAGGAAGTCTTCGTGGAACATGCGCTGGTGGTAGCTGCGCTTCCAGCCGACGGTGTCGAGATACGCCAGGGCGTCGCGCGCGTGCTGCATGCGCTCGAAGGGGGAGATGGCGTGTTGCTTCGCGCCGAGCGCGTGGTGCTGCGCGATGCGCGCCAGCAGCGTTGGGAGCGCCGCGGCGCGGGCCGGCGCGGCCGCGTGGCGCGCGGCGTGCTCGGCGAGCAGCGTCTCGAGCAGGGCGTCGGCGGCGTCGGTCTCGCGGACCTCGAACGGCATTGCCGTCGAGCGGCCGCCGCGCGGCAGCAGGGCGCGTGCGTTTTTTTGTACATTTTCACAATAAACATCAAACATTTCAAGCTCGCATCGCGCTCCGTGCTCGTTCGCTGTCGCGCTGCCCAGCGACCGCAACCAACACAGAATACACGCATTCGCGCCGCCTAGTACTAAAGAAGGTATGATTGCCGCATAATAGCGAGCTTCACTAAAATCAACGAGGATATCATGTGCGCCAAGCTTACAGACGCCAGTCTCCGGGTCATGTTAAGGGCCGTCAAACAGGAGGATGTCGTCGACAGGATTCTAAACTCTTCTTCCAACACAGACGACAAAGGTCTCACGCTCGTGCACTATGCAGTTGAACTGTTTGTGCTGCACTGTCGGGTGTCGTCGGACGAGGCGCTACTCTCAATCCGGAAGATCGACCGCGGGTCTAACAAGACGTTCTCGCGACTGCCCGAGGTCGTGGAACAGAAGCTGGGCAACGTGTGGGACTTCAACGCTCACGGAAACAGCGAGAAGCCCGATGGAGCGTACCGTCTGCAGCTCGAGGGTGCCAAAGGCTCGATATATCGGGGTCTGGTCGTCGAGATCGACGGCGACGACGGAAAGATTAACCAGCCCCGTCAAACGGCCACCAAGATGTGGGAGCATCTAATGTACTCCAAACTCACAGCTGGAGGAGGAGCCAGCAATTTCAAGACCAACGGCTTCACGATGCGCATCAATATGGCGCGCGCCGAGGTCTCCTTGCCGCAGGACGACGCGGTGTTACATGATTACATTCAAAAACCCGGTAGGTGGATGCAGAATAACGAAAAATTCTGGCAGATACAGTGCGTGAACGTTCTATGTAATCTGCTCGGCTCGGTCGTATTCTGTCTGCGCGACATTGTGATGTGTATGGCGCAGCGAACAGACTCGAGCGACGAAAATTGGCTGTTCCATCAGTACCACAACGCGTACCATGTGAACATGTTCATCGGTCCGTTCGATATCAACGTCCAAGACTGCACTGTGGACATAAACAACGTGCGAGAAATTGCGAAGAATAACTGTGAGGAAAAGCGGGGGGCCAGTAAGACAAAGTTTCGAAAAGAGGAAATGTTCGGGGATCTTGGATGGACCGTGGATTTCGTGTGTGTGTCGCGCGCCAAATGCGGCCACACACGAGTGCAATATGTGCTAGTCGAAAACTTCCAAGGGCATATGGTCACCCCAATTAATCCTGGTGATGGCCAAAACTTAAAATCAGTGAGTACACCTAAAGAACACAAGTTGCGCATGAACCGGGGTCTGATGACGCTGATCGATATCCTCAACACGAAGAACGTGTTTTTGCTCGGCGGTATAGACTCTACACAAATACCCAACTGGAAGCGAAAAAAATACACTGGAAGTGCCGCAAGAAATTTGCAAACTGAAACGCAAAAAAAGTACTTCAATATTCTCGGTAGTATGTGCTCTTTGATGGAAAATGTACTGTTATATGAAATCCGCGACGGGGTCAAATGGAGACGGGAACATACGTGGCCAATGCGGAAGTGGATGGACGAAATCTCATACAGACTACACGCAAATCCACACGAACGAGGGAAGCCTACCAGGGCAGATCATATCATGACACTAGACCCGTCCGCAGCTAATCCACAGAGTCTAGTGAGAAAACTCAAGAAGTCGTTAAGCGACACGCTGCCACAACTGAACCAGGAATTACAAGAATATATGAAAAAAGAAGGTTTCAATAACATCCGCGACGCTGAACTTTACCTGCGGCTTGTTGGCGTGACCAACGTGTTAGCGCTAGACCAGCTCGCAAGTACTCACAGTATTATACTGGACAATGACAAATATCATGCCCGTGTGTTCCATGGACTATCAGTGGGTACCCAATCAGAAATGCGAATGATGTTCGAACGAATTGTCTTAAACCCACGCACGGAAAAAGAACTGTTGAAATTATTTTCGTTTACTGCTTGGGTATTTCCTCAATACGAAGTAGAAGTAGAAGACTCTGATACAGGTACCGATTCACACACCCGTAAGATTATGCGATATTATATAGAATTTCAGTTACAGAATAGTTTCAAAGATAATCGTCAAGAATGGAACAGTGACACTTTTAAAGATAACAGAAAAATATGCAGTTTATTGATATTACATGCCAAGTTTTTTTTCACCCATGGAGTTTGTAGTCTGGCACAAATGTTTCAATTCGGCATGAATCTGGATCAATATAAAAAACACATAAGAGAAATGTTTTCGAAACAAAACGAAGAACAGCTAAATATTCGAAATGGATTTTTTGAAATTCGTGATGATGATGATAATGTTGTCTTGGAAGCAGGTAATACAATCGTTGAAAACATTATAAATAGAATGTCAACTTATTTGTTTCGTGAAAATGCTGAAAATGAAGATCTAAAAACAAAAGAATTCAAAACAAATGGTGTTGAAGAAGTTAAGGAATATAGATATATATCAAGCATCGACAACCTAAAAGAATTTTTTACTGAAAATGGATGTAATGATACACCGTTCGACCAGATGATGGTAGAAGACAGTCAGATACCCATCTGTGAAGAGATATGTCTCGGTCATATGAGATTGAGACAGTTCATATATTTAATATGTCGCAACATCGGACCAAACGATCCACGTTTTACAAGCAGTTGTTTGAGGTACATTTCTAGTGATATTGTCATTCCCGGTGTTGATGGTCCCGATAAAATGTCCGATACTGTATTACCCGATATGCCTAAAAAGATGATGTTTTTTCTGTTAGCAGTGCTTTCTGAACGGGATCAACTTCAATTTGATAGCACGAGACTTATATTCCCCAAGGCTCTAAAAAAAATTTCACAACAAACATGGTGTTATATAAAGCCTTGCATTGACGTTGTCAAAAGAAGCAAAGATCATGCTGATAATATCAAAGACATGGAAATTCTTCGCGACGATATTGCAACTCCAATTTTCATGCTGTATTTCAATTTTAAGAAGAACGATTTAAAGTTTCAAGAAATACAGACGGAAGTTGAAGATATCGAGTCCGAAGAATCGTTCGAAGGCGACAGTGACAGCGACTGAAATATTTCGGTTTAGATTGGGATGTATCCAATATTAAAGACATTGGGTTTTCAAAATACCACATCACATATTGTCATAGACATCATGTCTGCAAACACAGATATTGTGTCTTCCAATGATATGAAGCAAGTACTTAAACAGTTGAAAGCACTACCGGGAAACGATGCGTCAAAATGGAAACTTCATGAATTGGAGACGTTATTTGATCTCGTCCTGCAGGGAAAACGAATGGACCGTGTATCACCAATAACATACCGCGCGATGTTGCAGCGTATCGAGCTTGGAATCCACACTTGTGATAATCTCGAGGCAAAAGCGTTCCATTTGCATGCCGAGCACCCTCAATCTTTGCTAACGGCTATAGCGGGATTTGCGAAAGGAAATCCTGGAAAAAAAAATTTGGAATTGGGGGAACTTTTCCAGACGGCACCCGATATTTTCAAAGGACTCGGCTCTGACCAATCGGACGCTGAACCCGTCTTACGCCAGAATATCGAGAGGCGCATTGACACGTCAAAGATGCACTATTCCATATACGTAGTATACGGCTTGGTATTTTTCGCGGTTTTATTGGCGGGAATGTTTATGTTTCGTCACATCAACGCAATATACGGATACATATTGACTGCTTCAACATTGAACCACGATAAAATCAACGTTCTTTTGGACGTCAAGCCGTTTATCCATATTGTCTATGGTAATTATTGGGAAACAGGACGCATGTCGACGAACCGTGACCAGAGGAGTAACGGATATATATCGTTTGAACATCAAACCAACAACTCTGGATTGTTTGCGACTGAGGTGCGCACACAAGGTACGTGTGTGGTGAACAATTGTAAAGAATTCAAGGTGACTACCCATACAGACATCGTGGAAATTGATAAATTTGACAAACTCCCAATAGGAAAATGTAGTGATTGTCAGTATCCAAAAAATGGTGGTGATTGTAGCGCCGAGTTCTTGAAGGCAATGCGTTTTGAGTCGAATTACAAGGTTCAGTGTAGGGCGTTGTATCCCCAAGTTAGTGAGGGAGCAGATTACCAACAAATGATCAGCACCAGTCAATTCAAAAATTCAACGAACTTCTATATGCTACATTTATTCTCGGAATTTGTGGTGAAGCATACAGGTAACGTATTTCTGATAAATGATGTGAAGAATACTGTGTACGGGCAAGTCGCTCCGACTAAGGTGGTAGACAATCAAATTAAATACCAAGCTCTGGGACAGTACACAGCTGGAATAATTCCAGATGTTCAAGATTGGTTGAAATTTGAGGACGATCAACTGCGTCGTGAAGTCTGTAGCGTGTGGCTGTCCGTGCGTAAACCATTCACAACTACACTTGCAGTCTTTACGGTGTTGTCTGGGGCCTTTATGGCTCGTACTGGTACGCTGGAGCGTACTATTGAATTGCGTTCAGCGGCTGCGAATTCACTTTTTGGGAATTATATGATCCTTTTACAGCGTATGCTGGTGCCGAATCCTACAGTCGCAATTCACAACTCTGCGTTCACATACGTGCTTTTCCCGTGTTCGATATTAAGTGCGTTGTGGCAATGGAAATCGTGGATGTTGTTCATGGAGTTACATTGGCATATTTTAGTGTTTTGTGTCGTGGGCACACAGTGCTATATTTTCAATACGATTATAGCGTTTGAAGAACCAGCTAAGTATTATTTCAGAGAAGTAGGTGTCTATTTTTGCACATTTATGCAGTGGTCTCCAAGATTAGTCATATGGTTATTCGGCGTCACAGGCACCGCTGGTATTGGCAGCTACTACCACGGCATGCCCGTCGCCAAACAAGTAATGACAGCGATGAAATTGACGAAACCGGAAAAAGAAGAACTGAAGAGAAAGAAAGCAGAGGAAAAAGCAGAGGAGACAGAGCGAAAGAGGGCAGCGGCTATGGAAGCTAAGTTGGAAAAGGATAGGCTGAAAGCGGCTGCAAAAGCCAAAGCTGCGGCTCCGCAGGGCATTGCCGCAGCTACCGCGGTGAATTCGACGTTGTTTCGCGACCACGTGAGTATGTTATACAACTGTGGACTTGTACTGGACATCGTGACGATTATCAACGCGGTCAACGTTCTGTACAACGAAAACATACACACTTTTGTGGGTTGCATGTTTTTATCGGTCTTTATAATCGTCGGTAAGAAGAGGCTGGAGATATACAGTTACTTTTGGGCGGGCATGGTGTTTTTATACATACGCGCGTTCATCGTCCGAGATAGTGCGTTCCAAAACACGTACTGGAGATACCCACTGCAACTAGAATGGGTCCAGTTTATCGATTCTTCAAAGCAGGAGGATATGCGCGAAGTCCAAGGCATCATCTCGATTCCGGGATTCTGTTCGTACTTTTTTTTCCTTCATGGCTGCTTCGTCAGCTCGGGGGGGATCACTGTCGTCGCGCGCGGCGTGGGTGTATTGGTGTTGAACATTTACAACTGTAAATGGCCCATCAAGTATAGTGTGTAGCTGGCGCGCTGAGTGTTTAAATAAAATTTTCAAAAACATTCTTAGCCCCGCCCGTACTCACGCCTCGGCCACATACCGCCGGATGGCCGTGTGCACGTGCTGCACACACTCCGTGAGCACACGGTCCGCGTAGATCTGGGTCGAGACGAGCGTCGCGCCGCCCTGTGGCGACCGCAGACACACGCACAGGAGCGTGTGCTCGTCCGTGTCGTCGACTGACTGCACGCGCTGCACCCGGAAGGTGTGGCCCTGAGCGACGTCCGCGAGCACGACCCGCTCGGAGCCGAGGACATGCTCGAGCAGCGGGTGGTCGAGGTAGAGACGCAGGGTTCGGTCGGTCCGACTGCGATTGCGGTGCAGGAACGCGCCCAGACGGCGCTGGAAGCTGCGCTGGAGCTCGGCGGGGGCGCCGAGGGCGCCGCCAGCGCTCTGCAAGGTGCTCGTGGCAACGCACACGACGTTGCGCTCGGCGGGGTCGGTGCTTGCCGCCTCTGCGGTGATCCGGAGGCCAGGCACGATGTCCGCGGGCTGCGGCAGCGGCGTCGCGTCAGCGGGAGCGCAGCGGGAGCGCGCGGCAGTGCAGGTGCAGCGCGCGGCAGTGCAAGTACCGCCAGCCACTGCGTCGGCGCGGCGTCGTCGGAGAGCCGGCGGGCGTCGGCGGCGAGCCGGCGGGCGTCGGCGGCGAGCCGGCGGGCGTCGGCGGCGAGCCGGCAGGCGAAGGTGGCGCGGACCTCCGCGGGCAGCGTGTCCTGGCACATGACGCCCGCGTGGCCGGCGCGACAGACGGGACACCTGCCCGCTCGATCCAGTCAGTGTGCGGGCCAACCGAGTCGTTGCCCAGTAAGTGCAGCGCATTGGCGGCCCGCGCGAGGTGTGCGGGCCAACCGAGAACCCAAAAACGCAAATACCGCATGTCGTTGCTCAGGAAGTGCAGCGCCAGCGCCGACACGTGGTACGTGTGTCCGCACGGCAGCTCCGCCGTGCGCACCGGCGGCCCGCTCGCAGCGGGCCAGGCGTCGGGCAGGTCGGCGAAGCCCACGAGGTGCGTGTCTTCGTGTAGAATGCTGCAGCGCGCCGGCGCGTCGGACAGCGCTGCGCCGACCGAGTACGACCCACATGTGCTGCGCCACTCGCCTGCTCGCGTCTCCAGCCGCGCTCGCTTGTGCGCGGTGTCCGCCGCCCGCATTGCGCGCCGTCGTCTGCTCTTATATGCGCGCGTGCCACGCTCGGCGCCGCTTCGCGCGTTACCGCGTCGCGCGTTGCCGCGTCGCGCCCGCGCCGCACATATATAAAGGACCACCGCTTCCGCGCGCACCAACCGCAGGCATGTCTCTGAGCAAGCCCGCACGATGCAATGTGATCTGTGAGGAAAACAAGGGAAACGGGCCGTGTGTCCGCGACTTCAACCGCCGCCACGACGGCAACGGGTGCAGGTGCGACGAGGCGGCCCTTGCGGCCGCCGCGGCCGCCGCGCCCGTCACGGCCCCGACGTCCTCCACGGGCTCCGTGCGTTCCGTGCGCTCTGCCGCGGCCGCCGCGCCCGTCACAACCCCGACGTCCTCCACGGGCTCCGTGCGCTCTGCCGCTTCCTCCGCGGCGCCCGGCCGCTCGCCGTCGGCGTCCGCGTCGGCGTCGGCGTCCGCGTCCCGTCACGAGCTCCAGTGCCATAACGCGGCGTGCCGGGAGACGAAGATGAGCTCGGAGTTCAAGCAATGGTACTGCAGCAGGCAGTGCAACGAGGCGGTGGTGGCCGCCAAGAAGAAAAGGAAGCGCGAAGTGCCCCTCGAGGATCGCGCCGACAGGCACGGCGACCAAAAGGAGGAGAAGGGGACCAAGGAGGAGGAGCAGCAGGACCGCGACCACGGCGAGCACGACGCGCTCGGCCTGGGGCTCGTGCACCTCCTGCTGGCGCTTCTGCACCACTTGTTCAGCGTGCTCGGGTTCGGGCTGCCGGGAGCCGAGGCCAGCGACCTGGAGCGCTACTTCGCGCCCACGCTCGAGGGCAGGCAGCTCCACGAGATCTTGACGCAGCTCGAGGGCCGCGTGCACGCTCGGGACGGCTTTGTGCAGCGACTCGCGGACTTCCGCGAGAACGGGCGCGTTGTGCAGTTTGCGTACAACGAGAGCATCGACACCGATAGCTTGTCGCTGTTGCTGCTCGGCCTGTGGAACACACTGCGCGTCTACGAAGAGACCGCTCATAACGCCCCCGACGTGCAGCGTCTCGGGGGGTCCGCAGCGCAGCTCGGGCGCCTTGATAATCCCGACGGTGTTTCGCGCGGCGTCGAGCGGCGCCTGGCCGCGAAGAAGCAATGCAAACGCATGGCCACCGTGCACATCGTTCTCAACAAGAAGCGGGAGAAGGGCGACACCGTGGTGTGCCGCGTGCAGACCGATGTCTACAGTCTGGACGAGCTGCCTGGGCTGGGCGCGGTGCTTGCACACGGGGGCTACACCCGGGAGCAGTTTGTCGTTAACACGATGAACTTGACCCGCGAGCAGGCTGACACTATCAACTCGTGGTTGGTGCGCTGTCTTCCCGGCGAAATGCACGACGTTTCGGGTCTGCAGGACGCGGACCTCGACGCAGTCTCCATCGCGACAGTGCTCCCAGAGCACACCCGGGCGGTGTACAGCGTCGAGCCCAACTGCTACGTGACCGTAGAGGAGGTCAACGAGAGCTCCGTGGGCAGCGATTCTTCGCAGAGCGTGGTCCCCACCAGCGACTCGTCTTCCTCCTCCAGTAACAGCTCCCACGACGACTCCGACTCCGAGAGGAGCCAAAGCTCCGCGTCCGAGACGGACGCGCGGATGTGCACCATCTGCGGCGTACACGGCGAAGACGAGCCCGCGCTCTGGGTGTGCCAGTGCCCTGTGCAGGGCCTGTGCGAGGCCTGCAGCAAGGATCACGACAAACGGATGGCGCGCAAGCCGGGGCACGTGCAGACGCCGGTACAGCCCGACACCACGGTGGAACCGGACGAGGAGGCCGATGCCTCCGAAAAGGAGGAGGAGGAGGAGGAGGAGGAGGAGGCGCAGAAGCGCACGAACCCCGGGCGCAGCGCCAAGCGCTAGAGCTTACACAGGCCGTGCACGTGCTGACGTCGGCCGCCAGTACGGTCGCCGAGTCGGACGAGCAGTCCGAGGCCTCCGAGGAGGCGCAGAAGCGCACGACCCCGGGCGCAGCTGCAAGCACTAGCGCTTATATTTCCACACACCCACTTTATGCACACAAATAAACACGAAAAAACACTCGCTCTCCGAGCCCGCGTTTGTTGTCAGCGTCGCTCTCAGGGCTCGTCTGGCACCCGCACGACGCGGGTGCCAGACGCATGTCGCAAGCATGTATTCTCGGATGACTTTACTTAAAGTTGACTTATAATTTGTACCACTATATTATGTGGTGTTGATTTATGTCCTGGAACGAACTCAAAACCCGACGGTTGACATATGACAGTTGGTATCTCATCATACACGAAACTCAAACTCGGTCAAATATTAGTACCAGTAATTTAGTGGTACTAATTTATAGTTGACTAATATTTAATATAAGTTGTTCCGCGAAAAAA
>Ga0209384_1000882_pt1 | contig 16927 bp, 15 predicted proteins | sample CoawatmetaG05DNA_FD_187511 | JGI IMG/M metagenome (GOLD analysis project Ga0209384, IMG submission 187511) | Marine microbial communities from the West Antarctic Peninsula - Coastal water metaG058-DNA (SPAdes) (version 2) | ecosystem: Environmental > Aquatic > Marine > Coastal ... | reverse complement strand
TCCCCAGTAATATCATCTTTACCCTCCTCTTTTGGAGGGCTATATTTTATATGATAAATTCTTCCAGATTCGGGATGGATTCTTCTACCACCTAATCTTTCAATAATTTCGTTATCGGGAACTTGAATTTCGATAACATAATCAACAAAAATATTTGCATCTTTCATTGCTTGGGCTTGAGGAATAGTTCTTGGAAATCCATCTAATAAGAAACCATTTTTACAATCATCATCTTTAATTCTTAACTTAACAAGATTTATTATAAGTTCATCAGGTACTAAAAGGCCTCGGTCCATATAGGATTTTGCCGAAATACCTAGTTCTGTCTTATCTGACACAGCAGATCTCAACATATCACCAGTAGATATCTGAGAAATATTAAATTTTGTTTTAAGAAAATTTGCTTGGGTTCCTTTGCCTGCGCCAGGGGCACCTAATAAAATTATCTGCATAAATTATATTCCAAGAAATTAAAAATTATAACAGCAATCAAAAAGATAGTTTTTTTCTAGTTAAATAATTTTCGATATTAACAAAACTATCTACAGAGAGAGTTTCTGCTCTTAATGATGGATCAATATTTAGATTTATGAAGTCAGATACATCAAGAATATCTTTGAAATTATTTTTTAAAGTTTTTCTTTTTTGCTGAAATGCAAGTTTAATTACTCTTTCATAATTATCATCATTTATAGCTGTTAATTTCTCAGAATTTTTACGAGTAAATTTAACAAATGATGATGTAACTTTAGGCACCGGATTGAATGCTTCAGCTGGAATATCAAATAGTAGCTCTACGTTATAAAAATATTGTAACATTGAGGATAACCGACCATGCATTTTCGTTGAAGGAACTGCTGAAACTCTTTCAGCAACTTCTTTTTGAAGCATAAAGAAAAGACCAGCATTATTTTTTTTACTTTTTGCTATTTTTAAGAGAATCGGGGTTGAAATATAGTATGGAAGATTACCAATAATAAAATTAAATTCTGAAAGACCTTGCTCTTCAAATTCTAAGATATCTTCTTGATATATTGTTATTTTAGAAGGAGGTATATTTTTTTTTAGAAATTCGACCATATCCGTATCAATTTCAACTACATTAATATGATGTAATTTATTTAATAATGGAATTGTTAAGGCACCAAGGCCAGGACCAATCTCAAGAATAGATTGCTCTTTATTTGGATTTATTGAGTCTATTATTTGTTTGATTATATGTTGATCAATTAAAAAATTTTGACCAAATTTCTTTTTAGCACGAATCACTTTTTTTTATTTTTAGCTAGGTTGATTGCTAAAGTAATAGATTCAAAAAAACTGTTTGTATTGATTTTATTTGAACCGACTAAGTCTAATGCAGTTCCATGATCAACTGACGTTCGAATAATTGGAAGGCCTAGAGTTGTATTAACTCCATGATTAAAAGAAAGGGCTTTGAATGGGGCTAGTCCTTGATCATGGTACATTGCAAGAAAGCTGTCAGTAGTTTTGATGTATTTATCTGTAAATGCCGTATCAGCAGGAATTGGCCCTACTAAATTTAAACCTTCACTAATAAGTTTTTTTATTACTGGAGTTATTATTTTCTTCTCTTCACTTCCAAATTCACCATCCTCACCTGCATGTGGGTTAAGCCCTGTAATAGTTATTCTTGGGTTTTTTATTTTAAAATTATTTTTTAAATCATTATTTAGAGTTTTGATTGTTTGCTCTAATTTTTTTTTGGTAATTGATTGAGCAACTTCTGATAGGGAAATATGTGTTGTTACTAGAGCAACCCTTAAATCTTTGTTATCAACAAGCAACATTACTTCTTTATTTGAAGAATCACATAAGTTTGATATATATTCCGTGTGCCCTGTGAATTTTTTATTATGAGAAGAAAGTATTTTTTTATTTACGGGGAGCGTTACAAGAGCATGATAGTTATCTTTTAAACATTCATTAACGGCGAAATCAATTGCATATAAGTGAGCTAGTGAGTTAGATTTTTCTAGCTTCCCAGCAGTTACTTTTTTTTCAAGAGGCACATCAATTATATGAAGCTCCCCGCTGCCTTTATGTAAAAAGGGTTTACAAAGTATTTTAATTTTTTTATTTTGAAGTTTGGCTCTATCTAGAATCGCCTTATGATTAGCCAATATACTAATTACTGCAGGAAATTTTTGGTATGCTAATTTTATGCATAAGTCTAAACTAATACCTGCTGGCTCACCCGAAGAAATTATTATTTTTATGATATTTTTTTTCAATCTTGAATTAGTCTTATATCGATAAATGATTGATCTCTAAGTTGCTTAATCCAATCTTTAAAGATCAGTTCAGTTTTTTGGTTGACTAATTGCATCCTAGCTGAATATTTAATTGATTCATCAGTTAAATCATTATCCCTTCTATCAGTAACTTGAAGTATATGCCAACCTAAAGGGGTGTTAATTGGTTTGCTAATTTCACTTATATCTAAAGCTTCGTATGTGCTCTCAAATATAGGCAAGGTAGTACCAGGGCTAACCCACCCAAGATTACCACCATCTGCTGCCGAACCATCTTCTGAATATTCTTTTGCTAATTTATCAAATGTCTCACTTCCATCCATAATTAAATTTCTAAATCTATCCAATCTTTTAAGTATTTCTTCTTCCGGAGTAATTTCATTTTGTTTAATAATAATATGTTTTAATTTAGTTTGCTTTATGATGGTTTTCTTTTTTTTGATGCCTTTTTTTTCATTTATTTTTAGTATATGAAATCCACTTGGAGATCTAAAAGGTTTAGTTATTTCTCCTACATTAATCTTAGCTATTTCATCGTTGAATAATTGAGGCAGATCTTGTTCTTTTTTCCATCCAATGTTTCCACCAGATTTAGCTGTTGAATCATCTGAATACTCTTGCGCTACTTTCTCAAAACTTTGTTTGGATAACAACATTTCATAAACTCCAATACTTTTTTTATGATTAGTTTCTATTTCAGTTGGTGAGGCTTCCCCAGAATTTTTTATCAATATATGAGATAAATTAAAGATATCTGGATTAAGTATCGCATTTTTACGTAATTGAGAATCTATTTCAAAATCAGAAATATTAATTTGTGTGCTGATTTCTTTATTTTTTATTTTTTTTAAAAGTAATTCGTAACGTATATTATCTACAAATCTACTAAATTTTAAACCATCAGTTGCAATATTTTTTTTTAATTCATCGATGGACATATTATTTTTTTTAGCAACATTAACTATAAATGCATCTATTTTTTTTTGCTCTACAGAAAACCCAGATTGCAGTGCATATTGCTCAATTAAGCTTTTATGAATTAGCTTATCTAAAACTTCAGCCTTAACTAGTGCCTGATATTGTTCTTCAGGCTTGCCTTTATTCTCCGAAAACTTTAGCGCTTGGCTTATTGCATTTTTGAGCTCCACTTCAGTAATAACTTCTTTTTCTACTATAGCGACCACTCTATCGAGTTCTTTATATTTTTCATTTGCTAATAGATTTGGACTTACTTGAATTATTGTAAAAATATATAATAAGAATAAATAAATCTTTTTATTCATTATTTTAGATTTTCTTTTCTATATTGGTCAGGTATATTTGATGCAAACGATGCTCCCGGGACATTCCTGTTTAATACATCGAATAAATTAGCATCATTGCTTGCCCCCAAAGAACCTAATCCACCGAGCTCAAGCTGCATAAATAAAGTATAGTTTGGTTTATCGGTTGTGGCTAATGATAATCTGTTCAATACTAGTCTAGATGACCAACATCCCCCATCAAACTCTATCCCAGCTAATGATTCAACTACTCTGGATTGTTTAACATCATAGTTATATCGACCAATTGAATACCAGCCGTGACCCATAGGCCATTGGCCTGCTAAATTTATTTGTTTAATATCATTACTAGCTTCAGTAGGGTTTCTAATTAATCTATAGCTTGCATCAATTAGCTTTCCTGCTTGGGGGTTGAAGCTAGTTCTAAAGGTAGCACGATTAGTTCTGCTTTCATCAGGGTTATATTGAACCGCACTATCAATTCTAAATGCCTTGTTTATATAAGCTGTTGCCGTTAAGAACAGATCCGATGAGTCACTTTGGATCACGGAATTTAAATAGCGACTCTCTTTCAGAACCTCTCGATCATTCATATAAAATCTTTGTGCCAAAGTTGCATTTAGTCTTTCATAACCAGTATTATCTATAAATCTTGTTGTTGCAGCAATGGTAAATTGGTTAGAATCCATAACTCTATCTCCGCCAACGAACTGATTTTCAATAAATAAGCTTTCCAAATTTAGGTCTGTTAAAGCAGTGTCAAACATAGGTAAGACTTCTTGATTTTTGTATGGAGTATAAGAATAAAAAATTCTCGGCTCCAAGGTTTGAATAAAGTTTTTACCTGCGATATTTATTTTCTTATCTAGGTATACGCCACTATCAACTGATAATGTTGGAATTGTCATTGATTTAGAATCGGTTGAGCCACCTTCAAGCTCATAGCTTCTTATATTCATTGAAAGCTTAGGCTTAACATAACCATAAGTTGTTTCGAATGGAACCGCTATACTAGGATTAGCAACAAACCTTGTCCCTGTGATATTTTTGTCTGTAGATGAAGCAACAAAATTATGATTTCTCTCAAACTGAGTTAAAGACATTTCGAGTTCTGTTTCAAAGCTTGAGAACCCACTAAAATTTTCATGCTCATCTGAATGATTAATGCTTAAGCTTGGGAGCCTCTCATATGGTGAGCTAGAAGTTGTGAGATTTTGGTACCTTTGCGCAACGAAGTTAACATCTAACTTATCTGTTGAGTAATTAAGGTATGCTTCTTGAGGTAGGTTCACTTTGCTGGTCGCTGATATTAAGGATGACATATCAGAAAAATAATCATCATCAGAAACTTTTTCCATTCTAAATCCACCGTTAAGGTTTTCAGCTATTTTTTGTCTGTGATGAATTTTTGCATAATATCGATTATCTTTATCACTAGCGTCATCATTATTCAAATATTCAAGATTACTTGTACCAGAATAGCTTTTATCTAGGTATCTATATTCCCCCTCAACTTGCAAGCCTCTCTTACCAAAATACCTTGGAGTGACGGTGGCGTCACTTGTTGGTGAAAGATTAAAGTAATAAGGAATAGATGATTCGAAACCACTTCTGGATGTTGTACCAACAGACGGAGCTAAAAATCCTGATTTTCTATCATCATTAAAAGAAAAATTCACTAAAGGTGAGTATAGGACCGGAATACCCTTAAATTCGAGTTTAGCATCCTTAGCCTCTACTGTTTTTGAGCTATCATTAATCTCAATTTCTGATGCCTTAATAAACCAGTCATCTTTCCCTGCTTCACAGGTTGTAATTGATGCATTTTGCAATCTTTTTTTATTCTCTCCTTCAATAAATAGTACTTTAGCTTTGCCGCGCAATGTATTGTTAAATGAATTACTTGGCTTACCTAGGGAAGATGTAAAAGAAGCATCAGGGACTACTCCAACGCTCTCTTTAACTGATAGCTCTAATGAAGAACCAGTTAATGAGCCCCCATCACTTTCGATACTTACATCTCCAATAGCATAAAGTTCGTCAGAAACTTGATCATATTCAATAAGGTCCGCTTTGATAGTTTTACCATCTTTTTTTAAAATCGCATTTCCTGAAGCCTTTAGTTTTCGGTCTAAAGTATTCTCAAGAGTATCCCCCTCTATTAAAAGGGCTCCGTCTTCTAATTGCTCTTCTCCATAGGAAAAAGTACTATTTAAAAACAGTATTAAAAGAACCACAAAATAATTTTTCTTTATGAATGAAGTCAATGTATCAATCTAAACCTGATATAGTCATTTTTTAATATACTTCTTTTATTATCTAATTTTTATACAAAACTAATATAAATCAGTGAGTTAAGGATTATAACTCAAGTAATTTTAAAAAACAGATTATTTATAACTGAATGAGGATGTTATGGATAGAGCAGAAATCATAGACAATTGGCTTAAAAGCCAATTAAATCAAAATTTTACGATAGAGCCCGCATCATCTGATGCTAGTTTTAGGCGTTATTTTAGAATAACTTCCAATAATGAAACATACATCTTGATGGACGCGCCTCCTGATTTAGAAAGAATAAATCACTTTGTAAACATAACTAATAAGCTTGTTGCTGCAGAGGTTAACTCACCCAAAATCATTTCTTTCGATACTGAATTAGGGTTTATATTGATGACTGATTTTGGAAGTCAAACTTTTTTAGATGTTCTCGATAATAATAATTCTCATGAGTTATATTCTAAAGCAATCCATTCTTTATTAAAGATTCAAACTAAAGTTGATACTCAAGGGCTCCAGAATTATTCAGAGGATTTGCTAGTAAGCGAGATGTCACTATTTCCTGAATGGTATCTTACAAAGTTAAAAAAATTTAAGCTAGAAGACCAAGCTTTATTGATAAATACATTTTCATTGGTATCGAAAAAGATTCTCACACAAGATAAGTGCTTTGTTCATAGGGATTATCATAGTCGAAATTTAATGTTCATAGCTGAAGGTGACCCCGGTATATTAGATTATCAAGATGCAGTCTTAGGGCCTTTGGCCTACGACCTTGTTTCACTTTTAAAAGATGCCTATATAGAATGGGATGAAGACTTTGTATTAGATCAAGCGGTTCGATATTGGGAAAAGGCAAAAAAAGTAGGTTTAATAAAAAATGAAGATTTCTCAAGCTTTTATGAAGATTTTGAATGGATGGGAGTCCAGAGGCATTTAAAGATTTTAGGGATTTTTTCACGATTATCAATTCGTGATAAAAAAAATCAGTACCTTAAAGATATTCCTTTAGTTGAAAAGTATTTGATGTTTACATCTGAGAGGTATAAAAGCCTCCATCCTTTAAGGAAAATTTTAGATAAGGTTGTTAGTTAAGTGAAAGTAATGATTTTAGCTGCTGGAAGAGGAAAAAGAATGGGAGATCTTACTATAGATAAACCTAAACCACTTATCAGTGTAAAAGGAAAGCCTTTGATCGAATGGCATCTTGAAAAATTATCAGCTACAGGATTTAAGGATATTGTAATTAATATTTGTTATTTGCCTAAAATAATTATAGATTTTGTTGGTGATGGGTCAAGGTGGCAATTAAATGTTACTTATTCAGAAGAAAATCCAATCTTAGAAACAGCAGGAGGTATTAAGAAAGCGTTACCATTACTTGGAAAAGAGCCATTTGCCGTTATAAATGCTGACATTTTTTCAAATTTTGACTATGCAAAGTTACGATTAATTAATTTAAATAATAGTAGTGATGGATATTTAGTTCTTGTAGGGAATCCGGAGCACAATCAAGTTGGTGATTTTGGATTGTTAAAAAATAATCGTTTGGTACTTAATTCTGAAATTTTGTATACTTTTTCTGGTATTGCTATTTATCATCCTAGGTTTTTTATTGAGATGGAAGTAGGAGTCAAAATGCAACTACTCCCATTACTTAAAGAGTCTATATCTAAATCCTTAATAAAAGGTGAATTATTTAAAGGAATTTGGTCAGACATTGGAACTCCGGAAAGACTTGAGATTGTAAATAAAAGAGATTAAATATGGATACTTATAAAGAATTTCAAAAAAGAAGAACACAATTAGCAGATATGCTAGGAAATGCTGTAGCTGTAATTGCTAATTCAGACGAATCTTCAAGAAATCGAGATTGTGATTACCCATTTCGGTCTGATAGTTATTTTCATTACTTATCTGGTTTTCCTGAGCCTGAAGCAGTCATCTTTATAGTAGGTGGGGATCAGCCTAGATCCATTCTTTTTTGTAAGCCTAAAGATATAAGTAAAGAGATATGGAATGGATACATATATGGGCCTGAAGAGGCAGCAAAGCAATTTTTATTTGATGAGGCTTATTCACTTGAGGAAATCAATAAAATAGCCCCTATGATTTTAAAAGGCTATATCCCGAACAAAAATATTTACTGCACACCATCAATGACCCCATCAAATTGCGCAATTAAGAACATAGAAAATTTACAAAACTGGGTGGGGCAAAAAAAAGATGTTGGGGATAAATACTGTGATTTAAGTAAGATATTAGATGATATGCGATGTTTAAAAAGCGAGGTTGAAGTCAGTATTATGCAGAAGTCAGCCAATATTGCTGCTCAAGCTCATATACATGCAATGGGTATAACAAAACCTGGTAAATTTGAGTATCAAATTGAGGGTGAAATATTAAATCAATTTATGCAAAATGGCGCAAGATATCCTGCCTACAGCTCAATTGTAGCTGGCGGTCATAATGCCTGCACCCTACATTATGTTAGCAATAATAGCCTACTAAAAGATGGGGATTTGTTATTAATTGATGCGGGGTGTGAATTAGAAAGCTATGCTTCTGATATTACGAGAACATATCCGATTAATGGAAAATTTACCTCACCACAAAAAGATATTTATGACATTGTTCTTAGTGCGCAGAAAAAAGCTATTAGTAAAGTTATGCCTGGTAATTATTTTGATGACCCACACAAAGCAGCTACTGAGGAAATTGTTAACGGACTCATTGATTTAAAGATATTGAAAGCGTCTCATGATGAGGTCTTTGAAAAAGAACTTTATAAAGAATTTTTTATGCATAGAACCAGTCATTGGCTTGGTTTGGATGTTCATGATACTGGTAAATATATTGATAATCCCTTAGATGGAAAAAATTCAAGACCTATAAAATTTAAGGATAGCAATGTTTTAACTATTGAGCCTGGTTGTTATATCAAAGCTAATAGCAATGTGCCTGAAGAGTTCTGGGGGATTGGTATCCGAATCGAAGATGATGTTTTGGTGACACCTAGTGGAAATAAAGTACTAAGTGCGAATGCTCCAAAAGAGATTAAAGATTTGGAGGATATAATAGGTAATTTAAATGAATAACTCGATTGCAATAATTGGTGGAGGACCAGTTGGGGCAATTTTTGCTTTATTAAACAACTCACAAACATCTAAAATATTCCTTCTAGAGTCAAACTCACAGATTCAAACAAAGAGTGACAAGAGGGCGTTAGCATTATCAAGCGGCACTAAATTTATCTTACAAAAAATTGATGTATGGAATGATTTAGAGGCTGGATTGACACCAATTAAAACTATTCACACTAGCCAAAAAGGAACTTTTGGTAGGTCGATAATGGAGGCGAAAGAATTTGAACAGGAGGCATTAGGCTATATTATTTCTTATGGCGACCTCCTAAAAGCTCTTCAAAAAAAGATATCACATTCAAAAAATATTGAAGCTTTTTATAATGCAAAAGTATTATCATTTGTAAGTAAAGAAGAAACACAAAATTTAATTTTTAAATATAAATCTAAAGAAAAGTCATTAAATTGTGACTTACTGGTCCTAGCTGATGGCGGAAGTTCAGAAATTAATGGTATTAATATTGAAAGAAGTAATAAGTCTTTTGAGCATAGTGCATTAGTTACTCACGTAGAAACTGACATACCCCATGTTAATATCGCATATGAGCGGTTTACTAATATGGGCCCAATGGCGCTACTACCAAATCTTAATGGCCAATATTCTTTAGTATGGACAGGCCCTAACGATGACATAGAAAGATTAAACCAACTTGATAATTCTAAATTTCTAATAGAACTTCAAAAACATTTTGGTGATCGTGTTGGCAATTTTAAACTATCTGACAAAAGAATAACATTCCCTTTAAGGCAATCATATATTTTAAAGTATCCACAAGAAAATATTGCAATTATTGGAAATTCCGCCCAAATAATGCATCCAGTTGCTGGACAGGGTTTAAATACAGGGATAAGAGATGCATTAATATTAGCAGATTGCATCAAAAAAGATGTTAATTTAGAGATTAAATTAATGATTCATAAATTTAATCGTATGAGAAAAAAGGAAACTAAAGATATTTTATGGTTTACGGATTCTTTAGTAGCACTTTTTTCGAATGATATTATTGGTGTGAATAAAATTAGGGGGATGGCGCTGTCTTTTTTGGATCTTATTCCACCGATAAAAAAAAAGTTTGTAAAGAAAATGAGTTATGGAAAATAAATCACTAAGCAAAGTCATTGTTTATGGAGGAGGGATTATTGGTAACTTAGCGAGCCTTTGTCTTAAAAGTAATGGTCTTGATGTTTGTCAAATCAAATCAGATGTTAATAATACTATAGATAGAACCTATGCACTAAGTCCAGGGTCAGTAGATTGGATGAAATCAATTGGGTTACGAGAAAATTTTTTTAACTCTCTGTATCCTGTAGAAAATATTCAAATTATTCGACACAATTCGAAAGTTAGTTTTAGTGCAGACTCAGTTTTTCAACCCGCTTTGGCATATATGGTTTCTGAGAAAAAACTGATGAAGGAAATTCAGGAAAAACTAATAGCCCATGACATTAAAACTTTCTCAGAACCAAAGAAAATAATTTTAGATAATTCGCCAGATCAGGTTCGGATTGAGTTGGGAAAAGAGAGTCTAACTGCATCTCTATTAGTAGCATGCGATGGAGCAAACTCTAAAATAAAAGAACATCTTGATATTAGAAAAAAAATTAAAAATTTTAATCAAAATGCGATAGTTTTTAATTTTGAAACATCTATAGATATTGAAAAAAATGCAAAGCAATATTTTTTAGAAGATAGTGTTCTGGCATTATTGCCGATTGGATTAAGAACTATCTCAGTTGTATGGTCTTGTAACCATGATTACTTTAAAACACTAAGTGATATGAGTGATTCAAAATTTATTATCAAACTTAAGAGCATTATAGGAAATGAATTTGCAGAGATATTTAATATTTCTAATAAGAGCAATTTCCCTTTAACAATGGTTTTAAATGATAAATTTTTTGAAAAAAGAGTTGTTTTGATGGGTAATGCAGCTCATTCAATTCACCCGCTTGCTGGACAAGGATTAAATTTAGGCATTAGAGATATTATTGACTTTGAAAAATGTCTGAAATCTAACCATTATAAAGATATTGGGCTAGCTGGTTTTCTGCGTCGCTTTGAAAGGTCACGTAGACTAGATACCTTTGAATTTAGCACATTAACAACTGGACTGCACTGGGCTTTTTCAAGTAAAAGCAAGCTTATTAATCAAGTTTTAATTAAGGGCATTAAACTACTCGAAACCAAAGATAATATAAAAAGTTATCTAATTAAAAAGGCAATTTCATGATTAAAAATATTTCTATTTCCTTGTTCTTATTTCTTTCTTTTATTGCACAAGCTGATAATGATGCATTAAGAGAGATTATGAAAAAAACATATCCGGAGCTACCGATAAAGAATATACAGAAAACTAATTTTAATGATTTGTATGAAGTGTATATTGGGGGACAAATTATTTATACAAATGAGAATTTTGATTTTTTAATAGTTGAGGGACGGGTAGTTGACCCAGAAACTAAAAATGATTTAACTGAACTTAGGCTCGAAGAGTTAACTCGAGTTAACTTTGAGGATTTACCTCTGTCAGATGCAATTAAAGTGGTTAAGGGCAATGGTAAAAGAAAAATAGCAATTTTTTCTGACGTAGACTGTCCTTACTGTAAAAGGCTTGAAAAAAAAGAGTTATCTAATATAAATAATATAACGATATATACATTTTTATATCCATTAGCCATTCATCCAGAAGCTAAATTAAAATCAAAAAAAATATGGTGCGCTAATGACCGATCTAAAGCCTGGACTGAATATATTCACAACGATAATCTTCCAGAAAATTCTGGTGATTGTAAAACACCAATAAATAAAATTTTAAAATTAGGAAAAGATTTGGGAATTTCGTCAACACCAACAATTATTTTACCTAATGGGAAGAGGGTTCCTGGGGCAATACCGTACGAACAGCTAGAAGAATATTTACAATAACTAATAAATTACTTTATTTTAAATTGCAAAAAAACTTGACATTTATCTTGAATCTATGAAAATACGTCTCAGGTGTTTGGTTTCAAGTAATATTTTGTGTTTTTCTTAATTTTTTAAGCTTTTCACTCTCACTCTCTTGATCTGAACTTTAGGGGCCTCCCAAATTTGTAAAGGATGTATCGTAATGGCTGAAGGAATAGTTAAGTGGTTCAATGATTCAAAAGGTTTTGGTTTTATCACTCCGGATGACGGTGGTGATGATTTATTTGCTCACTTTTCTGCAATAGTGGAAGAGGGATACAAAAGTTTAAAAGAAGGAGACAGAGTGTCTTTCGAAGTAACTGATGGTCCTAAAGGTAAGCAAGCTTCAAATATCCAAAAAGCTTAAATTAAAAGGTTCCTAGGAACCTTTTTTTATATTTGCAATTAATGCAATTGCAAATTCTTTTGTTGATAATGCTTTACAGTCTTTGATTTGTGAAGCAAAGTCGGCAGTCATTTGTCTTTTTTCTAGAGTTTTACGAAAAGAGATATTCAGTATATTTGCTGCTTCAATCCAGTTCATATGTTCTAACATCATCTGCGCCGAAAGAATTAAAGAGCTTGGATTAGCGATATTTTTACCAGCAATTGTTGGAGCCGTTCCATGCGTAGCCTCAAAGACAGCAGTTGAATTCGATAGATTCGCTCCTGGTGAAATCCCAATTCCACCAACTTGTGCAGCTAATGCATCAGAAATATAATCCCCATTTAGATTTAACGTTGCCACCACATCATGTTCTTCAGGTTTTAATAGAATTTCTTGAAGAAATGCATCTGCAATACAATCTTTAATAACTAAGCCGTTACTTAGAGAATATTCGCCAGCATTGTTCTTCTTTGCACCAAACCCTTCTTTTGCTAGCTCATAACCCCATTTCTTAAATCCACCTTCGGTGTATTTCATTATGTTTCCTTTATGAACTAAGGTTACAGACTTATTCTTGTGAGTAATTGCATATTCTATTGCTCTTTTAATTAGTCTTTGACTACCTTCCTTCGAAACTGCTTTTATACCTAGAGCACAGGAGCCAGGAAAACGCACCTTATCTTTTACACCAAATTCATCTAGCTTAGAAAGTAACTGCCTAACCTCCTGTGATTCTGCCTCCCATTCGATTCCCGCATATATATCTTCAGTATTTTCTCTAAAAATAACCATATTAGTTTTTTCTGGATTCTTTAATGGACTAGGAACTCCACTAAAATAGTTTATTGGCCTTAGGCATACATAGAGATCAAGTTTTTGTCGGAGAGCAACGTTAAGAGAGCGAATACCTCCCCCAACAGGAGTTGCCAAGGGCCCCTTAATGGAAATAATATATTTTGATAAAGCATTTATGGTTTCATCAGGAAGCCAAGTATCTTTATCATATAGTTCGGTTGCCATCTGTCCTGCAAATACCTCCATCCATTCAATCTTTTTAGTTTCACCGTATGCTTTTTTAATTACATGATCAATCACAGTATGCATTGCGGGGGTTATATCAATCCCAATTCCGTCACCTGTAATAAATGGTATGATTGGATGATTTGGGACGTCTAATTTTAAGTTAGAATCTATCCTTATTGCCTCACCCTTTTTTGGAATTTTAATTTTGCTGGACATAAAATTTTTTCTCACATTATCTTAATTGATGATTATTTTATTTAATAAACCTTACGGGGTAATTAGTCAGTTTTCAGAGCATAAAACTTACGCATCATTAAAAGATTTTATCCCATATAAAAATGTTTACCCTGCTGGCCGACTTGATTCAGACAGCGAGGGTTTACTTATTTTAACTGACAATGGCGTTTTACAAAATAAAATATCTAATCCAAAAAATGATATGTATAAAACTTATTGGGCTCAGGTCGAAAATAATCCCAGTGACGATGCATTGAACCTATTACGAGCGGGTTTAAAGATTAAAGATTACATTACCAAACCTGCATTGGTTGAAAGAATTATTGATCCTGATGTATGGGAAAGAGACCCACCGATAAGAAAAAGAAAACATATACCAACTGAATGGCTACAAATTAAAATCTCAGAAGGAAAAAATAGACAGGTTAGAAAAATGACAGCAGCTATTTCTCACCCAACTTTACGGCTAATTAGAGTTGAAATTGGTGACTACAATATTGATAAATTAAACCCAGGAGATTTTTTAGTTATAGAGTCTTAAGGGTTTTTTTGTCTCGCAGTGATATAATTCATTATAAAATATAATAATTAAGGCTTTTATGTCTGGAAATACATTCGGTAAATTATTTACTTTAACTTCATTTGGTGAATCCCATGGCCCAGCTATCGGAGGAGTTGTAGACGGTTGCCCACCAGGTATGAAATTAAACGAGTCAGACTTACAAGTTGATTTAGATCGCCGCAAGCCAGGAACATCAAAATTTGTCACCCAAAGAAAAGAAAGTGATGAAGTTGAAATTCTTTCGGGAGTCTTTGAAGGAAAAACTACCGGAGCTCCGATTGGCTTTATTATTAGAAACAATGATCAACGAAGCCAGGATTATTCTAAGATCAAAGAAACATTCCGTCCTGGACATGCAGACCTTACTTACCTACAAAAATATGGTATCAGAGATTATCGTGGTGGGGGCAGATCTAGTGCAAGAGAAACAGCTGTTCGAGTTGCCGCTGGAGCTATTGCAAAGAAATGGCTAAAAGAAAAGTATAAAGTTGATATTAAAGCCTGCTTAGTCCAATTAGGAGAAAAAAATATACCTTTCGATAGTTGGAAGCATGTCAATAAGAATCCTTTTTTTGTTGCTAATAAATCAATCGTAAAAGACCTGGAAAACTATTTAGATAATATAAGGGCTGATAGGAATTCAGTTGGGGCAAAAATATTGGTATGTGCAACCAATATTCCGGCTGGCTTGGGCGAGCCAATTTTCTCTAGATTAGATGCTGATATATCTTCAGCAATGATGAGTATTAATGCTACTAAAGGAGTAGAAGTTGGCTCAGGGTTTTCAAGCATATCTCAAAAAGGAACTGAGCATAGTGACGAGATGGCAAGTGATGGGTTTAAATCAAACAACGCCGGAGGTATTTTAGGCGGCATTTCTACCGGCCAAGATATTGAAGTCAATGTCGCGTTCAAGCCAACATCAAGTATTCCACAAGATAGAAGCTCAATTAACCTTAAAGGCAAGACTGTCCAAATGAAAACAACTGGCCGTCATGATCCTTGTGTTGCGATCCGAGCAGTTCCAATTACAGAAGCAATGTTAGCATTGGTTCTTATTGATCATGTTCTGCGTGACAGAGCACAAAATATGGATGTTAAAAGAATAAATCCATTTCCAAGTTGAGTCATTCATTATATTGGCGATTATCTCGCTTCTACTTTTTTTATTATTTTTTTGTGGGTTTATTTGTCCCTTATTGGGGGCTGTATTTACAATCAAAGAGTTTTACTGCATTCCAAATTGGAATACTTCTATCTTTATTTCAGATAAGTCGTATTTTTGCACCTAATTTTTGGGGATGGCTTGCTGATCATACAAATAAAAGAGCAAGATGGATAAGGTTAGCCTCATTTATAGGATGCTTAGGGTATATAGGAATTTTCTGGGCTGATAGTTTTTTTCTTATTTTTTTAGTCATGATGTCGATGAGCTTATTTACTAGCTCAACTATTCCTTTGGCTGAATCTTTAACCTTATCTCACTTAGCTTCAACAAATGGAAGTTATAGCAATATTCGTTTGTGGGGATCTGTTGGCTTCATTATTGCTTCATTTTTTCTTGGTATTTTAATTGATAAATATAGTGTCACCATTCTTGTTTGGGCACTTTTACTAACTCAGTTGATAATATTATTTCTTTCTTTCTCTATTCCAGATAAAAAATTTGAGTTAATTGGTGATACAAAAAGATCAATTTGGAAAATTTTAAAAAAACCAGAAGTAATTTCATTACTTATTGGCTGCGCATTAATGGTTTCTTCTCACGGGCTTTTGTATAACTTTTATTCAATCTTCCTTAAAGAGCAAAACTATTCAAGTTCTTTAATTGGTCTTTTATGGTCAATTGGAGTTATTTTTGAAATATTTATATTTATATTGATGCCTAAAATTTTAGGTAAAGTTAATTTGAAAGAGGTATTGTTGATAAGTTTATTTTTAGCTGTTATTAGATTCTTTCTTATTGGGTATTACGTTGATATTTTATGGGTTTTAATTCTTGCTCAAATTCTTCATGCAGCTACTTTTGGAAGTTTTCATGTGGCATCAGTTGAATTAGTTTCTAATCATTTCAATAGAGAGCATCACTCAAGAGGACAATCAATTTACAATAGTATTACCTATGGATTGGGAGGAACAATTGGGGGATTAGGAGGTGGATATATGATCGATCAATATGGGGCATCTAGCACCTTTATGCTATCTTCAATATTTCCATTAATTGGTTTTATGGTGATATTTTTTGGTTTAAAAAATACAAACAAATCAGGTAGTAAAAATATTTATAATTAGATATTACTTCCTTCTATTAAAGCATAAGCTGAATGATTATGTATAGATTCGAAATTTTCTGACTCGATTATATATTTATTCACCTTTTTATTTGCTTTAAGGTCGGCCGCAATATCTCTGACTATATCTTCAACAAATTTTGGGTTTTCATAGGCTTTTTCCGTTACATACTTTTCATCAGGCCTTTTTAGTATTCCATATAGCTCACATGATGCTTGTTTCTCAACTGCTTCAATTATATCCTCAACCCAAATAAAATCATTTGTTTCAAGAGTAAGTGTTACGTGGGCTCTTTGATTATGAGCTCCATACTTTGATATTTTCTTTGAACACGGACAAAGACTTGTAACAGGAACAATAACCTTGGTTGTATTAATTACTTTACCATCTATCATTTCACCAATAAAACTTACCTCATAGTCCATTAAACTTTTAACCCCACTCACTGGCGCTTTTTTATTTACAAAATAAGTAAATTGCATTTCTAGGTAGCCTG
>Ga0209384_1000860_pt1 | contig 17252 bp, 14 predicted proteins | sample CoawatmetaG05DNA_FD_187511 | JGI IMG/M metagenome (GOLD analysis project Ga0209384, IMG submission 187511) | Marine microbial communities from the West Antarctic Peninsula - Coastal water metaG058-DNA (SPAdes) (version 2) | ecosystem: Environmental > Aquatic > Marine > Coastal ... | reverse complement strand
AGATTCACGAATGTTGTTCTCCACAAGGCTTGAGCAGGTCAATAACCTGAGCCACAACTTTAGCGAGTGGTGGTCGTCTTCCACCAATCGCGCTTCGTGATCGATCTGTTCTGCACTCATTTTTTTTAAATCCTTATTTCAAGCTCTAAATGTATCTTTTAGTTAGCTTCCAAGTATACCAAAAGCAGGCTTGAGTACGGCGATATTAGTGTTGCAAAAATATGTTTTAAGTTTAAAATAGTTTGCTGTATAGTGCAATCAATCTTTACGCTAAAAGCATTCATCATCAGAAGCCCAAAAGAGGCTTCACAAGTAGCTCAGTAATTATATTAACAACTAGCTCAGGACTGTTTCCGATCGACTAGCTCAACGCTGTTTTTCTGATCGACTACCTGCACAAGCAAACCATATCAAAGGCGGCAAATAATGAAGATAGTATGTTTAGGTGGAGGCCCTGCTGGGCTGTACTTGGCGATCTCAATGAAGCTCAAGGATCCTTCACATCAAGTAGATCTCTACGAACGCAACAAACCCGATGACACCTTTGGTTGGGGTGTGGTGTTTTCAGATCAAACCGTGGAAAACCTCACGCTCAATGATCCAGTGAGCGCAAGCAGCCTGACCAGTGAGTTTATTCATTGGGATATGATCGACTGCGTGGTTAATGGCGAGATTGAACGCTCTGACGGCCATGGCTTTATCGGTCTTGGACGCAAGCGCATGCTGCAGATTCTCCATGCCAGAGCCACCGAGCTTGGGGTTAATCTGCATTTCCAAAGCGAGTTTTCAGTCGATGATATAGACACACGCTTTGCCGATGCCGATTTAGTGGTTGCCGCCGACGGTCTCAACTCAAAAATCCGCAACTCCGATCTAGAAGCCTTCGAGTGCACTGTGGATGTGCGCAGTAATCACTTTGTCTGGCTCGGCACCAAGCAACGCTTTCGCGACGCCTTTACCTTTATCTTTGAAAAGACACAGCACGGCTGGATCTGGGCTCACGCCTATCAGTTTGATGAAGACACCTCGACCTTTATTGTCGAGTGTAATCCCGATGTCTATGAGGCATTTGGTTTCGATAAGATGACCCATGCCGAGAGCGCCGAGACCTGCCGCAAGATCTTTGAAAAATCCTTGGGCGGTCATGAGCTACTGACCAACTCTGCACATATTCGTGGATCCGCTTGGATTAACTTCCCCCAAGTGCTGTGCCGCAACTGGATTAAAAATGATCGTTTGGTACTGATTGGCGATGCCGCCCATACCGCTCACTACTCTATTGGTTCTGGCACCAAGCTCGGCCTGGAAGATGCTATATCTCTGGCTAAGCACCTGAGCAGCGACCTGCCGGTGCGCGAGGCACTCCAGGCCTATCAGGACGAACGCGAGCTGGAAGCCCTAAAACTACAGAACGCCGCACTCAATGCAATGATCTGGTTTGAGAACACGCCGCGCTATTTAGAGGCCTTTGACCTCAAGCAGTTTAACTATTCAATGCTCACCCGAAGCCAGCGTGTCAGCCACGAAAATCTGCGACTGCGCGATGAAACATGGCTTCAGGGCATGGAAAAACACCTGGCTAAAATCTCTCTCGGCGACAATTTTGACGAGGCAGTTCCGCCAATGTTTTTGCCCTACAAACTGGGTAACTTAGAACTGGAAAATCGCGTCGTGGTCTCCCCGATGTCAATGTACAGCGCCACCGACGGCATGCCCGATGACTGGCATCTAGTGCACTATGGCAATATGGCCAAAGGCGGCGCTGGCCTGATCTTTACCGAGATGACCGATATCTCCGCTGATGCCCGAATTACTCCGGGATGCACAGGCCTGTGGAACGATGAACAGGAAGCCAGCTGGAAACGCATTGTCGATTTTGTTCACGGTCACACTCAGGCCAAGATCGCCATGCAGCTGGGTCACGCTGGCCCTAAAGGCTCTACCAAAGCACCTTGGGATTGGCATCGCGATCGCCTCGACGATCCCCTTGATGAAGCTAATGGCTGGCCGCTCCTGTCGGCCAGTGAGCAGCCCTTTGACAGTTACAGTCCTGTGCCCAAGGCCATGACGCGCGACGATATGGATGAGATCAAGCAGCAGTTTGTCGATTCCACACACCGCGCAGCTCGCGCCGGTTTTGATCTATTGGAATTACACGGTGCTCATGGTTATCTGTTGGCGGCGTTTATTACACCGATCCTGAATAAGCGTGAAGATGAATACGGTGGTTCCTTAGAAAATCGTCTGCGTTATCCAGTGGAAGTGTTCAGCGCCATGCGCGCTGCCTGGCCCGCCGAGCGTCCTATGTCCGTGCGTATTTCCGCCCACGACTGGATGGGTGATCTGGGTATCAGTGAAGCTGACTGCGTTGAATTGGCCAAAGCTTTTGCCGATGCTGGCGCTGACATTATTGATGTTTCCAGTGGGCAGACGTCTCACCAAGCGAAACCACGGCCAGGTCGTATGTTCCAGACGCCGCTGTCGGATCAGATTCGCAATGAAGCCGGGATTGCCACCATGGCAGTGGGTAATATCTTCGAACTGGATCATGTGAATAGCATTATTGCTGCGGGACGGGCAGACCTGGTTTGTCTAGGTCGCGCGCATCTGGCCGACCCCAACTGGACATTGCGCGCCGCGGCTGAAAGCGGCCATACTGGTGTCGGCGTCCACGAGCAAAAACAATACTATATGGGCTTCCGCCAATTGCACACCAATCTGCGTCGCGCCGCCGAACAGGCCGCCGCTGATTTGCGTGCATTGAAATAGCGCTTTGGATTAATAGCGCTTTGATTTAATAGCGCTTTGGATTAATAGCGCTTTGGATTAACAGCACTTTGATTTAATAGCGCTTTGATTTAATAGCGCTTTGGATTAACAGTACTTTGATTTAATAGCAGCCCAATAAACAAAGGACAGGTCAATAGCGATCATGAAACTAGACAATGCACATGCTGTAATCACCGGCGCTGGCAGCGGAATAGGCGCGGCCATAGCGCTGAAATTTGCCGCCGCTGGGGTCAAAGTGACCCTAATGGGCCGTCGCCATGAAAAACTTTTGGATACCGCGGCGCTGTTCTCAGAGGGACAACAATCTGTATGCGTAGTCTGCGATGTCACCGATCACCAGAACGTAGAAACTGCCTTCGCCGACGCCACCAAGCACTTTGGGCCAATTGATATTCTGGTCAACTGTGCCGGTGCCGCGCCGACCAATGCTTTCCACAAGATTGGTATCGACGAGTGGAAGAGTATTATCGACGTCAATCTACACGGCGTCTTTAGCTGCACCTCTCAGGTGATTAACCCAATGCGTGAACGCAAGTCCGGACGTATTATTAATATTGCTAGCACCTCTGCTTTAAAAGGTTATGCCTATGTCAGCGCCTACTCCACCGCTAAACACGGCGTACTGGGTCTAACCCGGTCACTGGCATTAGAAACGGCAAAACATGGCATTACAGTCAACGCCATCTGTCCCGGTTTCACTGACACCGACATTATCCGCGACAGTGTTGCCAAGATTGTAGAGACCACTGGACGCACGGAAGAGCAGGCGCTAAAACAATTTGTTAGCAGTAATCCCCAGGGGCGTTTAATTACTCCAGAGGAAATTGCCGAAACCACAGTTTGGCTCTGTATGGATGGAAGTGACTCAATTACTGGTCAGGCGATCTCTGTCAGCGGCGGCGAAGTGATGTAAAACACTGCCATTAAAGCGTTATTAGGGCAGTCATAACTAATTAGGAAACTAGAATGCAATTAACCGAACTGAAAGATTACCAAGCCACGCACTTTCTCTGGGAGACCGACGGCACGGTTGGCACCATTACCCTCAACCGTCCCGAGCGCAAAAACCCGCTGACTTTTGAATCCTATGTGGAATTGCGCGATCTGTTTCGCGACCTGGTTTACGCCGGCGATATCAATGCCATCGTTATCCGCGGTGCTGGCGGTAACTTCTGTTCCGGCGGTGATGTTCACGAGATTATTGGCCCATTAACCAAAATGTCCATGAAAGAACTGCTCGCCTTTACTCGCATGACCGGGGATCTGGTCAAAGCTATGCGCGCCTGCCGCCAGCCGATTATCAGCGTTGTCGAAGGTGTCTGTGCCGGAGCCGGTGCAATTATCGCCATGAGCAGTGACCTGCGTTATGCCTCGCCGGATGCCGGTGTCGCCTTTCTGTTTAACCGTGTTGGTTTAGCCGGTTGCGATATGGGTGCCTGTGCGATTTTGCCAAGAATTATAGGTCAGGGCCGCGCCAGTGATTTGCTTTACAGCGGTCGCTCATTAAAAGCTGAGGAAGGCGAGCGCTGGGGATTCTTTAATCGTATCTCAGACGCTCCCCTTGAAGAGGCTATGAAAACTGCACAGCGGATTGCCAACGGCCCTACCTTTGCCAATGGCATCACCAAAAATCAGCTGCATCAGGAATGGAATATGTCAGTTGATCAGGCTATTGAGGCCGAGGCTCAGGCCCAGGCGATCTGTATGCAGACCGAAGACTTTACCCGTGCGTACAATGCTTTTGTCAATAAAGAAACGCCGATTTTTAAAGGCGACTAAAGGTGACTAAAGGGCTAAAACGGCCAAGATTTCATTTATTAAATACTTAAAAAAATTATTTAAGAGGACAAGCTGTGACTGATAAGACTTTTCTTAACTGGCCTTTTTTCGAACCACAACACCGCGAATTAGCGGAAAAAGTACAGGCCTGGGCGACAGACAATATCCCCGCCCTAGTGGCCAATGAGCACGAAGCACTGGACCAAACCTGTATTGATCTGATGCGCGGCATGGCCAAGGCTGGCATTACCGGTTACGCGGTGCCCGCCAGCGGTGGCGGCACGCTTGAAAAACTCGATGTGCGCAGCCTCTGTATTATTCGCGAAGTGCTCGGCGAGCACCATGCTCTTGCGGATTTCGCCTTCGCCATGCAAGGACTCGGCAGTGGCCCAATCTCACTGTTTGGCACTGCAGATCAGCAATCCCGCTATCTCAATAAAGTGGTCTCTGGTGAATCCATGGCCGCCTTTGCCCTATCCGAAGCCGAGGCCGGCAGTGATGTTGCCGCCATGAGTACCAACGCGGTAAAAACCGAAGCGGGCTATATTCTCAATGGTGAGAAGACCTGGATATCCAATGCCGGTATCGCTAACTTTTACACTGTTTTCGCCCGCACCGGTGAAGCACCGGGCGCCAAAGGTCTTAGCTGCTTTATAGTCGACGCCGACACCGCTGGATTTTCAGTCCCCGAACGCATTGATCTGGTAGCACCACACCCTCTGGGCACTCTGCGTTTTGAGAACTGTTTGATTCCCCATGAGAATTTAGTCGGCGAAGCCGGGCGCGGTTTTGGTATCGCCATGGCCACTCTGGATGTATTCCGCTCCACTGTCGCCGCAGCTGCACTGGGTATGGCCCGTCGCGCCATGGATGAGACACTGAGTCATGTATCACAGCGTAAATTGTTTGGTGGTGTGCTCTCGGATTTACAGCTGGTTCAGGGCAAGCTTTCGGATATGGCACTGGCCATCGATAGCAGTGCGTTACTGGTTTATCGCTCCGCTTGGACCAAAGACTGTGTGGCCGATCGCGTTACCCGAGAAGCGGCCATGGCAAAACTCCATGCCACTGAATCGGCGCAGCTGGTGATCGATGCGGCGGTGCAATTGCACGGCGGTAAAGGTGTTACTCGTGGGCATATTATTGAATCCCTGTATCGCGATGTTCGCGCTCTGCGGATCTACGAAGGGGCATCTGAAGTGCAGCAAGTGATTATCGCCCGTCAGGCCCTGGCTAATTTTAGTGGACGTGGTTAATCAAACTGACTGACCTGACTCAGTAAAAATCTGGCAACCATTCTTCCCCTTACGCAATAAAGAGTCCCGCTCCTAGATCATCCGACTAGGGGCTGCACCAGCCTGCACCCTTTATCGCTCTTAACCCTTTATCGCTCTTAACCCTTGACCGCCCTTGATCCTTGACCGCTCTCACCCTTGACCAGAGGGTTATTCGCGACATATAGTCCTCGCCATAAAAATAGCGCTGAGCGACAGTATGGATAATTGGCAGAATCTAGAAGTGGGTCAGGCATTTGAAACTGACACCATCACCCTAAGCAAACGCGACATTCTTGAGTTCGCTGCAGAGTTCGATCCCCAGCCCTATCACCTGGAAGCCGAAGCCGCCGAGGCGTCTATATTTGGCGGTCTCTGTGCCAGTGGTTGGCAGGTCTGCGCGCTGATGACCAGACTGGTATCCGATACCTTTAAGAACCATGGCATTGCTATTCAGGGAATTCAAACCATTCCCAATCTGCAGTGGAAGATTCCGGTGTTTGCTGAAGATAGTCTCTGCGCCAATGTGGTTATTGCGGACTGCAAAAAAGACCTGGGATTATTAGTCTGTGATATTGCCGTTAAGAACCAGCATCAAAAAGTCGCGCTTGTTCTGAGTATGACATTGCGTGTTGGCGCTCAATCGATCGGGAGTAAAAGCGTATGAACAACCCAGAGTTTATTCGCAGTCGCTGGTTTGAAGACATTCCCGTCGGCGAGTTCCATGTCTTTGGCTCTCACAGCTTTACCGAAAAAGAGATTATTGAATTCGGCAAAAAATATTCACCCGAGGCGTTTCACACTTCACCTGAAGCGGCATTCGACACTGAGTACCGTGGACTGGTTGCCGCTGAATTACATCTCGCGGCGATCTGGATGAAGTTAATGGTCGCCTATATGGAACGTTTTGCCACTGGTGTTCAGGATGGTCGACGTAATGGTGCCGGCGTCAGCGTTCGGGATATGCAGTGGTTTAAGCCAGTGCGCCCAGGACACACAATTACCTTTACCTATGAGATATGTGAAAAGCTCGACCGCAGAGTGCGCGACAAGTGGGGCATTATTCGCAGCCGCAACGAAGGCTTTAATCAAAACAATGAACGGGTATTTAGTTTTGAAATTGATATTCTTGCCGAGCTAGCGCCCACTCCCGACAGCGCCAGCTAACCCTTCACTCGTTAGCCAGTCGCCAACATTTTCTCCACCGTGCGCAAGGCCAGTGCGTGTACGGTAAAAGTTGGATTCACCGCGCCACTGGAGGGAAAGACTCCGGGACCGGCAATATACAGATTGTCCATGTCGTGGCAGCGTCCATACTGATCACAGACCGACTCTTTGGCATCGACACCCATTACAGTGCCACCCATGAGGTGCATAGCCACAGTGGGACCGGTCCAGGTTTCAGTGGCACCGGCCGCTTTAAATACCTCAACGCCCTGCTTAACGCCCTCTGTCACCAGAGCTCTAGTGCGCTCATTGATGCTGTGGTGGGTTGCTGCCAGAGGCAAGCCAAACTGATCTTTGCGCTCGCTCAGAGTAATTCGATTATCCGCTAGAGGCGTATCTTCGCCGACAAAATTCATCTGCCCAAAATGCTTCGCCGCTTTGCGCATAAAAGGATCTAGCGCGGCGCCATAAATATCCGCTCTGCCGGTGGCTATGCCGAGCAGATCATTGGGTTTGGTGGCATTGCCAATCAACCATTGATAGGAACCAAAGGCGTCGCCCTTGTCTTTGTTGGCATAGTCGTCCTGACAGAGTAACTGGCCGCCAGTGGCACCCAGATGGCAGTCAGTTTGTTGTTCAAATAGCCCGAGCACTAGCTGTGCCGGGTGAGTCATTAGGTAGCGACCGACCTTATCGCTGCTATTAGCCATGCCAGCAGGATGTTTAGGACTTTTAGAATTTAATAGAATTCGCGCGTTCTGCACCGCAAAGGCACTGAGCACTACCTGCTCGGCCAATACCTGATGCACAGCACCCTCGGCATCAAAATACTCTACTCCAGTAGCTTTTCTGCCCGACGCGTTGTGCAGCACTCGACTCACCGTACTGTCGTGGCGAATACTCGCGCCCCCGGCAAAGGCTTGGGGCAAATAGGTCACTAGCGGATTGGCCAGTGCACCAATGGGGCAGCCCGCATCACACCAACCGTCATAGAGGCAAGAGCTGCGACCTTTGTATGGCTGACTATTGATCGCCAAGGGCAGTGGCGAGACCGCCATTCCCAGTTTATTAAAACCTTTTTTAATCACCTGGCCCTGAGCAAAAACCGGCAGTGCAGGCATCGGGTAAGGGGCCCCTTCGGGACGCCACTTCTCGGCCTCGGCATCGCCACTAATACCGGCCTCGGCCTGAATGCGATCGTAGTAGGGCATCAGATCTTTATAGTTGATCGGCCAGTCCAAACCCACACCGTGCTCGGATGCTAGATTAAAATCATTCTCATGCAGCCGCAGCCAAACGGCGTAATGGTGCAGTGCACTGCCGCCGGTGCCATAGCCACTGTTAAAACTGTTGCCAATCTTGTGGTTGCCGGACTCCTCGACAGGTGCCCCACCCCACTTTAATTTGCGCGCCGAGATCTGCGAGCTCTCCAGATCGCTTAACTTGCGCTCCGGCCCGGCTTCAAGAATCAGTACGGTTTTACCCGCTTGCACGGCCTTTGCTGCTATCAAACTACCAGCTGCGCCAGCACCCACAATCAGCACGTCAAACTTGTCTTCCAATGAGATTGATTCCATTAGTTTTGCTGCTCCTTGGCCGACAGCCATTTATCACTGGGGGCTATATGCGCCATATAAGGTATGCCTATAGCTTCTGATCCCGACTGGGTTCCGTAGACCACATCACAGGCGTCGGCGCGCCAGACAAAAAATAGAAATGAGGCCGGTGCTGCAGGCCAATTGGGAATGGCATCGCTGAACATCTGGTCAACCAAACTCTTACTTTGACTCTCAGTCAACTGGGACCAGGGGCGATCAAATTGCTTTAGGGCGGCCTGATGGGCGGCAGCCAGGCCCTGCTGATAAAAGGGAGCAAAAGGCGGCTCGAGACCTAAATAGCGACCCATCAATAGGGCGTCACCGGGCTTTTCTGCCAGCTGGTAGTCAACAAAGGCGGCTATGCCTGCGCTTCGTGAACCTGGCACTATGGCCTCGCAAAGGGTTTCTAATGTGCTCACTTCCAGTGCCGATAAAATTTTCATCGGCATCTGCGCAGCACGGGCTGCTGCAGGTGTCAGCATCAAGGCCTTACCCGCGACCATATAGGTCATTGCCATGGCGCTAGTTTTTAAAAAACTGCGTCTTGTGGCTTGAATTTTTTTATCTGTATGCATGATATTAGCTCTTAACTTAGTGGCTCTTTTTAACTTGGTTGCTCTTAAATCTAACCTAGGTCTACGAATAAAGGGCGCGCGATTACTCGCGCGCCCCCATTCAGATTACATCATCTTCCAGTTCGATTTAGAAATCGATTTAGAATTCGCGACGGATACCAATGTTAAAGGAGCGTGGATCGCGATAGGACACCTCATTACAACCACAGAGGGTGGCCAGATCGAAGCCCTGAACACCAGCGCGCTCATCAGTCAGATTGCGCACGGCCAGTGTTGCCTGCCATAGACCATCAGTACTCATCCAGCTAAGTTGCGAATTAAGCATCACGTAGCTATCAAACTTATCCGCATCGAAGTTTCTCAGGTTGTAGTAGTACTCGTCTGAGTAACTAATATCACCCTGAATCGCCAAGCTGCCTGAAGATATAGGCCACTCATAGCGCACCAAACCGGTCATCTGCAGTTCTGGTGCATAGGTTGGATCCACATCACGAGGTGGCAATGGTGAACCACTGCGCAGCGGGATGTCTTTTACCGTGGCGTCAAAGTAAGACATGCTCAAGATTACATCCAGCCCTTCAGCCGGTGAACTCTGCAGTTCCAGTTCCATACCTATGTTGTCTGCATCCGCGTTAATCACAACACCGCCAACACCGACAAACAAGAAAGCCTGGTAATCGGAATAGTCATAGTAGAAAACCGAACCGTTCAGTCTGGTGTTCTCAGTCAGACTCATTTTGAAACCGCCTTCATAGGCCAGCAGAATCTCTTCGCCGTAGTCAATTGCAGCATCGCCGCCAGAGCCTAAATAAGCACCTAATAATGGCGCATTAAAACTGCCCGCTTTGACACCGCGATTAACACCGGCATAGAGCAACAGGTCGTCACTTGGACGCCAATCTAACTGCGCTTTTGCCGCCCAGAGTGTGTCTGAAGTGCTGTTGTCATATAAGTGAGGTGATCCGGTGCCAAACAAATTGGCAAGAAAGTCGCCCTGGTTGACCGAAAAGTTATCCTGTGAGCCGAAGATACCAATACCCACATCAAATTCTTTCTCTTCCTGAATCACACGCATACCGAAAGTCGCACTCAGGGTATCGCTGATATCGTAATCCAGCTGTCCAAACAGACTGTAAGAGTCAGTCTGCAAATTGGCCACTGTACCTATATCAAGACCATTAACAATACTATTGGCTGGTGCTTTGAGGCCGTTATCGGAGTTGTTATCAATATTCAGGTAAAAGAAACCCGTGACCCAGCGCATATCGTCAGTTTCACCATTGAGTCTAAATTCCTGAGTCAAGCTGGTTGCATCTACCCCAGCATAGTTAGCCAACTGGTTACCTGGCCCAGAATCCACATCGATGAACAGCAGTTTTTCGTAGTCTTTATAGTCGGTTACCGAGGTAAATACAGTGCCATTACCAAGCTCTCGCTCAACCCGGACATTAATACCGCGGGTATCAGTTGAACCCTGATCGGCAAAGGCAAAGTCACTCGAGAAGGTAAAGTCATCACCATCGGGATCTTTATAACCAAAGAAATCGCCACCTGGTGCCAGACGCTCATTGAGGCCAATACCGCCACCTACCAAGAACCCATCACCATCGATCATGTCGGCGCCGCCATCACCGCCGGCGGTGTCTATGGTCAATCGGGTTTCGTCGGCCGGGGTATCAATAACATTGATCAGCTCGCCGTTTTCGACAATACCGATGGTTGATTTAGACTGGTAAGGGCCGGTGCCCACTTCAGAAGTCGCATAGTTCATGGAGACATCAATGCGCGTATCGTCGGAGGGTTGAAAGGCGAACGAGAGACGACCGGCAAAGGTGTCATCATCACCTAGATCAGCACCGGCGCCATCACCGGGAGAATCACCAAAGGCAGACTCGGGATAGAGATTTTTTAAATAGCCATCTTGCTTGTTGTAACGAAAGGCAGCGCGAGCGGCAACTTTCTCGCTCAGTACAGCACCGTATGCCGCTTCCACTGTAGTGCGGTTGGCATTGGCATCGGTATCGTAACGGCCCATGCTGAGATCCACATAACCGTTGTTCTCGTCAAAGTTGGGCTTGTTGGATAAATAGTGCACCAAACCACCTGTAGCGTTGCGACCAAATAAGGTGCCCTGCGGACCTTTTAATATTTCAACACGATCTATATCAAATACGGCAAAGGTCTGTGCCTGAGCAACGGCGAGATAGCCTTCATCCAGATAGACGGCGTTGGGAGCTTCAATAATGTCATTGAAATCATTTTGCGTGACACCACGAATAGAAAACTGGGTGTTCTGACCTGCGAGGTTACCACTGATATGAACACCGGGGCTAAATGCAGCGATGTCGACACTTTTGGTAATACCCAAGGCACTCATCTGCGCGCCAATAAATGCGGTTATAGCTATTGGCACGTCCTGTAAACTCTGCTCTCGCTTCTGGGCGGTGACGATCACTTCCTCCAAGATGCTGGCCGCAGTGGCCTGCTGTATTGCTAGAGCCATACCTAACAATGCGAATGTAATCAACGGTGTTTTCTTCATTTTTACTCTCCTATAATTTAATTTGTAATTTTTTATCCATTACCTAATGGCCCACTAGTCAACAGGTAAGCGCAGGCCTTTACGCTCTAAACGTGGGATAACCTCATCGCGGAAATAGGGAAATTCCTTAACGTAATCAACAAAAGATAATGTCAATCCTGCCAATCCTGTGTGACTTAACTTTTCTAACTCATCGGCTATATGATCCGGCGTGCCTACTAGTGGATAGCCGCCGTGACCTGCAGCAAAACGGTCTCTAAAACTGGCCAGAGCTTCAGGTGTAAATGACTGGGCATGCATTCCCTGGAGTTGCATTAAATAGTCTACAGCCTCCCAATCGGCATTCTGATTGGCGTAATAATCGAGATAGTCCTCAGCTTCTTTTTGGGTCGGTCGACAGACCACTGAACAGAAGCTAAACACCCCTACATCTCGCCCCACAGCCGCTGATTTAGACTTGATATCAGCCACCACTTCTGTGGCCTGCTCTAGGGTGAAAACTGGGGTAAACAAGAAGTCCGCATTTTGCATGGCAAAGTTACGGCCCTCTTCGGAAGCTGCTGCGTTGAGAATTGGAATATGTTTTTGCGCTGGCCGCGGGTTGCTATACACCCCGGTGCCCTGAAAAAATTCACCGTTCCAATCAAAGGCCTGCTCTTCTGTCCAGAGCTTCTGCACATAGTCAAACCACTCCTGGGCATAGGCATAGCGCTGGGCATGTTCGGCGGAGAGCTCAATGCCAAAGGCGTCATATTCAGGTTTATTCCAGCCGGCCACTACATTGAGACCCACTCGGCCATTTCCAAGGTGGTCAATAGTCGCAAGCTGTTTGGCTGACACTATGGGGTGGTTAAAAGCGGTGTGGACTGTTGCGAAGATTTGAATGTTTTGCGTGTGAGCTAAGAGGCCAGCGGCCCAGGTGACGGTTTCAAGTACGCCTCCATGAAAGTCTGTATCGCCGCCATAGCCTATCCAGCGCGCAATTGGCAGCATAAACTCAATGCCGGCAGCGTCGCATTGACGTACCAAATCGAGATTATTTTCCCAGGTGTTTTCCCAGCGCTCTTCAACTTTAGTTACCGCCATACCACCAGAGCAGTTTGCGGAAAAGATCCCTAACTTAAGTTTATTGCCGTTATACATCGGACTCTTGACCGACATAGTCTTTCCCCCACTGCAAAAAATCCAATACACCAATCACCCTATTATTATAGTCTTAAGGGTGCTACTGAAACTTATAATTCCATGTGGTTTAAATAAGCTTTGTCGTTTATTTACTTTAAGCTTAAAATGATATCTTAGATCATGACCTGCCCATCATGCAACATAAATAAACAATCGTAAAATTAGAGGGGGTTATTTAGCCGGCGGCATGCCAGGCCCATCACAACCTATAGCGCACTTAGACTGACTAAGGATGTACTAACGATGAATTACTTTGAAAGCTTTAAACTCGGTGAGATATATATCCTTAAGGAATATAAAGTCTGCGAAGCGGAGCTACTGGAGTTTGCCAATAAGTATGATCCCCAGAGCTACCACACCGACCCAATTGCTGCTGCAGAATCACCTTTCGGTTCACTGATTGCCAGTGGCTGGCATACAGCGGCTATTTTTATGCGTATGCAGTGCGACAGCTTTCTCAATCAGTCCCACTGCCTAGGTTCACCTGGGGTTGATAAACTGCGCTGGATAGCACCTGTGCGTCCAGGTGACTGCTTGCACGGGGAAAATAAAATCATTCAGCTGCGTCAGTCTAAATCGAAACCGGACCGCGGAATTGTTCAGTCGGCGGCGTCGATTTACAACCACAACAATGCGCTGGTTATGTCCCTTGAAACCACCGCATTTTTTCTCAAACAACCGATTAAAGCTGCCCCCTAAAGCAGTTCTCGAAAGTAGCTAAATTAAAGTACGGCGGTAACTTCTATTTCCACCTGGGCGCGATCTTCTATTAGTGCCGCCACCTGAACCACTGACATAACAGGGAAATTTTTACCCATAACATCTCTATAAGCCTGACCAATTGGACGTAAGTTGTTCGCGTAGGCCTGCTTGTCGGTGATATACCAAGTCATACGCACCATATGCTCTGGCCCTGCCCCACCAGCTTCCAAGACGTCGCAGACGTTCTGCAAGGTCTGACGAACCTGGCCAACAAAATCATCAGTTTCAAATTCTGCCTGTGTATTCCAACCAATTTGACCACCGATATAAATAGTCTGGCCACCCTGAGTAAGAATTCCGTTGGAATAGCCTCTCGGTGCAACCCAGCCCTCAGGCAATAGTGTCTTGCGCATTGCGTTTCCTATTAGTAATATTTCGAATCAGGATGATATTTTAAGCTTAAAATAAAATCATAGCCAGCTATCATTTTATAATGCACAATAGAATCATAAAAAAAACAGCCTATATTGGAGATAATTATGAGTAGCAACGCACTGCTTGACCTGGTTAGCGGCATTTCAAACGGCAATATTAAAATTATCGATTTGACCGCCACACTCGAACCCGGCATACCTACATTACAATTACCCGAAGAGATGGGGTGGGGGAAATCTTGGCCCTTCCATATAGAAGAAATTTCTCGCTACGATGATCGTGGACCGGCCTGGTACTGGAATAACTTTAAGTGTGGCGAGCACACTGGCACTCACTTTGACGCGCCTATTCACTGGGTCACCGGCAAAGATCACAGCCATCACGCCACAGACACAGTGGCCGTTGAAACCTTTGTCGCGCCGGCCTGTGTGATTGATGCCTCTGCGGAATCCGCAGCCGATCCCGATTTCTTGATGAGCGTCGACTTTATTAAGCAGTGGGAAGCCAAGCACGGTGACATTGAAGCTGGATCTTGGGTTTTATTCCACAGTAACTGGTCTAAGAAAGTCGCCACAGATGAGTATCTCAATGTTGACGATAACGGCAGCCACACGCCGGGCTGGGAACCTGAAGCCATTACCTACCTTACCGAGATAAGAGATGTGATTGGTGTAGGTGTAGAAACTGTAGGCACAGACAGTGGCCAAGCCGCGGCTCAAGAGCCTATGTTTCCCTGCCACAATCTGATGCACGGCGCCAATAAGTGTGGACTCGCGGGATTGCAAAATCTCGATAAGTTACCGCCTAAGGGCGCGGTTATTATTGCTCCGCCGCTAAAAATTAAAGATGGCTCTGGCAGCCCAGCACGAGTACTAGCACTTATTACACAGGATTAAATTTTAGATGGCTGAAAGATCTTTTAAGAAAGAGGTTTTAAAACTTCGCGCAGGTGAAGGAGATCTTTTTCAGGGTGAAGGCATACTTGCCATCACCAAGGCACTGCTCCAGTCCGGCGTTTCCTATGTCGGCGGTTATCAGGGTTCGCCCATATCCCATTTGATGGATGTGTTAAATGATGCCCAGGACGTATTGAGTGAACTGGGCGTGCATTTTGAAGCCAGCGGTAGTGAAGCTACTGCGGCGGCGATGCTCAGTGCGTCGATTAACTATCCACTGCGCGGTGCAGTGACCTGGAAGTCGACTGTGGGTACCAATGTTGCCTCCGACGCTCTGTCCAATCTTGCCTCTTCCGGCGTGATTGGCGGCGCTATGGTGATTGTCGGTGAAGACTATGGTGAGGGCTCGAGTATTATGCAAGAGCGCACCTATGCCTTTGCTATGAAAGCGCAGATGTGGCTGATGGATCCACGCCCCAACCTGCCCAGCATTGTGGATATGATCGAGAAAGGCTTTCAGCTCTCAGAAGCCAGTAACACGCCGATCTTTTATATGATGCGTATTCGCGGCTGCCACGTCACCGGCGAATTTATCGCCAAAGATAATCTGCCACCCCAGTACAGTAATCTCAATCCAGTGGCACCCAATCGCGAGGCAGAAAAAATCATCCTGCCGCCGCATGTCTATCAGCAAGAGCGGGATAAGATAAGTCAGCGCTGGCCCGCGGCGATCGATTTTATTCAGCAGCATAAGCTCAATGAATTTTTCCCCGGCAAGCAGGAAGAGCTCGGCATCATTACCTGTGGTGGCACCTACAATACGGTTATCCGCGCCCTTGAACGACAGGGTTTAGCCGACTGTTTTGGCAACAGCGATATTCCCCTCTATATAATGAATGTGGCCTATCCCATAGTGCCGGATGAAGTGATTAAATTTTGTCTCGGCAAAAAGCATGTATTGCTGATTGAAGAGGGACAGCCCGCCTATATAGAGCCGGCGATTCAAAGCTTGTTGCGCAAGCAGGATATTCAGACCCAGGTCTATGGCAAAGAGATATTGCCGCAAACCGGCGATGTCACTGGTCAGGTATTGCTCACTGGCCTGACGCGCTTTATGGAAATCGCTGGGCACTCCAGCAATACTAAAATAAGTAGTCTTGAGGTGGATCAACTGCAGTCGCCACTCCAGGAAGAGGATCGCGAGAGCCTTTTACAAAATGTGCCACCGAGACCTTCAGGGCTCTGCACTGGCTGTCCCGAGCGTCCTCTATTTAGCGCTATCAAACAGGTACAGGCTGACATTGGGCCGTTTCATATCAGCTCAGATATTGGCTGTCACTCTTTTGCCACATTGGCACCCTTTAATCTTGGCAACACGATTATGGGTTACGGGCTTTCCCTAGCCAGTTCATCAAGCATTCGCCATGTACTACCTCACAAGTCCATTAGCATTATGGGTGACGGCGGTTTCTGGCATAACGGCCTGAGTACTGGAGTCGCTTCGGCGGTGTTTAATAACCACGACGGCCTGTTGATTATTGTCGACAATGGCTATTCCGCGGCCACCGGCGGCCAGGATATTCCCTCCATGGCGGAGCCGAATTTGATTGCCACAACCATGGATGCCACGCGCTTAGATCGGGACAAATCCCAGTCTATTGAACGCGCCTGTCGCGGCGCCGGTGTCGAGTGGTTGCGCACCATTAGCACTTACAGCATCAGCGAAATGAAAGACACCCTGACAGAGGCCTTGACTACTAAACAGGGCGGCTTGAAAGTAATTATTGCCGAGGGCGAGTGCATGCTAAACCGCCAGCGACGTATCAAGCCCCTAATGAAAAAATCCATTGCCGACGGCAAGCGCACAGTGCGAGCGCGGTTTTATATTGATAGCAAGACCTGCACCGGGGATCACGCCTGCATCCGTATTTCCGGCTGTCCCTCGCTGACGATTAAAGACAATCCCGATCCCCTGCGTATAGATCCAGTCTCCTATGTGGACAATAGCTGTGTCGGCTGCGGTGTCTGCGGTGACAATGTGCACTCTGCAGTGCTCTGCCCGTCGTTTTCGAAGATTGATCTGCTGTCTAACCCCAATTCTGTTGATACCACTATGGCCCGCATCAGACGCGGCGTTATCAGTTGGTTTGAACGTCGCGATAAGCGCCGTGAACTTAGGCAAGCACTATGACTATCGACACTAAGACTATCGATGCTAATGCTATCGACGCCAAGAGCATAGCCGCTGCTGATGCTAGCAAGAGGTTGCGCAGCACTAACATTATCATCACCGCCCTAGGTGGCGAAGG
>Ga0209384_1000854_pt1 | contig 17322 bp, 4 predicted proteins | sample CoawatmetaG05DNA_FD_187511 | JGI IMG/M metagenome (GOLD analysis project Ga0209384, IMG submission 187511) | Marine microbial communities from the West Antarctic Peninsula - Coastal water metaG058-DNA (SPAdes) (version 2) | ecosystem: Environmental > Aquatic > Marine > Coastal ... | reverse complement strand
CATTTAGTACCACTAACGGAGGAGACCGTTATGGAGAGCGTTATTGGTACTCCCGAAATTAGCTGGTACAAATTATAAACATTTAAATTCATGCGTTGAGCTCTGAGACGTCGTATACACGCGCAAACGAACACTCTGAAATATAAGCCTGTAATTCATGTCCTAGAGCTCGAGACGCACGCCACGTGTGTCGATTTGAGCTCTGAGACGACATATACACGCGCAATTCGATACACGTCGTCGGGATTTGTTCTCTAAAACGTCGTTTGTAAATGCACCAAGTGTTGATTTTGAGCCGTGAGACGTCGTATACACGCACAAATACACGCCCGGAATTTGCTCTCCAAAACGTCGTTTGTAAATGCACCGAGTGTGGATTTTGAGCCGTGAGACGTCGTATACACGCACAAATACACGCCTGGAATTTGCTCTCCAAAACGTCGTTTGTAAATATGCACCGAGTGTGGATTTCGAACCGTGAGACGTCGTATACACGCGCAAATACACGCCCGGAATTTGCTCTCCAAAACGTCGTTTGTAAATGCACTGAGTGTGGATTTCGAGCCGTGAGACGTCGTATACACGCGCAGATACACGCCCGGGATTTGCTCTCCAAAACGTCGTTTGTAAATACACCCGGGTGTAATTTCGAGCCGTGAGACGTCGTATACACGCGCAGATACACGCCCGGGATTTGCTCTCAAAACGTCGTTTGTAAATATACCGAGTGTGGATTTCGAGCCGCGAGACGTCGTATACACGCGCAACTACACGCCCGGAATTTGCTCTCTAAAACGTCGTTTGTAAATATACCGAGTGTGGATTTCGAGCCGCGAGACGTCGTATACACGCGCAACTACACGCCCAAATGCGGTGGGCTATCAAGTATGTCACGCGGCTAGAGACAGACGTGTCGATCGCGTCTCTGGGACTCACCGGTTGCCGCGTTTTGTGAAGTGTCGTGTCGCGCGCTTATAAGAACGCGTGTCGGTGGAAAAATGCATGAGGTGATGTCGCTCTCGATGCTGTGCGACGCAGACGTTACCGCGCTTCGGAGCTATCTGAGGGGACAGTATCGCGCGTCGCATGACTCGTGCTGCGTGTCGCTGCTCTCGCTTTCGTACGTCGGATTCGAGCGGCAGTGCCGCGCGAGCATCCGGCGGGCGGCGGCGGCCGGCTTTGACTGCGACGACAACGCGTTCGGCGCGCACGTGTGCGCCGGACTGAAGCTTGAGTACAGCGCACAGCGCGTGGTGGTGAGGCGCTCGCTGGCGCTCATGCCAGCGGCGCCGGCGCTCGTGCCGGTGCTCGGCAAGCGCTCTGCTGCAGACATGGACGCTCCGGCTGCGATGACAAGTACCACGCGCGGTATATAAGGACCCGCCGTGCGGCGCTCACACTGCGCCACATGGACCTGTTCGCCATCCTGCCGGTCTTCCTCATGCAACAGCTCGATGCCGTGCTTCCCTCCATGCGCGCGCTGGTCCCGGCGTTTGACAAGACGGCTAGCCAGCGCAGGCGCAGAACGTACTACCTCTATCCCGGGCGCGACGGGTACTGTTTTTGCCGTCAGAGGCTGCGGTGCGCGTGTGCGGCCACCGCATCGCCCGCGGCCGGCAAGGACGGCCGCTGCGGGGCCTGTCTCCAGGCCAGGACATGCCCCTGCCTGGACGCGCCGATGCAGTACGAGCTGGAGGTGATGCCAAGCGTGCCCGAGGAGGTTTCCGTCGCCTGTGGGGCGATGCTGGGGTTCCGTCTTGTGAACAAGCGGGCGTACAAGGAGTGCAAAGAGTGCATAGCGATGCATGTCGACATACAGGCGCTCGTCGGGACGTACCGCGCCGCGGCACGTGTGATGGCCGACGTGTACGCCCGCCGATCCGTCGTCGGGATGCGTGTGGGCTGCATCGTGGGGCGCTGCACGCGGTGCCACGGTAGTCTGCACCAGTGCGTGTGCGGCATGTGGTCATGCGAGTGCGCGGTGTGCGTGTGGATGCTACACCGCATGTGTGACCCGGTGGACGCGGCGGACCCCCCGGACGACGACTATCGCGGAGACAAGCCGGAGCGGTTCCCGGTGCGGACCCCCGCGGCGCGGCTGTCCCGCGACAAGCGCCACGACGCACGCATGCTGGCGGAGTACACCCGCCTGCGCCATCGCAGTTTCGTGGAGCATGTGGCGACGACGCCCGCGAAAGCTGCCGAGAACAGACTCGAGCGCATAGCGCAGGGTCTCCCGGTGTACGACTCGGGCCTCGACTCAGACCCCGGGCCCGAAGAGGTGGACACCGACGAGTACGAGTAACGCGCTTGTATCGACACGGACGTTGACAAGTCGGAGGACATTATTTACATTAAACAACTGCCCACACTGCTCAGCGCGTTCGCTCTCCTCCGTCACTCGCTGCTGTTGCGAGCACCAGCTTCACTTCGTATGTCTGGACTAAAACGAGCGCTCCATGCGGGCCGCGGCGGCAGCGACACTGCCACCAGGCGTGCTGTGGACGCGTTGTGCCGTGCCGCGGCACTGCCGCCAGGCGTGCCGTGTGTTCCAGGCCACGGCTTGGGACGCGCATCCCGAGCCGCGTTCTGCGATACGACGCACGCCGTCGTCGTATTTATGAATCGCTGTGGCGGGCGTACATGTCGACACCAGCCCTGGTACAGCCAAACACAGCCCAGGTCGGATGCGTCCTCGTCAATATGCCCGAGATCACCGTCAAGATGACCATGCCGATCGCCGTGATGCAGAATACGCTGACGACGGACGTCGACTGGATGCGCAACGGAAACTCCGTCTGCCGGTACTTCACCGACGCGGACGCGTTCTCGCACACGAACGACTGTCTCACTGCATACTCGAGCGTTGGGCTGCCGGCGAACCTGGTGCTGCCGGCAGTGTCGCTGGCTCCGGGCGCCTCGCCGCCCGCTCCGGCGTTCGCCCCAGCGCCAGGCGATGCGCCGCCGGGCGGCCCTGCCGCGGTCGCCCCCACGATTTCCGTGTCCGGGCCGGTCACACAGGCCGCGCCGGCGGTCGCCGAGCGCCTGTTGCGCTTTCCGGCGACGACGGTCTCAGTGCCGGAGGTCGCTGGCGTGCACGCGATGCGCCTGGTGTGGTGTGTGGGCGGCAACAAACCCGTGGACGCGAAGAACCTCGGCGAGTACAACAAGGCGCTGCCGTCCGGACAGAGCCAGCCGGTGATCTTCGCCGAGCTCAGCTTCGCCGAGCTGTTCAACGGCGAGTCCGGAAAAATGGTTATCGGCACCGTTCCAATGTCCGCCGGCGCCCCGCTGGTCGTGACGGACCTCTTCGACATCCTGCACACGGGCGTCGAGACCCAGGCGCCCGAGAATCTGTGCGCGCATGCGATACTGGAGATCGGGGTGCGACACACGCCGTTGAGCATGAGCAGCAAGACGGCAGCGCTCGCGCTGCATGCAAGCTTCCACCACTCGAGCGAGAGCATCAGCACGGCGCTCGCCGCGTTCTCGACAAAGCGGCAGGCCGAGAGCCACGAGCTGCTGCAGAAGTTTACCGACAAGACGACAGACGACCAGTGCAACCTGTCGCTGGTGACCCTGACGACCGGCAGCGAGGCGTGCAACTCGAAAAAGGTGGACTGGTCGCAATGGGCAGCGAGTATCGACGCTCACAACGCCCTCGTCGTCGGCATGGTTGTACCCGACCTCGCGAATGCGTGCATCGAGGTCGGCCATGCGCTTGCGACCAAGAACGGGCTGTCCGGACCCGACGGCATGCTGCAGGCGGTGCGCCAGACCGACGGCAACGTGCTCACGGGCATGCTCCACGACGAGACGAATCTGCAGGTGTCAGCGGGGGCGCACTACGCGTTCGACACGGCCGTGCAGTTCGACATGTCCGCCGTCACCAGCGGCCAGCGTCTGAGCACGTACCCGACCATCGCCGCCACTGGCGAGAACCAGAACCCCGGCGGCTTCCACAGCCGATGCAGTCTCCTGGTGAACCAGAAGAACCTAATGCCCCTCAAGGCTGCGTTGGAGCTGGATCTCGGATCCACACTGGGCGTCGCCGAGAAAGAAAACCACGTGCACGAGCCGTATTCAAAGCTGTCGCGCAAGACGCGGGGCAACATGCTCGACCTCTCGAGACTCAAGCAGATGATGACCAGCTGCCAGGGCGACTGCGAGGACTTCGCCACCAAGAACATGGTGGTCTTCAATTCTGTTTTCCACCTGGCGGAGCAGCACCATGCGGCGCTGGAGCTCGGGCAGCCGAGCCAGCTCCAGGGGCATCTCGCCGCGTACGCAGCGACGCACCCCGACCTCGCGGCGTACATGCCTGCCGTGCAGCACGCGGTGCTGAGCGCCGCGGCCACCGGGCGCCGCCTCAACTGCGCGCTCGTGCTCGCCTCGGGCGCCAAGCTCGAGGCGGGCGCGGCGAAGACTGCGTCGGTGCCGCAGACGGTCGCGGGCCCGCAGGGCGTATTCGCGCAGCTCGAGAAGGGGATGGCTGCGGGCGAACTGGCTGGGCACTGCGTGACTGTGGAGGCCGCCGTCGGCCCGCTGGACGCTGCGAACCCCGCGCACGCGGCGCTCGCGGCGATGCAGGCCGAGAACAAGTGCGTCGGATGGAGCCTGTCCGAGAATACCAGCACCAAGTACTTCGAGGGCACGGGGACGGCGCGCCAGATCAAAGACTCGCTCTCAGACACGGTGAAGGTGAATTTCGCCGCCGTCCCGGACAAGGGTCTGCAGCAGAAACTGGTCGAGCTCTCTGCGAAACCCATGCCGGTGTTCCAGGCCACGAATCTCATCACTGCGATCCAGTCGCAGGCAATGTGTAAAACAGGTATGAACGCCAACGTCGTGCAGAAGTTTTCGCTCGGGGATCCCATGGGATTCTACAGAAACACGCTCGCGGTGTCCACTGGCGCGGCGTTCAGCACGGACGGCACGAACATCGCCCCGACCGCGTACATCCCCACCGCCAACCCGGGGCTGACGCGCATGCTGCTGCACGCGCCCTGTGGGGCGCAGGAGACACAGCTGGTCGGCATGCTGTACAAAGCTAGAACGGCCATGAATGCTACCATGCACGAGCTCGAGGCCACGGCCGCCCTCGCAGGGGTCTCGAATCCGCCGATGTCGCTCCGCGGGGAGTTCACCGTCCAGAACCACGCCGGCGACATGTCCAGCGTGGTTGTCAAAAACAGCTGTTATCCGCCTACCGCGTCGAGAACGTGGCAGAAGGAACACGACGCAAGGGCAGCCGTCGCGCTCGAGAGCGGCATGTGCAGCTTTCGCAACATCAACAGCGAACTCTGGATCGCCTCCTTCTGCACGAACAAGTCTCCGGCGGGCGCCGCGCTCTGATCGTGGGCAGTGGCAGGCGCACGAGAGAGAGAGAGAGAGAGTATAAACTCCGTTGATGCCCGCTGACCAGCGAGCATGTAATAAGAGCGAGTAAAATATGATTGTATTTAACACCCGTTGTGTTATTGCAATGAACGATAGACACGATAGAGCAAGCGAGTCGGGTTTTATTTTCACCAAAATATGGAACCACATCCGTGTCGTGACACGCCGCAGGAGGAAAAAGGTTGATTCGGATGACGTGCTGCTATGCCGTGAACTATCAAAGTGCAGTTCTACCCCGGGCCCTCAAAATTGTCCCACGACACCTCATGGTTCCTTCGTCGTGCGGCAACTACATGCTGTGTGAGGGAAGGGTGGTGGACATCGTGCTGCCATATCAACGGTTCGCCCGCAAGGAGGGGGGGCATACAAACACTTTGTCTATCTCTATTATACGGCGACCGTAAATTAAACCGAACCGACCCTTAAGAATAAAAGGAGATAGAACGAACCTGCGCGCTGGCTCTCTATTTTATTGCAAACATGCACGCGGTGCAGAGCACAGCAGCGTACACCCAGCTGGGCGGGCGGTGGGTATTTTTTGCACCCCCAGAGGGGGTCCATGCTTTATCGTTGTCTGCGACGACCAGCGCCTCCGGTGTCTTCTTCAGTTCGTATACCACGGCGATACTGGCGCTCGTAGACACCGCGACCTCAGGTATACCGACCGATTGCATCTGTGTGTTGATATTGGACGGTGTCATTGTGTCTGCGATTGAATTGGCGTTGGTCATGTTTTGTGCTGTGATCTGCGTCGAGACGCTTAGACCAGCCGATAGCATGCGACGACGACGACGAAGAGCAGTCGGTTGTATATCCGTGATCTCAACTAATTCATTCTCTACACCTGCGGTAGCAGCAATTGCATTCGTGAAAGCAGTTTGTTTTTCGGCTGTAAACTCTGCCTCAGTGAGAGGAAGGCCGATCACCATTTTTACGACTGTCGCTACAACGGTCTCCTCCAGTGGTGAGGAACACGATCCGTCCGGACGCTTCAATATTCCTGGCCGACACGCACACATCACTTTCGATGGCACTGGCAAAGAAAATTGCTGGCATGGAATACACGCGGACATGCCGATTTCAGATTTGTATCTGTTTCCAACACATGGAATGCACCCGGTGTTGCCAGGAGACGCGCCGGCTGCACACATACAGTCTGTCGATGATATGCTGCCCTCGGTTCTCGTGGCACTGTATACAGGGCATTTGGTACACGCTTCGCTTCCGCCGGCGGGTTTGTACGTGCCGGTGGCACATTTTACACATGTCGGGTCTAGCGAGCCTCTCCCCGCCTGTGCTGTGTAACCGGGCATGCATACGCATGTGCCGTTGACACTGGATGCCCCGGGAATACACACACAGCTTGCCAGTGCGATGTTACCTCGTGTACTCGAGACGCCGTACGGGCAGTTGGTACACGCTCCAGGTCCGACAGCGGGTTTGTACGTGCTGGTGGCACATTTCACACATGTTGGCTCTCCCTGCGGCGAGCCGCTCCCTGTCTGTGTAGTGTAGCCGGGTTTACACCCGCATTCCGTTGTATCACCGACAACCGTCGTTGTAGGACCAATGCATTCCGTACACGCCTCCGGGCCGATAGACGGCTTGGCTTTTCCTGCTTTGCACGAGACACACACTTCGTCGGGAATACTATATGTATCGCCACGGGGACACTCTATGTAACAATCACTCAAATGCTGTGTGCCAATACGCGAGACCCTCCCTCCTGTACAGGCTCTGCATGACGCTACTGCTACTGTATCAGACCATGTTCCGCGTGGACAGCCCACACATTCGTTGTTTTGGCCGTATGTACCAGCCGGACATGGCAGACACTGCGAAGTCCCCGTTGTGGTTTTGTATTTTCCCGCCACACACATCTCACACACAAAGTCTACACTGTGTGTAGCCCCCGCAGTGAATCCTGGTGCGCATATACATGCTGCACGGCCACTGCCGGGAACACCACCGAAAACCGTGCCAGTTGGACATTCGAGACAGTGTGTTATATCCGCACTGCCACTGTGCTGTGTGAATGTGTATTGCGGACAGCTCAAGCAGGTAGACGCATCTGTCTTGTCTTGATACTTGCCATTGTCGCACGCGACACAGACAGGCGGCCGAAAGTCATACATGTGTTCGCGGCGTACCACGCGGTCGTAAACACGAAAATCGGCGATCCGTCCCCAAGCGAAGTTGCCGTACGGCTGGCCAAATTTCATGTCGATGCGCCCGCTGCCTCCTAGCATGATCTGACTCATTCCAAATTTAGCAGCCCTCAATTGTGTGGATGGACAAGGATTCGATATGTCGCAGACTTCGATGTCGTCGACGGTTATGTGCCAGTGCCCCGCGCCATCGATCGACCACACGATGTGATGCCAAACGTTGTACTTGGTTCTGCGGTACAACACAGAGCGGCGAGGATTCACCCCGCCGTCACTTGATTCAAAAACCAAGCCATGGCCCAACTGATACCGTCTTATTCTGAGAGAGTCAGAGTCCGTCACGGTGTCTTGGTTTGGATGGGCTACTGTGACATGCTGCACCCCAACGTGCATTATCCGGGCGTCTTCATTCGTGATGGTTGCCATTTTCGTCCATAACGAAAAAGTGATACCAGGTTCATCTCCTGCGTTCCATACATCAAGAAGATTTAAAGGACTATACACGAAAGACGGATAATGTAAAAATTTCAGGCTATGTGTAAACTCCACCCCTCGAGGCACAGGAAGACCGTCTATGCCTTCGACCATTTTTTTTTGCACGAGTTCCTGAGCCTGTCCGTCTATGACTCCTTGTTGTAGTCGATACTTTGCCGAGGTTTCCGCTGGATAGCTCGTTATTTTATTCTGCAAACATTCTTGATCGTAGAAGAATTCACATTTTATGTCCCACATAATGATTGGCATTGGATCCAAGACGAAAGGACTGCCGTTGGGGTCGGCAGAGCCCATTTCGCAAATACAGTCTGACAGCGCAACACTGCCCGTCCGACCGGCCCCGGCCGAGGTCGGACACTGCTTGCAGTCCGTCGCGGCAACACTGCCCTTGAGATCCAAGTACTTCCCGGCCAGACAATCGATACAGGAAGACTTTCCTGGCAATGGTTGGTATTTTCCCATGTCACAGTCTGCACAAATCCATTCGGACGTCGCGCCTATCTCTGCAGAGTATTTGCCGGCTGCACATATACTGCACGGCACGTTGCCTTGACTCATGCGTCTATACTTGCCAGCGGCGCACTGCACACACTCCGACTCCGGAGTATCAGAATAGAATCCATTTCCGCAAGTGCACCCCGTCGACCCTTGGCCGTACCCTTGGCCTTGTATGCTCTCCGAATTGGCGCGGCACGTCTCACATCCAGCATCCAGGATGTTCGCTTCTCCGGCGGTTTGCGGTTTTCCTACAAGCCATCCCAAACTCGAACACCACTCAGACCATCCAGTCCTAGGAATGTCGAAATCGTCGGCAATGCTCTCGATTTTCAACCCGATGGCGGTCTTCTGGTCCAGCGCGTCTCCTACATACCACCATTGTTCGAAATAGTAGATATACTTTGTGGTGGCGCCTTGTGATTTGTAGAACGGTTTCCCGTTACTCAGACCCGAGTAAGCATACCTTGTCAAGTAGTCCGCTACGGTCTCTTTACACTGTGCGTGTACGGTGAGGGTGTGCGTTGATTCTTTATGGAACTTGCCAAGGCGACATATAATACATGTTTCGGCTCCCATGGGGCCTGTGGAACCCGCTGGACACTGGCAATCGTGGGGGCCGGTGCTGCCTTCTGGCGAGAAGCTGGCTCCAACACAGTTGTCGGGCGTGCATTCAGGCACAGGACAATCCGTGCAACCTATCTCTGTCACGGTAGAGTATTTACCGGCTGCACAATCACTACACGGCACGGTGCCTTCACTCCTGTCTCTATACTTGCCAGCGACGCACGGCACACACTCCGACTCCAGAGTATCAGAATAGAATCCACTTCCGCAAGAGCACTCCGTCGACCCTTGGCGGTACCCTTGGCGTTCTATGCTCTCTGAATTGGCGCGGCATGTCTCACAACCAGCATCCAGGATGTTCGCTTCTCCGGCGGTTTGTGGTTTTCCTACAAGCCATCCCATACTCGAACACCACTCGGACCAATTAGTCCTAGGAATGTCTACATCGTCGGCAATGCTCTCGATTTTCAACCCGATGGCGGTCTTCTGGTCCAGCGCGTCTCCCACGTACCACCATTGTTCGAAATAGTAGATATACTTTGTGGTGTTGCCGTGTGATTTGTAGAACGGTTTCCCGTTACTCAGACCCGAGTAAGCATACCTTGTCAAGTAGTCCGCTAATGTCTCATTACACTGTGCGTGTACGGTGAGGGTGTGCCCTGCTTCTTTATGGAATTCGCCATGGCGACATAAAATACATGTTTCGGCTCCCATGGGGCCTGTGGAACCCGCTGGACACTGGCAATCGTGGGGACTGGTGCTGCCTTCTGGCGAGAAGCTGGCATTAACGCAGTTGTCGGACGTGCAATTAGGCACTGGACAATCCGTGCATGGATTCTCACGTCCCAGGCCGTACTGGCCGGCTTTGCATGTCAAGCACCAACCAGGCGGGCCGTTTGTACCGGGTGGACAGTCGCACGTACGGCTTGGGGGCGCACCGGGACCAGCTCGCATTTTTCCATCGGGATCGCAAGTACACTCCGTCGCGCCGGCTATGTCGGCCCACTTGCCCCTGGGGCATGCCCTGCATAAGCCGTCTCCATCATGCGCCTTGAAGGATTGCAATGGACACTTCGTGCATACTGTGGCCCCGGCCGCGAGCGCTTCGTGGCCCGCAGGGCAGCTGACGCAGGCCAAATCTCCCCTCCCTGCCTGGTATTTTCCGATAGTACACGCCACACACACTCCATTGTCTGGGCCGGGGTACCCTGCACTGCACACGCACGGTGCATCGCCTATCCCATTTGAATGCGACCAATCCGAGCACTTCGTGCATGGCCCGCCGTCAGGGCCGGTGTGCGAATCCCACCCTCCTTTGCAGCCGCACACCAAGCTACCCGCCACGGAATCCGTGCCTGTCGGGCAGGACAAGCAAGCGTCACTGCCGTTTCGTCCGTCGGAGGCAGAGTACTTGCCGGCCGTGCACTGGGAACAAGCATCGGTGGCACTCTGGTACGTGCCGGCAACGCACACCGTGCACGGTCCGCCGGCGGGGCCGATGTAGCCAGCGATGCAGGCACACGCGGTGCCGGCCTGGCTGCCAGCCGGTGCGTTTGAATACAGTGGACACACACGACACACGTCGCTCCCGGGGCCATCTTTGTACGTGCCGGCGACACACTCCACGCAGCGCCCGTCCCCAGATACGGTATACCCCGCAGCGCACGTGCAGTCCGCGGGGGTTTGACTGCCGAGTGTGGAGGTGTGGTTTCCGGGGCACCGCGCGCACGCCTGCGGGCCGGTGGCATTCTTGAAGGTTGCCTCGGGACACGGTTCGCACCTGTCTTCGCCTCTGCTGTAGGCTTCGCCAGCCGCACACTGAATGAAGCAGAACGTACTGCCGGCGCTGGAAACCCTGCCTGGCGGACACCGTTCACATACCGCTTCCAGTGTGTTGTTTACAGGGCCTTGGTACGCACTGACCACCGCGTTGTTGCTGACGGGGCCTTCGTATACACTGACATCCGCGTTGTTTTGCAGAAGTGTACGTCTTCTCGCCCTGCCACAATTGGTTGCCTCACATTCGCAAGAACAGGCACATTCGCATTCCGAGCAAACATTGGCGTCACGACACCACTTTTGGTTGGAGTTCAAAAATTCAGACGCACACGTTTTCCCCGTGTACGAATCGCCCCAAGTATTAGTATCTGCTATGATTCCATCATACCCACAAAATTGTTCAAGTGGTGGTCGATCTGAAATAATAGTATCCAAAGATGTTGTTGTTGATTGCGTCCATGTAAAAGAAACTCCCTCGACACTCGCTTCCGATATCGTCTGCACCATCAAGTGTATAGCTCCACTGTCACTGCTAAATGTACTACCCACTGCAACTGAATTTGTTACATCTCTGTATGTTGTACAAAGTTCACATAACCCAAATGCACACAAATAGTTTGGAGGACAGAATCGATCATCTGTTCGATTTGTAGACACGAAAACTCGTAACAACACGTAATCTGGGTGATTCCTTTTTGTCGTCGCATCTTTCACCGTGAACTTGATTTCTATTGGTGTGTTTGCGTCAAACGTCCAAAAACAATTAAAATAAGGTTGGATTTGACCAGTAGAAATCTCGCCTTGATATACAGTATTAGACGCGCCACCACCACATTCATTAAGTCCCGTTCCTATGTTCGTTCGAGACCCCGAATACCACTCATCAGCAGTCACCTTTGCCGGCACGACTGGCGGTGGCGTCGCGGTGATGGCCGTCGTGTTGGGAGGGTTGCAGGCGTCGCGACAATTGCAAGGACATACATCGCATGGGTCTTCAGTAAACAATGCCAATAAGCAAAACCCTTGTCCAGCGAGTTCTGGACAAGGATGACGCCATTTTCCACCATCAGTTATTTCAGTCACAAATTTTTGCATTTCTAAACGACATGGGGTATCTGTTGGTATAATTTCCGTACATTTTTCACCACATGTACAATTACACTTTGTACATGTGTTATATTGCGCGTTGTCTACCATGCACAATGAATTTCTCCTGTGCCTGTAATGATTGCAGTCCATACCATAATGTCCAATGAAATTAATGTCATCATTACAAGTACACGTATTATTCGCACATGTGTTCGTCGTACATTGCGAATCGGGTTCGATTTTACACGAAGAGTCGCATCGGTCGCCAGATATCAAGTTTCCATCATCGCATTCCTCTGATCCTGCTAGTACGCCATCTCCACATTCAGTGAGGCATTCATTGTCACACGTGTAACCGCACTCAACAGAACATGTACTGCTACAGCCGTCACCAGAGTAAGTGTTACCGTCGTCACAGACTTCTTCTGCTTTGATAATTTGATCACCACACACAGCTCCGCAAGTGGACCCCCCACAGGCCTGAGTAGCTGCACACGCATACCCCAGTTCTATCAGGCACGAGTCGCTACACCCGTCACCTGCGACAGTGTTGCCGTCATCACATTGTTCTGTGCCGGTATACACGCCATCTCCGCATGTGGTGACACATTGCGCATCACACGTGTAGCCACATTCAATCGAGCAGGTGCTGCTACACCCGTCACCAGATTCAGTGTTACCATCGTCGCAATTTTCAGTGCGTTGTATAATGAATCCATCGCCACACACAGAGTCGCATATAGAGGGTCCACATGCCTCGGCCACGTTGCAGATGTACCCTGTCTCTACCTGGCAAGCGTCACTGCATCCATCGCCCGCGTCAGCATTGCCGTCGTCACAATTCTTGGTGTCTGTTTTCACGCCGTTGCCACAGGTCGAGTTACAAACGTCGGCTGTGTCAGCTGAGCCACCAGCACACGCGAAGCCACACTCCACAGTGCACGTGGACGAGCATCCATCACTGGAGAGGCGATTGCCGTCATCGCAGAAACCAAGCATGTGTATCTCTGCACCGAGGGTCGTGCCGTCACCGCACGCCTCGTTCCCTACCATCCAGAAGCACTTTGAGGCCCCACATACAGTGTGATTGCATGCGTAACCGACCTCCTCTACACAGTCGAGACAGCCGTCGCCTGCCACCGAATTCCCGTCGTCGCACGTCTCCACCCCAGCAACGATACCGTCGCCACACTGCGTGGCCACGCAACCCGACGCGTCACACGTATATCCACAGTTCGCCGTGCAGGTGGCAGAGCACCCCCCCCCGGGTGCGGTGTTCTGGCCGTCGTCACAGACCTCGCTGCCAAGCCGCCGACCATCGCCACAGATGGCCTCGCACACTAACGAACACTCCCAACCGTCTTCCACCACACAGAGGGCGTCGCACCCATCGCCCGTGTCCATGTTGCCGTCGTCACAGGCCTCGCTACCAAGCCGTAAACCGTCGCCACAGATGGGAGTGCATTCCACGTCGCAGTCCCAGCCCTGCTCGACTGCACACGCACCGTCGCACCCGTCGTCCGGAAGGAGGTTGCCGTCGTCACAGGCCTCGCTACCAAGCCGTAAACCGTCGCCACAGATCGGCTCGCACGCTGCAGAGCAGTTCCAGCCGTCCTCCGCCTCGCAAACGTTGTCGCATCCGTCACCATTGTCCACGTTTCCATCGTCACAGGCCTCGCGGCCCACTATGAGACCGTCGCCACATATCTCCCCACAGTTCGAAGTCAGTGTCGGCTCCCCGGTACAATTCCACCCAGCTTCCGTATAACAGATGCCATTACACCCGTCGCCGCCCTTTGTGTTACCATCGTCGCACGTTTCATTACCTTCGCGTCTTCCGTCTCCACACGTTATACACGCTTCGGTGCACGCGCAGGGACACCGCAGACACGTGCCGAACCCGGAATTGTCCTCGAGACAGAAGGCGTTCCAATTGTAGTTTTTATCAACGCCGTATTGCTCGCACCCAGCGTCGGCATATAGACCGTCCACGATGCTTGTATCTGCACAGGTACTCGGCAAGAGATTTGGTGGTTTGTTTTTGATATCTGATAGGTAGAAACGAGCTTTCACTTTCACATATGGCGAAGCCCAAGTCGAAGATCCTTTGTGTATCACCTGTAAGTACCCACCTGAAGACGATCCATCAGAAGGGTACTTATCTCCCCACTTCAGTGTGCGTGTTTTTGGATTTCGGCAATTTGAATCGCTACACTCGTTGACTGTGATAGAAGCAGTTTGAGGAATACTCAGCCCGGTAAACTCAAAATATATGGTCGCTCTGGAAGAAACGAGCCATGTACATGTTTTCTCGCTTGTTGTCTCATATATTATTGCAAATGTACCCGTGCGGACGCCAGTGGCGTTTGAACACACACAATCTCCATAGCATAATACATCAGCGAGTTCAACAGAAAGGGTTTCGTTGCGACACATTTTATCGCAACCATCACCTGACAATAGATTGCCATCATCACACTCCTCAAGACCAGCTAGAACCGCATCGCCACAATGAGTCCAGCAAGGTTCGCCGCCACCATAACCACAATACCAGCCTATCTCTATCTTACATTGAGAATCACATCCGTCCAGTGAGACCGTATTACCATCATCACATTCTTCATTACCTTCATTACGTGTATTCCTTCCATCTCCACATGTTGAATAACAGTTGCTCTGGTATGGCACGGTGTCGTTCACACAATTCGCGAAACAACTCTCAAAAGTGTCTCCACATTCTGTGACACACGCCCCAGACACGTCGAGCTTGCTGTGAGAACACGTGAATCCCCAAATTACTTGACAACTCCAACTGCAGCCAGTCACCACGTCATCCCCGTAACTGCCAACATCGCATTCCTCGTTGTCTGTGCGTAAGCCGTCTCCACACACCTCCGGTGTTGGTAGAGTTGGGTTAAGGACCATGCAAGGGCCGTCAATGCTCAGTACAGTGTCCGCCACTGTATTTTGGATTACACATGTTCCAGGTGCACCATACGAGCAAGCAATATGGTCAACTCTTCGGACTCTGTACTCTTGGCTTGTTGTAAATATGGACCATACATGAGTCATTGATGGGACATAAAAAGCTATCAAAGCTGCTTTCTGATTGGTAGACGCGCCCACAAAAAGGTATGCACCGTTGCCACTGACAGCCATACCGCTCAGACCGTACCAATTCCGATTATCTTGATCTGGCATATTGATAATCGTGGTCTTATACGTGTACACGTCATACTTTCGGAGTGTCTCTCTGTCGAAAAATACCACAAAAGAGCCATCAGGTGCACCCGTTAATCCATGCAAACCACCACCACTATCACTGTCAGCATGGACAGACGTGTATCTTATAGGGCAGTAAAATGAGATTAAGTTCATGATGTGCAACGTTCTCCCGTAGTTTGCCGATACTATCAATGAACGCTCGTGGTCGACGAACACCAAGAATTCGACTCCTTTCAATATGCCATATGCCAATGAGCTGAGTATGAACTTTTCGTATCCAGTATCAGTGTGAGTGAATGAGACGATTCCATTTGAATTGGCAGTGTATATGACGCCCGTGCTTGATATGACAAGCCTCTGTCCTGCTTCAATACTCGAATCGTTCAATATAGTATGCACATCGAGTGAACCAGGAACTATTTCCCACTTCCGGATTTCGCCTGCAGCACAGAACCAAAAAGACAAGCCGTCTCTAGAGTAATGCACCGGTCCTGTGTCTGCCGGCAGATCAATTCTGCTCGTAATTGGAGCCAATCGAACGTCTGTGTAGTTTATGCATGGGTCCGGGGCCGGTGTTCCGACGACGGGGGTTGTACTTGAAGTTGTAGTTGGCGCGGGGGTGGTAGTCGAAGTTGTTAGCGGTGGTGTGGTACTCGAAGTGGTATGCTGTGGCGTAGTACTGGAGGTGGTCGGCGGCGGGGTTGAACTGGACGTAGTCAGCGCCGGGGTGGTGGTACTCGAGGTGGTTGGTTGTGGTGTGGTACTCGAGGTGGTAGGCGGTGACGTTGAACTTGACGTAGTCGGCACCGGGGTTGTACTTGTTGTGTAAAATGGAATGTCGGATAAAGTCCACTTAATATTAAACGCTCTTTCACCTTTTCTGAAGGTCCGCAATCGAATCACAATAATTCCCATATTTGAATCCCACGTCAAAGGCTCTATATTAGGATCTAAAACCCAACCATTATAACTGTTTTTTTTTGCATTGTACATATATCTGGCCACGTCATCGTCATACACAAGCGCAAGCGGTTTCCAGCCATTATAGTCATGATTGAAGTGACAAGCTTGTTCGTCGACACATGAATATATATATATTTCATCAGCACGACTTTCATGATTGGTTAATAGTAATGAGTTATAGGTGAGCTCCATATTAACAATAGAATTTAAATCCGGCTTGATAATCCAAATACATTCCAAAGGAGATTCAATCCATGGACGGTGATAAGGATCCATCCATGAGTCGATATCTGTTTTCTTATATCCCACCTGAATATCTCCAAATTTTGCACGAGTACTATTAGGTGTGAATTGTTGACATTCATCCGATGTAGTCACTGATGCTGTCAATGCCGGATCGAATAGTCCAGGCAGCGTCTTGTAAGTTCCAGCAATGCAAAGTGCACACGACTCGCCGTTGGCACCTGAGGCGCCAGGATTGCAGATACAATCTGATATCACACTGCTGCCCGCTGCTGACATAGAGTTGGTGGGACACTCTGTGCATACACTCTGGCCAACTTTATCTGAGTACTTTCCTGCTTCGCACGGCGAGCACGTGCCACCGTCCAGTCCACGCGAGCCAGTATTGCAAGAACAGCTGGTAATTGCGTTGCTCCCCGCCGGCGCACTTGAATTCGCCGGACACCGCAAACACTCACCGACGGCTCCTTTATAACTGTCTTCTGGACAAAGCGACAGTAAGACAACAGAGTCTGTGTATACGATAAACGATAAAATAATCACAAGTGTATGTATCATCAATTTTTCCATCTCCATTACATTCAGCCCATTTATATACGAACATACGATGCAAACGAGAAATGTGGACGCAGTCGTATTACGTCACAAATACAGAGTGGATCAGCAGCGGCCGTGCGGTCGCGGAGTCATGTGCGTATTTAAGAACGGCGTTTATTGTACATACAAGAACGACAACACGCGGGATGCAGCGGGCGGGGTTCTCGGCAGAGCATCCAATGTACTGCAACAGCAGCAGCGACGACGAGGACGGCGCGGTGGCGGCGGCTCCGGCTGTCGTGGCGGCTCCGGCGGCTCCGGCGGCCGCGGCGGCGGCGGCTCCGGCTGTCGTGGCGGCTCC
>Ga0209384_1000844_pt1 | contig 17583 bp, 14 predicted proteins | sample CoawatmetaG05DNA_FD_187511 | JGI IMG/M metagenome (GOLD analysis project Ga0209384, IMG submission 187511) | Marine microbial communities from the West Antarctic Peninsula - Coastal water metaG058-DNA (SPAdes) (version 2) | ecosystem: Environmental > Aquatic > Marine > Coastal ... | reverse complement strand
GCAGCAACTGAAGAAGTAGCAGCAACTGAAGAAGTAGCAGCAACTGAAGAAGTAGCAGCAACTGAAGAAGTAGCAGCAACTGAAGAAGTAGCAGCAACTGAAGAAGTAGCAGCAACTGAAGAAGTAGTTATGGAAGAAGCGGCAACTGAAGAAGTAGTTACGGAAGAAGCGGCAACTGAAGAAGTAGTTACGGAAGAGGCGGCAACTGAAGAAGTAGTTATGGAAGAGGCGGCAACTGAAGAAGTAGTTACGGAAGAAGCAATAACTCCTGAAGGTGAAACTCCAGCAAACAACTATCAAGAAGAAATCTAATTCAGTAAAATGAATTTTGACTTCTCAGATGATCAAAAGCTTTTACAAGAACAGGCTAGGAAATTCTTAACTGATAAATGTTCAAGAAAATTAGTTAGATCTGTTTTAGATAATAATAATAATCAATATTCAAAAGAACTTTGGCAACAAGTTGTTGACATGGGTTGGACTGCTACCGCTATTCCAGAAGAGTATGGTGGCCTAGGGTTAGGCATGCTTGAGCTATGTGTAATTGCAGAAGAATTAGGGCGATCACTTGCGCCAATTCCATTTTCTTCTTCTATTTATATCTTTGCTGAATTTTTAAAAGCATATGGATCAGATGAGCAAAAGAAAAAGTATTTACCAAAAATAGCATCAGGTGAATTTATAGGATCGTTTGCTTTTCCAGAAACAAAAGGGTCCCCTAGAGCTAACAATTTAAATTCTAAAGTAGAAAATAATAAATTAAGTGGAAAAAAATTGCCTGTAAGTGATGGTCAAGTAGCAGATGTACTAATTGTAGCTGCAAATTCTGATAATAATCAAAATCATAATTCTCTATCGCTATATATTGTTGAAACTAATCAAGATGGAGTGAAAGAAAAACTTCTCGATACTCTTGATCCTACTAGACCTTCAAGTGAAATTGAATTTAATGATGCGTCTTGTAGCTCTTTGGGGGAAAAAGGCGAAGGTTGGTCAATGATCGAAAATATTTTAAATCGAGCAGCCGTATTATTTGCATTTGAACAAGTTGGTGGAGCACAGGTCGCTTTAGATGAAGCAAAGAAATATTCAATCGAGCGTTATGCATTTGGTAAACCAATTGGTTCTTTTCAGGCTCTAAAACATAAAATGGCTGACATGTATGTTAAAAATGAATTAGCTAAGTCTAATGCCTACTATGGTGCATGGGCACTAAGTACTGATTCTATGGAATTACCAGTAGCAGCGGCAGGTGCAAGAGTAAGTGCTACAGACGCATTTCACTATGCTTCAAAAGAAAATATTCAGATCCATGGTGGAGTTGGCTTTACTTGGGAATATGATTGTCATTTATTTTATAGAAGATCAAAGTTACTTTCATTAAACTTGGGAAGTATTAGAAAATGGAAAGAAAATTTAATTTCTAATTTAGAGAAAAGAAATATAACATAGGTATATTATGGATTTTAATGACAATCAAAAAGAAGCAGACTTTAGAGTTAAGGTACGTGAATTTTTAGATAAAAACGCAAAAAAAAGAGCAAGCTCAAAATCAACTTCTGCAAATGCAGCTGCACCTGAAACTCTTAGAGGAAAAGAAGCTCAGATAAAAGCACTACAAGATGCTAAAATTTGGCAAGCTAAAAAAGCTGAAGCTGGTTTTGCTGGAATATTGTGGCCAAAAGAATTTGGTGGATTAGGTGGAACCCCAATAGAGCAAGTTATTTACCAACAAGAAGAACTAAATTATTTTGTGCACTCTGGTTATTTTGAAATTGGTATTGGTATGCTTGGTCCCACTATGATGGTTTGGGGGAAAGATGAAGATAAAGTTAAGTATCTACCAAAGATGTTAAATGGTGAAGAAATTTGGTGTCAATTATTCTCAGAACCTTCTGCTGGCTCAGACTTAGCCGGTATCAAAATGAAAGCTGAAAAAGATGGTGATGAATGGGTTTTAAATGGTCAAAAGGTTTGGACCTCTGGTGCTCACTTTGCTGATTATGGAATGATTGTTGCGCGATCGGATCCTAGTGCATTAAAACATAAAGGCTTAACCTATTTTTTCTTAGATATGAAAACTCCTGGAATCGAAGTTAAACCAATTGAACAAATATCGGGTTCATCTAATTTTAATGAAGTTTTTTTCAACGATGTGCGTATTCCTGACTCTCAACGCTTAGGTAATGAAGGCGATGGTTGGAAAGTTTCTTTAACAACATTAATGAATGAAAGACTTGCTGTAGGTGATCCTGCAGGCTTAGACTTTGATGAAATTTTTGAAATCACTAGAGATTTAGAAGTTGAAGATGGCCTTGCTATTAATAACAGTGAAGTTAGACAAAAAATGGCAGATTGGTATGTTCAATCAAGAGGTTTGAAGTACACAAAGTATCGAAGTATTACTGCGTTATCAAAAGGTCAAACACCAGGTCCAGAACTATCAATTAGTAAGTTAGTTACTGCTTCAAAAATGCAAGATGTGTCTTCTTATGCATTAGATTTAATGGATATGGGTGGATATGTACTTGATGAACAAAATGCTATTCTAAATAATGTATTTCAAAATGGTCTACTGTTTTCAACCGCGATGCGTATAGCTGGGGGTACTGACGAGGTATTAAGAAATATTATTGCCGAAAGAGTACTTGGACTTCCTCAAGATACACGTGAAGATAAAATTAAGCCATTTAATGAGCTACCTTCAGGCAAATAAAATTAAGCTATAATAGCTTTTAATCATTGGTAAAAATTTGTTTTCTACAATTTTAAATAACATTCCATCGGATCAATTAGTTTTACTAATAATACTTCTATTAACTACTGGTATATTTGCTGGCACTATCGCAGGTTTATTTGGAATTGGTGGCGGTGTAGTTATTGTACCAGCACTTTATTACATCTTTACTCTAGCTGAAATTGATGAATCTTCACGTATGCATTTGGCCGTTGGCACATCGCTTGCAAATATTATTCCAACATCCATAATATCATCTTACTCTCACTATAAAAGAAAAGCAGTTGACTTTAATCTTATTAAATTAATTGCTCCATCATTAGTAGTTGGAGTTATTTTTGGCGCATTTGTTGTTTCCAATATTTCCGGTTCATCACTGATGTTAACTTATGCAATCTTACTTTTTCTTATTGCTTTACAATTTTTCTTTTGGCGAGACGAATGGCAACTTGCCGATGGTTTTCCTAAAAATAATTTAAAACATATTTATGGTTCACTAATTGGATTCTTATCAACAATTATAGGTATTGGTGGCGGCTCACTAAGCACTCCACTATTAAAGATTTATAACTTTGAAATTCACAAGGCTATTGGAACAGCAGCAGGTATAGGCGCAATCATTGCTATACCGGGAACTATAGGCTTTGTACTGTCTGGAATTTATAACAATGTTAGTTTGCCTTTAAGTGTGGGTTACGTAAATTTTCTTGGATTGATGATGATATCTCCAATGACTGTTTTAGCTGCGCCTTATGGTGTTAAGCTTGCGCACTACTTATCTAAAGAAACTTTAAATAAGATCTTTGCTTTTTTTATACTTTGTATGTCGATTAGATTATTTTTAGAGTGGCTATTCTAAATTATAAGGTTTGATCATATTCGCCAACTTTTCCAGTCGCGTCTAAAATTTCATTGATATATTTAAAAATAGCTTTTACTTCATCCATAGATTGAAAGCTTTCAATTACTACTACTAGAGATGGTTTATTTGATGACGCTCTAACTAAACCCCATGAGCCATTTTCTAATTCGAACCTAACACCATTAACGGTAAGTACATTCTTAATAGCTAGACCAACAATTTTTTCATTATTTTTCGCCTTATCTTCAATAGATTTAGCTACACCTTCAACTAGCTGATATTTTTCATCATCAGCACAATAGGGTGCCATTGTTGGTGATTGGAATGTTAAAGGTAGCTTTGATTTCATCTCAGATAACTTGGTATCAATATTATCATCTAATAGTTTGGCCATTAAAATTGCAGATTTAAGACCATCATCAAAACCTAAGCCCAGAGGCTCATTGATAAAGAAATGTCCACTTTTTTCAAAGCCACAAATAGAATTTAATTCACGAACCCTTCTTTTCATATGTGAGTGTCCAGTTTTCCACATTTCAATCTTGCAGTTCTGAGCTTTTAAATATTCATCATGAAAATATAAGCCAGTCGATTTTACATCTATAACAAAAGTTGAATTAGGATAATCAGCAGCAACATTACGTGCAAGCATCAAGCCAATCTTGTCAGAGAAAATTTCTTCACCAAGATTATCAACGACTCCAAGTCGATCACCGTCACCATCAAAACCAAAAGCAGCATCCGCATGATGGTTTTTTACTGCTGCAGTCATATCTTCAAGCATGACCATGTCTTCAGGATTCGGATTATAGTTTGGAAATGAATGATCTAGCCTACAATGTAGTTCGACTACCTCACAACCAATAGCTCGCAATAAATCTGGTGCAAATGCTCCTGCAGTTCCATTGCCACAAGCAGCAACAATTTTTAACTTATTTTTAATTTTATAGCCTTGGGTTAAGTAATCTAAGTAATCTTGTCTTAAGTCATGCTTAAATTCATAAGTACCATTATGCTTTGCTTTAAAATCTTTTGTAGCAAGGGCAATTTTTTTTATTTCATTAACTTCATCGGGTCCAAAAGTTAAAGATTTTTCAATTCCACACTTTATACCAGTCCAGCCATTATCATTATGACTAGCTGTAATCATTGCTAATGCATCTGTATCTAAATGATGTTGAGCAAAATAAACCATAGGAGATAGAGCTAGCCCAATATCAATTATTTTACATCCAGCCGTTAACAATCCTTTAGCAACGTGATATTTAACTTCTTCACTGTAAGATCGGTAATCATGACCAATGACCACAGAAGCCCCTGGTTTAACTCGATTCGAAATATAGGTACCTAAACTAAAACCAAAAATTTCTAAACCTTGTTGATTTACATCATCAGGAAATAGCCATCGTGCATCATACTCACGAAATCCATATGGAGAAATTACAGTAGGATCTAATTTTTCATCAAAATTAAATTCTAATGAAGATTGATTTTTAAATACGTTCATTTTTTTATTGTTATTTTATAATTATTATATAAATATAGTTTTATTGGTTCGCTGCAAAGTGATTAATAGGGAATATGGTTTAATTCCATAACTGTTCCCGCAACTGTACGCAAGGAGCTTAAACATAATATACCACTGATTTATCGGGAAGGTTTGTTTAAGTTATGATTTGTAAGTCAGGAGACCTGCCAATAGAGTACAATCATCCTCATTTGATCGGTGAAATCAATTGGACTTAAGCGTTAGCGGTGATTTTTGTTATAAACCGCTACGATTCTTGAGGATAATTCTCATTTTCGTTGCACTAAAAACTGGCTTAGGCCAAGGAGCAACTATGTTAAGACGACTTTTAATAACTTTTTTATTTTTATCACTAACCTCAATTGCACATGCTGCAGATACGAAGGAAATTTGGATTACACCAGAGGCATCTGATTATTCAAGATTAGCAACTGGTTTAGCTGGATCAAACATTACAATTATTTCTAGTGATGAAATCAAAAAATTTAAAGGTAAAACAATACCTGAAATATTAAGCAAACTTTCTGGCATTACCATTCGATCACAAAATTCTGGAGTAGATTCTACTAGCACTAGTATTGATATGCGAGGCTTTGGTGAGTCCTCAAGCAGAAATTCATTAATACTAATCAATGGCAGAAGACTTAATGACATTGATATGTCAGGTGTAGATTTTTCGAATATACCCTTTGAATCAATTGAGCGTATTGAAATAATTAGAGGTGGTTCGGCTTCTACTATTTATGGTGATGGTGCTGTTGGTGGGGCAATCAATATTGTAACTAAAGATACAATTGATGGTGCTAACATAGTTTCGTTAGCAGTCGGTTCTTATGATTATTATAAAACTTCTTTTTCTGCGCCTTTAGTTATCAATTCTAATACAGGAATTTTATTTTCAGGTTCAAAAACTGATTCTCAGTCATATAGAAATGAAGGTAATTATGATAAAGAAAATCTTTTAGTGCGCATAAACCATAGTGCTGACCAAATGAAATTAAATATTGATATTGCTGATAGCAAGCAAAATAAATTTCTCCCTGGTCCAAGAAGAATACTATCTATAGACGGTGGCTCAGCAGCTGCTTATGAGACCTGTAATTTATTATCTGCCAGTAGAACCGCAGCCTATCAGGGCGGAGCATCAACTAACCCATGTACGACTCAGGTTAAAGATTACGGAGATCATGATAGAAGATCAGTTTTAGCAGGTGCCAACTATCAGCTATCTGATACTACCAATGTGATTACTAATATTGGCCATAGAGCTAAAGAGCAAAGATATTTCTCTGCATCTAACACTAATACAATTAGCTCTTCCAGTCAGTACGATGAACATGGAGTGACTAATCTAGACACTGATTTAGTGTCTTTACGTGTTAATCATTCTGATTTTGTAAATAGCTATCTTGGCACTTTTAATATTGGATTTGATTTTCAAGAATCTGATTATAAAACAAAAAAATCTCAAGGTAATGGAGATGGTTATGGACAGTTTGTGAATGCATCACAAGAAAGTAAAGCTGCCTTCATGCAAAACACCATTAATCTACCTGAGCAAAATAGTGTAATTTCATTTGGACTTAGAACCGAAAGAACTGATTATAATGTTAATGAGAGATATGATACGAGCATCTCTAAGTATCAAAATAGTACTGCAAGATCAGACTTTACAGACTCAATGTCGAACCGAGCATTAAACTTTGGCGTTGAACATAAACTTCAGCCAAATTTGATTGTATTTGGAAAATATGCTGAAGCATTCCGGACACCAGATATTGATGCCCGAAATAAAACTAGCTCAGCAACTGGTAATTTTGTTTTAGAAGAACAAACCTCTGAAGAGTTTGAAGTTGGTTTTAAGTATGAAGCAAATGACTTAAATTTAAATGCGAGTATTTACTCGATGGACACTAAAAATGAAATTAGATATGTCCCTTCATTAAACAACACCAACCTTGATCCAATTAAAAGAGATGGTTTAGATATTGATTTTGATTTTAAATCAAATGAGCGTCTAAGTTTTAATGGTTCTTTCTCTTATGTGGATGCAAGATTTACTAGTGGCTCACTATCACTTGGTACAGGCTTAGCATCATATATGTCAGGAGAAACAAGAATTTATTATGTAACAGGCAATCAAACCTATGCATACAATTCTACTGTTGCACAAACTTATCTTGGATCAGATGGAACTAGCTTAAATCAAACTTATAGTTTAGCTGGTAACAAGGTTCCACTAGTTGCTGAAATTACATACAGCCTTGGTATGGAGTATGAATTGAATAACGATATTACTGGAACACTAGGTATGTCCTTTGTAGATGAAAGATTTGTATCCAATGATCAAGAGAATATAGAGCCAGTAATACCTAGCTATTATGTTTTTGACGCGCAACTAGCATCAAATGCTAGCAATAGATATAGTTGGTCGGCTGGTGTAAACAATTTACTTAATGAAAAGTATTATGATTTTGCCGTAGCATCAACATTTCACTCTGATGGATATCTTGGTGTGCAAGCCGTTTATCCTTTGGCTGAACGAAATATGTTTGTGAACTTCTCATATAACTTTTAGAAATAATACAGATTATTCAAAGTTTCCCTCATACAGACCTAAAGTATTGCACTTTAGGTCTGAATTCGGTATGTTCAAAAAGATATGAGTAACATTGGAATCAAAACATCGACTGTATTAATGTTAATTGCTGTTTTAGCCTTTAGTCGATTGATTCCACATCCACCAAATTTTACACCGTTACTTGGCATGGCTGTATTTGCTGGTGCACGATTAGACAATAAGTTATTTGCAATCCTTGCTCCGTTAACAGCAATGTTTTTAAGTGATTTAATTATTGGTCTCCACAGTGGAATGAGCATTATTTATTTTGCAATATTAGCTAATGTTCTCTTCGGTTTTTATCTTAAAGATCGATTTAGTCCTCTACAAATTGGTGGCACCTTAATCAGTGGCGCATTGATTTTCTTCTTAATTACTAATTTTGCCGTATGGTATAGTGGTAGCTTTTATTCCAATGATTTAGCCGGCTTAATAAGCTGTTATATGATGGGCTTACCATTCTTCCAAAATACTATTATTTCATCAATAATGTACGGTTTTGCAGCATTTTACTTGTACGAATTCCTTGAAAATCGATACTTTAATAAGTTAGAAAAACAATCCTATTAAGACTTGAAATAGTGTCACTTTGACACTACTTTTCCTAGATTATTTAAATTACTGGAGATTCTTATTTACTATGGATACTACTTTTTCACCCGAAGATACCAAATTTCAATTAGAGGTCAGATCATTTATTGATGAAAATTACCCAAAATCATTGAAAGAGTCTGTAAATACAAAAAGAAAAAATGGTGAAGAATTATCACGTGATGATCTAACTGCTTGGCACAAAGTGTTAGGTGCACATAATGGTTGGTCAGCTCCAGGATGGCCAGAAAAATTTGGTGGTGCAGAATTTACACCAACACAAAAATATATATTTGAACAAGAATGTGCTCGTGCCGAGTGTATGATTGTTATTCCATTTGGAATTAATATGTGTGCACCAGTGATTTATACATTTGGTAACGAAGAGCAAAAAGCGCAACATTTACCTGGCATCCTTAGTGGAGAAACTTTTTGGTGCCAAGGATACTCTGAGCCTGGTTCTGGTTCTGACTTAGCTTCTTTAAAAACAGCAGCAGTTAAAGAGGGCGATCATTATATTGTTAATGGTCAAAAAACTTGGACTACTTTGGCACAACATGCAGATTGGATATTTTGTTTAGTAAGAACTGATCCTGAAGCAGCTAAGCCACAACAGGGCATTTCATTTCTTTTAATTGATATGAAAACTCCAGGAATTTCCATCCGACCGATTTATTTAATGGATGGTACCAATGAAGTTAACGAAGTATGGTTTGATAATGTAAAAGTTCCAGTTGAAAATTTAATTGGTACAGAAAACCAAGGTTGGACTTATGCTAAGTTTTTACTTGCGCATGAAAGATCAGGCATTGCTGGTGTGGCGCGCTCTAAAAAAGCAATTGAAAGAATTAAACAAATCGCAGCATCTGAAATGTCTTATGGTGAACCATTAATTCAAGATCCTGCGTTCATCAGAAAAATTGCTGATGCAGAACTTGAATTAACTGCTTTAGAATATACAGAATTAAGAACTCTTGCTAAAGACTCGGCTGGTAAAGGCCCAGGTGCAGAATCTTCAATCCTAAAAATTAAAGGTACTGATTTGCAACAACGTGTAACCGAACTAGCAATGGAAGCGGTTGGTTACTATGCAAATCCACATATTGGTACATCTTTAAGCAATGAGTTTGTCGGCCCAGACTATGCGGCAAATTTATCTGGAACTTACTTTAACTTCCGAAAAGCTTCGATTTATGGTGGTTCTAATGAGATTCAGAGAAATATTATTGCCAAAATGGTTCTTGGACTATAATAAAACAGTTCAGAATTAAGAAGGGCTTTAAAATATGGATTTCAATTTTACTGAAGAGCAAACTCTACTTGAGAACATGGTAACTTCGTTCATAAGGGACAACTACACATGGGAAGCACGCGAAGCTATTGTAAAAACAGAAGAAGGTTGGAAGCCAGAAAACTGGAATCAATTTGCAGAATTAGGTCTGCTAGGTGTTCCTTTTGCTGAAGAGTTTGGTGGCCTAGGTGGATCAGTAGTTGATACGATGATTGTTATGGAGCAATTTGGTAAAGGTCTTGTGGTTGAGCCCTATATGCCGTCAGTTGTTTTAGCGGGTGGCTTAATTTCATCATTAGGTTCCAAAGAACAAGTTGAAGCTATAATTCCTACAATTATTTCCGGTGAAGCAAGGTATGCATTTGCACACTCTGAGCCACAGAGTCGTTTTGATTTATACGATGTTAAAACCTCCGCTGTTGCAAACGGTGGCGACTTTGTACTTAATGGCTTTAAATCAGTTGTATTTGGCGGACCCATTGCAACACACCTAATCATATCAGCCAGAACATCTGGCGAGCAAAGAGACACAAATGGTATCACTCTGTTTCTAGTTGATAAAACGGCTGCAGGCTTAACCTTACAAAATTACCCAACTATTGATGAATACAGAGCATCAGAAGTTGTAATTGAAAATTTAAAAGTTTCAAAAGATATGATACTTGGTGAAGTGGACAATGCATACGCTGCAATTGATGAAAATATTGATCGTTCAACTATTGCTGTCTGTGCGGAAGCCGTTGGTATTTTAGAAGTTTTAAAAGATACAACTATTGATTATTGTAAGAATAGAAAACAGTTTGGCCAAGCTATTGGTAAAAATCAATCTATTCAACATAGGTTAGTTGATATGATGATTGAATATGAACAATCAAAATCAATTTTATATATGGCTTGTACTGCAGATCTAAGTAATCCTAGTGATCGTAAAAAAGCGGTATCAGGTGCCAAAGCTAGAATTGGTAAAGCTATTAAATATGTAGGTGAAAATGCTATTCAACTTCATGGTGGTATGGGCATGGTTGATGAATATATGGTTAGTCATTACTTTAAACGTGCGACTATGTTGGGAATATTATTTGGTAACGAAGATTACCACATGAAACGTTTTTCAGATATCACACAAGCTAATGTAACTAAGATTACTGATAGTAACTCACCACGTATCGCCTAATTAGCTTTTCACTTAATCTCAGCTATAGCTTGGATATGTTCTGGGGATAAGCCACAACAACCACCAAGTATTTGTGCGCCTTCTTTGACCCATTCTGCTGTTCTTGCTTTTAGTTCATGGGGTTTTATAATTTTATCAAAAATCCAGTTTGGTGATACCCAGCCGCCTGAATCTGGATACACCAAGATCGTACCATCATATATTTCTCTTATTATTTTTATTGAGTCACTCACCACATTGACATCAGTGTGCATAATACCAACTGCATCAAGTTCATAATCATTAATAATCTGCACCAATTCTCTAAAAGGCATTTCAACCGAGTCAGCTAAACTTAGTATTTCACCACCTTCAGATCGTCTTGTTGAAAAGCCAGCCCACACAGGTTTATTAGTTTTTTTTGCAGAATTAAACACAGTTTGTATTCGATCAGGATGATACATCATCTCTAATAAAATAAGATCACATCCATTTTCACTTAGTAAGCCTGCCATTTCATCAGTAGCACTTTGTAAAATAGGTTGTTCGAATTGAATTGTAGCATTGGATTGAGTATCTCCGTCAGTAATTGGATATCTATGTGACAAAGAGCCTGCAATTAGAATATCGTCATTAATTTCTTCTCTCGCAGCCTTAGCCGCACTAACAGCCTTTAGATTAATTTCTTCAAAATCATTTCCAAAGCCGGCTGCATCTAAGAGTAAACGACTTGATGCGTAAGTGTTAGTTGTAATTACTTGTGCTCCCGCATTAATATAATCAAGATGAACTTGTTTTAATATTTCAATACTGCGTGAAGCTGTGCCACACCAGGATTCATCCATTTCGATACCTCGTTTTTGTAATTCGGTACCAACTCCACCATCAAGAATTACTAATTCATTCTGATTAAGTTTTTCTTTTATTTTTAAATAACGATTTGAGTATGAAATCATGGCAGCATAATTGACTAATAAAAAATATTAGTCAATTATGATTTAGCAAAGTTACTTCTTAACTTTTGCAAACATAGCGGCAGTATGTTCGCCACCATTAAATAATTGTTTAGCGCTAGTCATGTCAGAAATTTCTGACCAATGTTCTGCAATGCTATCAGGATTAATATCGTCACCAGCAAATCCAACGCCTGGAGCTTGTGCAATTTCTACTTTAGCAAATACACCTGCACCAGCAGATAGCATTATACCAGTAGGGGCATCTTCTGAAGCCATAAACAGGACAGCAGGAGAAACACTTTCAGGTTTCAATTGCTTTAATACTTCTTCTGGCATTCCAAGATTTTCAGTCATTCTTGTAGCTGCAACAGGTATTAAAGAATTTACTTTTATATTATTTTTTTGACCTTCAATTCTTAGCGTATTCATTAGTCCTACAACACCAAGTTTTGCTGAACCATAGTTTGCTTGACCAAAGTTACCAAATACACCTGAAGAAGAAGAGGTCATAATAATTCTACCATATTGTTGTTCAACCATGATTGGCCAAACAGCTTTAGAACAATACACTGAACCCATTAAATGAACATCAACTACAAATTCAAAGTCATCTAAAGTTACTTTTGCAAATGATTTATCTCTTAAAACCCCAGCATTATTTACTAGGACATCAATTCGACCATAGGCATTCATGGCGTCATCAACTAATTTTTGAACACCCTCTTTATCCGTTACACTAGATCCATTGGAAATAGCTTCACCACCCATATCTTTAATCTCTTGAACTACCTTATCAGCAGCCTCACTTGATCCACCGGAACCATCAACAGCTCCACCTAAATCATTAATTACTAATTTGGCACCACGTTGTGCAAACTGAAGAGCATGACATCGGCCTAAACCCCCACCTGAACCAGTTACAATTACTACTTTATTTTCAAAACTTATTGTCATTTATAAACTCCTGATCAACTCTTTTAAATTAGAAAAATTACTTATAACTAAATCAGCTTCATTGTAAATATCTTTGTTATCAGTATAGCCATAGTCAACTAAAACTATGGGAATTTCAGCACCTTGTGCAGCTCTTAAATCTGTTATGCTGTCACCAATCATCACAGCTTCATCTTTATTCATATTAAGATATTCTAGTGTTTTCAGTATAGGCATTGGATGCGGTTTACGTTTTTCGAATGTATGTGCACCAACTAAATAATCAAATAAATGCAAAACACCTAGTTTTTCTAAAAGAGTATTGCTTAATGATTCATGTTTATTGGTACAAACTGATAATTTTATTTGGTTATCTTTTAAAAAAACCAATGTTTCTTTTACATCAGGATAAAGCTTACTATCATCATCTATGTTTTCTGTATAATGACTTAAGAATAGCTCAAGCATCTTATCTAGCTTAGGATCATCAAACTCAATTTTTTTTGCTAACATTGTTCTTCTTATTAGCTCACGACCACCGTAGCCAACCCAGTCTCTTATTTCTTCAAGTGTTACAGGAGGCTCGTTATAATGATCTAGCATAAAATTTACAGAGTTTCTAAAGTCTGGTGCGGTGTCGACCAGTGTGCCATCAAGGTCAAATAACATCATTTTTCTATCGGTAATGGGCATATCTTTTAGTAAATTTCTGAAATAATTATTTAAGGTACTTATAGGTCTTTATTCATTATTTTCATTAAAAAATCCAATGAAAAAGTTAACTACAATTATATTAGCTGCTGGCAAGGGAACTAGGATGAATTCATCTTTATCTAAGGTACTCCATCCTATTGCTAACCAGCCAATGTTATCGCATATTATTGATAAAAGTGAAAAACTGAAATCTAATAGAATTATTGTAGTAGTGAATGAAACTTTCAATATTCCAAAAACAAAACCAAATTCTAAAATTATATATGTTGTTCAAAAGCAGCAGCTTGGAACTGGAGATGCAATTAAAGCATGTTTAAAAAATATTGATAAAGTAAACAATCGAGTCTTAATTTTATATGCAGATGTCCCCCTCATTAACAATTTAACTTTAAGAAAGTTAATTAGATTAAGAACTAAGAATGAAATTAAGATTTTAGCTTTTAAAAAAGTAGAAAAAAATAATTATGGCAAACTAATTATTCAAAATGATGTAGTTGAAAAAATTATTGAAGCAAAAGAATTCAAAACTGATAATCAGCCAGACGATTGCAATTCAGGAGTTTTTTGTGCAAGTGCTGAAGGATTGCTGAAACTAATACCTAAAATTAAGAACAATAATGTTAAGAAAGAATACTATCTAACAGATTTTTTTGAACTTGCCTTTAATTCAAAATATCATACAAAAGTAGTATATGGATCCGAAGAAGAGTTCATGGGAATTAATAATAAAGTTGAGCTCGCTCAAGCAGAAAAAATAATGCAAAACAAATTAAGAGAAAAATTTTTAAAACAAGGGGTTACGTTAATAGATCCTGAAACAGTTTATTTTTCTAAAGATACTAAAATAGGCAAAGATGTAACTATATATCCCAATGTGTTTATTGGACCTAAAGTAAGTATAGGTAGTAACACTACTATTCACCCATTCACACACTTAGATGATTGCAAGATTGGAAAAAATGTAAATATTGGTCCTAACGCAAGAGTAAGACCAGGTTCGGATATTAGCGATGATGCTAGAATTGGTAATTTTGTTGAGATTAAAAAATCAAAAATAGGCAAAGGCTCTAAAGTAAATCACTTAGCGTATGTGGGCGATGCGATTTTAGGTAAAAATGTTAATATTGGTGCAGGGACTATTACTTGTAATTACGATGGAAAAAATAAGCATATTACTCAAATAGGAGACAATGCTTTTATTGGATCTAATTCATCTTTGGTAGCACCGCTTAAAATTGAAAAAGATGCTTACATAGGCTCAGGTTCTGTAATAACAAAAGATGTATCTAAGGGAGCGCTTGCTATGGAACGAAATCATCAAACTGAAATTAAGAATTGGTCAAAGAGACCAAAAAGAAAATAAACTATGTGTGGAATAATTGGAATTGCATCTAAAGAACCTGTATCGGCTAAAATAATATCAGGCTTAAAGAGACTTGAGTACAGAGGCTATGATTCTGCGGGTATTTCAATTCAAAATAATTCTTCAATTCTTGAGCGCAAGACGCAAGGCAAGTTGTCTAATTTAATTAATTCCTTAGATGGTGATTCGATTGATGGATCCACTGGAATTGGACATACGCGTTGGGCAACTCATGGCATACCATCTGATAGAAATGCTCATCCACATTCATCTGCAAAAGTTTCTTTAGTTCATAATGGTATTATTGAGAATGCTAGTGAATTAAAAAAAGATTTAATTAAAACTGGATATCAATTTTTATCAGATACAGACTCCGAAGTTATCACTGCCTTAATTACTAACCTATTAGATAATGGAAAATCCCATCTTGAGGCTGTTAAGGAAACTATCCAGAATCTTAAAGGCTCTTACGCACTTGCAATTATATTTACTGATTTAGAAAATACTATTATTGGTGCTAAAAATGGAAGTCCATTGGTTGCCGGGCTAAATGGAGTTAGTCATTTCTTAGGCTCTGATAGCTTAGCTTTGACATCATTGGCAACTAAAGTTTGTTATTTAGAAGATGGAGATTTGGTTATTTTAAAAGCAGAAAGTATTGAGATTTTTGACCTTAATGGCAATCTTATCAATAGACCATTTGAGAATAATAATGTTACAGATAGTGAAGTTAATAAGGGAAACTTTACCCACTTTATGGAAAAAGAAATCCATGAACAGCCGCGTGCAGTAGGCGATACTATTCGACAGTTTATTGATTATGATAATCAAACAATAAAGATAAATAATTTAAATCTAGATTTAACAAATACTAAAAAAATATATTTGATTGCATGCGGAACTGCATATTATTCATGTTTATTAGCAAAATATTATTTTGAACAATATGCGAGTATCTCAGTTGAGTGTGATATGGCTTCAGAATTTAGATATCGTAGTCCACTTATAGATACTAATACCTTGTGTATATTTATATCTCAATCTGGTGAAACTGCAGATACGCTTGCGGCATTAAAATATGCCAAAGAGAAAAAATCTACTACATTAAGTATTGTAAATGTAACCAATAGTTCAATTGATAGAGAAAGTGAACATTCTCTTTATACCAAAGCTGGACCAGAAATTGGAGTAGCTTCCACTAAAGCATTTACCTCTCAAGTGGCAGCATTGTTATCTCTTGCTATTCATTTTGGAACTGAAAATGGAGTTATATCATTAGAGCAAAATAAAAACTTTTCTAAGGACTTATTAGAAGCGCCTAAATTTATAGAAGAAGCAATTAAACGGTCGTATAAACTAAAAGAGTTAGCACCAGTAATGGCAAATGCAAAAGGGGCGATGTATTTAGGTCGAGGCACTTCATTTCCATTAGCATTAGAAGGTGCATTAAAATTTAAAGAGATTTCATATATTCATGCTGAAGGTTATCCGGCTGGTGAAATGAAACATGGCCCATTGGCATTAATAGAAAAAGACTTACCAGTGGTATGTATTGTGCCTCCAGGACCATTATTTCATAAGACTATTTCTAATGTTCAAGAGGTTATATCACGAGGTGGCAAGGTCTTAATGATAACTGATGAAACAAGTCTAGAGGCAGATTCAGATAATATTTGGAATATTTTTCGTTTACCAAACATTAATACGACTATTGAAGGCTTGGTTTATTCAGTGCCTATTCAAATGTTGGCTTATTATACGGCTTTAGAAAAAGGTAATGATGTTGATCAACCTCGTAATCTTGCAAAATCAGTGACAGTGGAGTAGAGTAAAGTAATATTATGCAACAGATTTCAATTTTATTACCTGTACTTACTTTAGCCTTTTGGACATTTATTATTTTTGCAATAATGGCTCCAGCTAGATTTTATTTCTTGCGAATTAAACATCCACAAACTGCAGCACATACTAAAGATTTAAAGGGAGTACTACCACCTTGGACTGAAAGAGTAGCTGATAATTATAATCATTTATTTGAACAACCCGTTGCTTTTTACGTAATAGCAATATCAATAGCGATTACTAATAATATTGACCCTCTCATGGTTCAATTGGCTTGGGCTTATGTTCTACTTAGAGTGCTGCACTCAATAGTTCAAATAACATTTAATTTTGTACCATTACGTTTTATTTTATTTGTTACTAGCTGGCTTATTTTGGGTTATATGATTGCCTGCACAATTATTGAATATATTTAAGCTCTCAATTATAATCCTTAAAAGTTGAGTAGGTCGGAATATTAAATAAGCTAAATTATTTAATAAATTCTAATTCTTTTATAGAAATATTGGCGTAATGATCTCTGCCAAAAGCAACTATACCAATAGAAGTAATCTTTTTTGGATTGATTTTACTACTCATTAACATGCCAGATTTTTTAAATTCATTAATTGGTAAAATAAACTCGTTAAAGTTTTCATTAACAGTGAATTGGGATTGATAATATTGCCAAGGTAACTTAGTTCCAGTAGTTCTTAAGAAAACAAAATATTTTTGATTATTACCTTTAGCGATTAATTTGATTGAATTTGCGTTATCTAAATTAACACGTCTAAGGTCTCTCCTTATTTGAATAAAGCCACCGTTATTTTCAGTAGTTACGTTGCCTGTTAAAACAGCAACTGCTTTACCTTCAATATTTTTAAATTCAACACCACCTGTTGAAATTCCACCCATTACAGTATCTGCAACGTAGTTCCATTGGTTTGGTTCTTGAAAGTTATCTTTAAACATCGTTTCTGCAAAATTGTTACTAGAGATAGTAACAAAAAAGAT
>Ga0209384_1000842_pt1 | contig 17608 bp, 5 predicted proteins | sample CoawatmetaG05DNA_FD_187511 | JGI IMG/M metagenome (GOLD analysis project Ga0209384, IMG submission 187511) | Marine microbial communities from the West Antarctic Peninsula - Coastal water metaG058-DNA (SPAdes) (version 2) | ecosystem: Environmental > Aquatic > Marine > Coastal ... | reverse complement strand
GTTTTTGATTGGGACGGGACCTTATGGAATCAGTTAGGTAAAGATGTGACAGGTGGATTTGGAGAATCTTTTGATATGTCATCTGATGCTAAAATAATGGCGGCAGGAATACACAGTGGACCAAATAGAGTTTTTAATATTCTGAATTTAGAATACATTATTACTACTCTTCCTTCCAATGGAATATTAAAAGAAGGCGCTAAAATATTAGTGGCAGCTGATCTTCCTTATACTTTAACAACATCAGATCAAAAGCTTACCTATACTCCAAACAATAATTTCTTTGGAACCGATAGTTATCTTTTTAAGCTTAATGATGGAAAAGCTGATAGTACAAATAGTTTGAATGGTAATAGAGAGGATTCAAAAGTTACCATTACAATTGAAGAATTTATACTAACACTTCCTTCAAATTACACAATAACAACTACTGATTCTTGTGAGGGTTCTGATGTTGGGATTTTAGATATTGAAGTATTAGCAACAACCTTTAGAAAAACTGGTACAACTGTAGATATTCCTATCACCTATAATGTTGCTATTGTAGGGAAAGGTAATGTCGGAACTATAGTCTCTCCTAACAAAACTCTACAAGTTAAAGATTTAGCTAAGGGTACTTATGAACTAAAATTTACTGTTGTTGGAGAGCCTAAATATGTTCATCCAAAAATAGAGTTTACAGTAGGTGAAGTTAAAGCGCCTGCGGTTCACAATGTTGGTACGATTGAAGTCTGCGATGATGCTAAAGATGGAGATGATCTTAACGGAAAGGCAGAGTTTGAAACCTCAACAATTATTAATAGAATGTTAACAGATCCAAATACTGGAGTTGTTCAAGATGCTTCTTTGTTAGATATTGAATTCACTTACTTTGATGAAACTTCTAAGGCGTCTGTTTCAGCAGCTACACTTCCAAATCCTTTCTACTCAGCATCTCAAACAGTTACTGTGAAGCTTACAAGCAAAGCGAACACTTCTTGTATTGGCGTAGGGTCAGTTGTTTTTGCTGTAAATACTTTGCCTGTTTTTGAAAGAAGTGAGGACACTAAATTTGTTTGTTTAAACTTAGATGCAGTTACAATAGGAGTTAAGTCTTCAGATAGTAGAACTTATTCCTATACATGGACCAGAAATGGAGCAGCCTTTAACCTTAATATCCCTGGTTTTGACTCATCTATTTTAATAGGTCTTGGTGGAGATTATGAGGTGACTGCCACCACAACTGACGGAACTAATTGTTCTCAGATTTTAAAATTTAATATTGGCGAGTCTAATATTGCAACTGTTGTTAAAAAAGATATTACCATTGCTGACTTAAATCCTGGCCCAGATAATACTATTACAGTATTAACTACAACTCTTGGTATAGGAGACTATGAATTTGCAATTGATGATATTTCTGGGCCTTATCAAGATGAACCTACTTTTGAAAACGTTAGACCTGGTTTACATACTATCTATATTAGAGATAAAAATGGTTGTGGAATTGTAAATATTGAAAGTATAGTGATTGGTTATAAAAAGTTTTTCACTCCAAACGGAGATGGTATTAACGATACATGGAATATTATAGGTTTATCAAAAGCAAGTCTTCCAAATTCTAAGATTTATATATTCGATAGGTTTGGAAAGTTATTAAAAGAACTGGATCCTTTAGGAGCTGGTTGGGATGGAACTTTTATAGGAAAGCCCATGCCATCAACTGATTACTGGTTTAGAGTCGTATTAGAAGACGGAAGAGAGTTTAAATCACACTTTAGTTTAGTTAGATCTTGGTAGTGTTTATTTGACAATCTTACTATGTTTTAATATTAACTGTATCGTATTGTAAAATAAATTTTTTTCAACTCCTTTTTAATTTATCTTCGCAGCAATTTTAAAAACTAGTTGTTTAATGCTTAACATTCATAACCTTTCAGTTTCATTTGCTGGCGAATATTTATTCGAAGAAATTTCTTTTAAACTAATTTCTGGAGATAGGGTGGGTCTTATAGGAAAAAATGGGGCAGGAAAATCAACTTTACTCAAGCTTTTATCAAAAGAAATGGAATTGGATTCAGGTTCAATTGCTTCTGATAAAGACCTTAGAATTGGATTTTTAAAACAAGATATTGATTTTGAAAAAGGCAGGACTGTTTTAGATGAAGCCTATCAAGCTTTTGAAGAAATTAAGCAGTTAGAATTAAAACAAAATGAAATTAATTTAAAGCTAAGTGAAAGAACAGATTATGAAACGGATTCTTACTTTGAGTTAATTACCGAATTAAGTGATGTTACAGATCGGTACGAACTAATCGGTGGTTACAATTACCAGGGACAAACAGAAAAAATTCTTCAGGGTTTAGGGTTTAGTAGAGACGATTTTAATAAATATACAGACACCTTCTCAGGTGGATGGAGAATGAGAATAGAACTTGCTAAACTTCTTCTTCAAAGCAATGATCTTTTGCTTTTAGATGAGCCTACCAATCACCTTGATATTGAATCAATAATTTGGTTAGAACAATTTTTAAAAACCTTTACAGGCGCTGTAGTTATAGTCTCTCATGACAAGATGTTTTTAAATAATGTAACTAATCGGACTGTTGAAATTTCTTTAGGTAGAATTTATGATTTCAATAAGCCTTATTCAAAATACTTAGTTTTAAGAAATGAGATTAAAGAGCAGCAGATTAGTGCTCAAAAGAATCAAGAAAAACAAATCCAACAGACTGAAAAACTTATTGAGAAATTTAGAGCAAAAGCTTCAAAGGCCTCTATGGCGCAATCTCTAATTAAAAAAATAGAAAAGATTGATAGAATTGAAGTAGACAAGGATGACAATAGTGTAATGAAGCTAAGGTTTAATGTTTCTGTAAATCCTGGAAAAGTAATTGCTGAAATTGAAGAATTATCAAAAAATTATGATACAAATCAGGTGCTTGATGATATAAACCTGATAATTGAAAGAGGGAGTAAGACAGCATTTGTAGGGCAGAATGGACAAGGTAAATCTACTTTGGCTAAAATTATGGTGGGGGAACTCGAGGCTAGTGGAACCATGAAACTCGGTCATAATGTTCAAATTGGCTATTTTGCTCAAAATCAAGCAGAGTATCTGGATGGTAAGAAAACTGTTTTAGACACCATGATTGATTCAGCTAATGAAACCAATAGAAGTAAAGTAAGAGATATATTAGGTTCTTTTTTATTTCAAGGAGATGAGGTGGATAAGTTTGTTAGGGTGCTTTCAGGAGGAGAGAGAAATCGTCTGGCTTTAGCTAAAATGCTTTTGCAACCATTTAATGTTCTAGTAATGGATGAACCTACAAACCATTTAGATATAAAATCAAAAAGTGTATTAAAGCAAGCGTTACAAAACTTTGATGGAACATTAATTCTGGTTTCTCATGATAGAGATTTTCTTCAAGGATTAACAAATAAAGTTTACGAATTTAAAGATCAAAAAATTAAGGAGTATTTAGGAGATATAGATTATTACTTAGAGCAAAGAAGAGTTGATGACTTTAGAGCTATAGAAAAAAAGGAAAAGGTTGTTGTTTTAAAGCAAAAGCCACAAGCCAGCAAAAATCAAAATCAGTCCTTAAAAAAGAAATTAAACAACGTAGAGAGTAAAATTTCTAAGCTTGAAAAAGAAATAGCAAATATTGATAAAGATTTACTTGACAATTATGAAAGTACTATTTCTGAATCTAATTTTTTTCCAAACTATGAGAAAAAGAAAGGTGAATTAGAATCTCTTATGAGTAAATGGGAAAAGCTAACTATATCCTTAAACTAGAAATTATCAAATAATAATTTGCTAATTGTTTTAGTTATTAATAACTGAAAACGTATATTTGTAATTTTACAGAAAACAATGTATGATTATTTAAATAATTGCGATTTAAATAGCCAAGAATTTTGGTTAGTGATACGTCTTTATTTAGTGGCTTCAATCCCTTTATTTTTATTAATTTATTATCTATTAATCGCTAAAAAATATTCAAAAAGTATTTTTTTAACATTAATTTCTTGTTTTTTAATAGTTGTTTTTGGTTGGGAATTATGGTTGACTTATGGACTGGCTGGAGGTTTGCCTGTAGATTTAAGAAGAACCGCATCGCTTTCATGCGCCATTCCGATTAACTTAAATTGGCTTTTAAATTCATTAGGAGATGTACTAATTATTTGGGTAGGGTTGTTTTTGGTTAAGTTTATTTATAGAAATAATGATTCACCTTTTCTTAAGTGGAAATGGGGTGCTTTTTTCATTTTGTTTTCATGGTTTATGTTTCAGAACCTGTATATCGAAGCTTTGTTTTATAACAACCAGTTGGGAGTAAATGGTGATTTATCATGGGCTCCTTTAATTCCTTTTGGATCTTGGTTCAATCCAGAATTATTCAAAATTGCAGGAAATCCTATTACTTTTCAAGCACAAAGTAGTTGGCTGATCATGTCTCCTGTTGTGTATTTTATTTCTATTTTTTTTAATTCTAAAGAAAAAATATAATTTTTGAATCTCAATATTTTTCCACCTCATATAAATAGTGTTTCTTATTCTAGATTGAGTTGTTGATTTTCCTTATCTTTAAAAACCAATATTTTTTTATTGAAGTTTATTAAAGTCATATTATATTTTTTAACTATTTCATACGGATTTTCCCAAGATCCTGTATTTACACAGTTTTATAATATACCTGAAGCATTAAATCCTGCTTTTGCAGGTGGTAGTGGTGGTTCAGAAATAGGAATCTTAAATAGAACCCAATGGCCAGGATTAGATTATTCTTTAAATAGTCAATTTTTCTTTTTTGACAATTATATTGAACGTTATAATAGTGGAATTGAAATTACTGTTTTAAATCAGTTAGAAACTGTAACTAGATATAATTTTACTCAAATAAATCTTAATTACTCATACCATGTTCAACTTAATAGGGATTGGTTTTTTTATCCTGCTATTTCAGTAGGAATGGGGAATAAAGATTATGCTTTTAATAATTTAGTTTTAGAAGATCAGATCATTATTAGTAAAGGCGTAATTAATGTTGATAGCTCAGACCCCTTTTTACTAAATAAAAATGCACGGTTTTTAGACATTGGTGCAGGTTTTTTAGTATTTAACGAATATATATGGTTTGGAGCTAGTTACAAGCATTTAAATAGGCCAAATGCTTCTTTTCAAGATGACGGTGAGAATATTTTAGATGGTTTTCTTTCTGTGCATGGTGGATATAAAATACCTTTTAGTAATATGTATTCAAATAATGAATACAATATATACTTGAATTTTAATTACATGCGTCAAGCTGATTACGACAGAGTAGATATAGGGACTAAAATGGAAATAAATGAATTTACTTTTGGAGCTTTTGCCACTTTAGCTCCAACTTCAGTTGAATCTAAATCACATAAATTAACATCAGTAAATTTCATAACTAATTTCGACTACAGACAATTTAGTTTTGGATATTCATATGATTTGAATGTTAGCAGTCTATTAGAAACTAAAGGAGTTTTTGAAATTTCCGTTTCTTATAAATTTGATTCTTTATTTGGAAATGGTAATTCAATTCCCTGTGGTTGTAAATAATTTAAAAATTTGAAAAAAATAAAATACATATTACTTAAGGCTCAATTTCTCTTACTGTTTATAGGGGTTCTTTCTAACTATAGTTACAGTCAGAATTTTATTAATACCAATCAAAATAAAACTTTTACTGCAGATCCCAATACAAACCATATTTGGACGATGACTCAAGCAAATGGGGGAGCTTTTAACGATATAACTATTGCCGTAAGTTTGAAAAAAGGTATTTTCAGAAACCAATCTGATAATTCACTAACTGGCTTTGGTACAGGGAATGAGATTGCAACAGATTGGAGTTTTGTTATTAATTCAGTTAAAAATGGTAGTAACCAAGATGTTGATTTTGATCAAAATCAAAAAACCTTTACTTATAAAGATGATCCTACTCAAGAAATTACAGTTAGTTTAAAAGTTGTTGACGCCCAAAATAATCCTATAAATAATCTTTCAGATGTCAAATTAACTTATTTTTTAATTAGTCCTTTAACAACTGGAAATAGCTTTAATTCTTGTACGCAAGCTCAAATTTTTTCAATATCAGAAGTTATAATGGGTGGCCTTAAACCCTGTACTGGCTATACTTTAATAATTACACGAACAGCTGATAATGTTGAGGTATATAAAAAGACTCAAGCAACAGATCCTGTTTTTTCGGTTACTGGTTTAAATCAAGGCGATTATTCTTATGTTATAACTGATGGATGTAACAATGCTTTGGTATTAGCTCCTATGTCTGCTAATGCCAGAAAACTGCCAGGTGTTTTCACTATTAACGCTGCTGCTCAACTTGGTACTAATGTTGTTTTTGCAGGAAAACTTTGTGCTGGAGATACGACTGGAATCGCTGTTTTAAAAGTTTCTGGAGCTAAAAAACCTATTACTTGGGTGTTATCCCAAGCAGGGGTGAAAATTTTCGATGAACTTGATACGGGAAATTATACTAAAGATGGTGATAGTGATGCTAATTTGACAACAGATTACACTCTTACCTTTACAGGTCTTGCTACAGGTGATTATACATTTACTTTTAAGGATGCTAATGGTTGTATTAAAGTATTAAATTTTTCAGTTATTGCAGCTTCTGCTCTTGCTCATGATTTTTTAAATTTAGAATCTGATATAGGATTAGCTTGTGCTGGTGATATTAATGGGAAATTAACTTTTAGAGGAAGAGGTGGTTGGACAGAGGGTTTTACTGGTAATCCTTTTAATATTGAAGGTAACTGGGGAAATGCCTACACTTTTGAATTATATAACGTTGCTGATTTGAACACTCCAATTTCAAGTGATACAGTTCCTGCAGATGGATCATTTGATATTAACACTGGAAAAAAAATTGGATATGAAGCTGTTTTTTCAGGACTATCTGCAGGAGAATATAGATTGAAATTAAAAGAATTAGTAGCTATTAATAATGATGCTAATCCAAGTGTGAATATTGGTTGTGAAATATTATTTCCAAAAACCTATATTATTAGTGCACCAGAAGGAATTGAAATTAAGGAGAAACTTTTCGAAGGGATTAATTGTGCTGGAGATCTTAATGGTAATATTACCATAGAAGTTTTAGGTGGAACTCCAAATTATAATATTCAATGGTCTGCAAGAGATGTAGCTAAAGATCTTGACGGTAATACATTAGGTAATTTTGATGCTACACCAGGTGTGTTAAAACAAGAAAACCTTGCTTTTGGAAGATATGAAGTTACAGTTACAGACTCAAAGGGATGTGTTGCAGTAAAATCTTGGAATTTTTTAGAAAAAACTGAACTTAAAGTTAGTATAGATGATCCAATTGCCATTGTTTGTTATGGGAATGCAGATGGAGAAATCACCGCTAGAATAACTCAATCATCAGTTGCTCCATTTACCTACACTTTGACGGGAACTGACTATGATGATAATCCTGTAAATAAGGAAGTTGTGGACACAAATGAGACTTCTGTGACATTTACGGGCTTGAAAGCTGGTATAAATTATAAAGTAATTATTACTGATAAGAACAATTGTTCGAAAACAACAGGTGATAAAGAAATTGTTCAACCAGCTTCTGGTATGTCTTTTGAGTCTGAAACAGTTTCAGATTTTAATGGATTTCAGATAAAATGTAATAATGGAACTGATGGATCTATAGAAATAGGAGTGACAGGAGGAGCAGGAGGTTATACATATGCTTGGACAAAAGATGGAGCTGCACTTGCTGACACTACAAAAAAAATTGATAATCTTGCAGCTGGAGATTATACAGTTGTAGTTACCGATGGAACAGGAGAGTGTACAATTACAAAAAGGTGGAATCTTAACGATCCAGGTCCTTTAAATATTACAAAAATTAACATGCCTGTAGCTAACCAGGGAGCTTATACTTTTCAGGGTGAAAATGGGAATTCCAAATACTGGAAATCTAACAACACCGCAACTTGGCTAGAAGCTAGAGATACTGCTTCAGCTCATGGTGGTTATTTGGTTGCTATTGATAATGCAGCTGAAAACCAATTCTTATTGGACTCTCCAGTGGGGAATGTATGGATTGGTTTAAATGATATAGTATTAGAAAACACCTTTAAATGGATACCAGGTTCTAGTGTTAGTACTTATCTAAATTGGGGTGATGGTGAACCAAATGATGCTGCGAATTCTTTTAACGAAGATTATGTTGAAATATTAACAACTGGTCTATGGAATGATCTAAAAAATCTTTCTGCAAAAGAATTTGTGGTAGAATATACCACAAATGGAACAACTGTATCTGAATTTAATGGATTTAGTATAAGTTGTTTTGGAGCTAATGATGGGAAAATAACTTTAATGCCTACAGGTGGTACCGGAACTTATACATATGCATGGACAAAAGACGGCGTTGCTATTGCTGCAACAACTAAAGATATTGAAAATCTTGGTCCTGGAATATATGTCGTAACAGTAACAGATAATAATACTTGTAATGTTACAGGAAGTTTTACTATTAGCGAGCCTCCACAACTTACGGCTTCTTTAGATAATACAGTATCGACAGTAATAAATTGTTTTAACCAAGATGGGTCTATTAAAGTTGATATTGACTCAGAATCAGTAGCACCTTATAGCTATAAATTAACTGGAGAAGATCATTTTGGCGATGCGATTGACCAAACACTAACTGATCAGTCTGTAGATACTATAACTTTTAAAGTAAAAGCAGGTACATACCAAGTAACTGTTACAGATGCTAATGGGTGTAGTGTTGTAACTTCAGATGTAACATTAACTCAACCAAGTGAAGTTATCAATGTATCAAATATTATAGTAAAAGAATACTTTTTTTATGGAAGCTTGCCAGCAGATAGAGTAAACATAAGCTGTAATGGAGGAAGTGATGGTGAAATTTCATTTGAAGTTAGTGGGGGAACACCTGGATATACTTATGCATGGACAAAAGACGGCGTTGCTATAGCTACAACATCCGAAGATCAAACGGGTCTTTCAGCAGGGTTATATGAAGTAACTGTTACAGACAGTAACGGTTTTTGCTCAGTAGTTAAAGTATTTGATCTTAAGGAACCAAAGGTTTTAGAAATTGTTGAAACCGAATCAGATTTTAATGGAAAAAATATAACTTGTAATGGAAAAAATGATGGTTTTATAAATTTAGATATTAAGGGAGGAACTAAATTTACAACAGGTGCGAAAGCTGATAGTTATACTATTTTATGGGTAGCTAGTAATGGTGGACAATTAGTTGATAATAATACTTCCATAAATCAAACACAACTACGAAAAGGAACATATACAGTCACAGTTACAGATATTAATAATTGTACAGTTACTGAAATATACACAATTGATGAACCTGATGTTTTAGAAATTAAAGATATTATTATATCTGATGATAATGGATTTAATATTGGCTGTAACGGGGCAACTAGTGGAGCTATCAGATTTGATATTAATGGTGGAGTTACTAAAGCAGATGGCTCATATAACTATGCTTGGACTACTGCTAATGGAAGTGGTTTAGATGCTACATCTAAAAATCAATCTGGTTTGTCTGCTGGAACATACACTTTAACAGTTACAGATCTTAACGATTGTACTCTTATAAATACATTTGTCCTTGAGGAACCTGATCCTATAGTAGTTGCTTCAAGTTTATCAGATTTCACAGGCTTTAATATCAAGTGTAATGGTGAAAATAATGGGGCAATAACAATAACAGGGGTTACTGGTGGGTTTATTGGTAATACAAACGTTTATACTTACAGCTGGAGCCTTCCAGCAGGATCAACTGGAAGTGGTTTAGTAGCTAATGTTGCTAATCAAACTGGACTTACTGCCGGAACATACAAATTAACAGTGACTGATGACAATAGCTGTTCTACAGATTTTCCGTTCGAATTAAAAGAGCCACCAGTAATTGATTTTGTAGGCAATATGTCAAATTATAATAGTTTCGAGGTAAGTATTAATGGACAGTCTGATGGAACAATTACTATAGTTCCATCTGGTGGTGCTCCTGATATCAATGGTCTTTATACTTATAATTGGACTACTTCAACTGTTGGAGCTGTAGGATTAGTTAACAACGATCAGAATCAAGATGGTTTGAGTGCTGGAGTATATACGTTAGTAATGACTGATTCTAACGGATGTGAGCATCAAGAGACATTTACTTTAGATGAACCTAATGAGCTTATAATAGATTTAGGCACAGATCCTACTAATATTTTATGTCATGATGAATCTACCGGACTTTTTAAAGCTATTATAACAAAACAATCAGTTGCTCCATATACCTATACTTTAAATGGAAAAGATCATAATGAAATTGAAATTGAAGAAGTGACTGTTGCAAAAAATGATTTAGAACACACCTTTAATGTTAAAGCAGGAACCTATACCATCACTGTAACTGATTTAAACGGAGCTTTTAAAAAATCAGTTTCTAGAAAATTTACTCATCCAGCCTTACCATTAACTATTTCCGAGACCATTTCGTTATTTAGAAATGATGCTTTTAATATAAGTTGTAATGGAGCTAGTGATGGTGAAATTGATGCAGTTGCGTCTGGAGGAACTTTAAATGGAGGACAATATGACTACACTTGGACCACCGACGATGGTACAACTATAATTAATACAAAAAATAAAAAACAAACTGGTTTAGGACCTGGAAAATATACTTTAACTGTAATAGATCAAAATTTATGTACTATTAAAAAAGAATATACTTTAACAGAACCAGATCCTATTTTATATCAAGTTGTTAGTGAAAAAGATATTACATGTTTTGGTGATAGCAATGGAGCCATTGAGATTTCAGTAACTCTAGGGACAGGGATTTATACTTATGCATGGTCTACTGAAAACGGTTCTGGTCTTAATGTAAATGGAACAACTATTCAAACTGGACTGGGACCAGGGACCTATAAACTAGACTTAACAGATGGTTGTGAAACATTACAGTTTATTTACGAAATAGAAGAACCTGCCTTTTTAATTATTAATGTTGATGAAAAAGAAAATATTTTATGTTTTGGAGAAGCCTCTGGAAAAATATCAGTGACCGTATCTGGTGGAACAGCGCCGTATAACTATGAGTGGGAAGATAATTTAGGAAACAAGTACAATAGAGATATAGGAAACGTATTTAATAGAGGAGATCTTAGTAATATTCCTTTTGGAGTATATGATTTAAAGGTTACTGATTTTAACGGATGTATTACTACTGAATCAAATGTTGAATTAACACAACCTGAGGATTTAGTAGTAGGTATTGTAAAAACAGATTTAAATTGTTTTGGGTTAAATGACGGAACAATTACTGTTACACCAACTGGTGGGGTGGCTCCTTATACTTATGAATGGAGTGATTTTGGAAATGGAGCAATAAGGGCAGATTTATCAGCAGGAACTTATACAGTTAAAGTAATAGATAAAAATCTTTGTGAAGAATCTGTAGATGTTATAATCAAACAAGCTCCCTTGTTTAATATAGTACCTGTTGTAACTCCAGTTACTTGTTTCGGAGCTAAAGATGGTACTATCAGCTTAAATATTGATGGAGGAGAATCTCCAATAACAGTAACTTGGGCTGATGATGCAACAGCAGGAGTAAATAGAACAAATTTAAAACCTGGAAACTACAACGTAGTATTAACAGATGGCTTTGGTTGTGTAATAGATGAAGTTTTTCAAATATTTGAACCTAGAGAACTAACACTTTCTGCTATTTCTTCTGATGCTTTAGATTGTGATAATCCCCTTAGTGGAAGTATTGATCTTCAGGTAATTGGAGGAAATCCACCATATTCTATTTTATGGTCTACTGGAGAAACTAGCGAAGATATAACGGGCTTAGGAGCTAATAATTACTCTGTTACAGTTACAGACTCAAAAGGATGTAGAGCAGAGAAAACGTTTGTTGTAAAAAGACAATTTGAAATGGAAGTTAACTTAGATACAAGTTTAAGGTATGTTTGTGATTCTAGAGAAGTTTATCAAGTTAATAAGCTAACTATTTCAGGTGGTATCTTTCCCTATACAGTAGCATGGTCTGACGGAGATGTTTTAGCTAATGGTCAGTCGATGGAAACTAAGTCTGAAGGAGATTATCAAGTTGTAGTTACTGATGGTTTAGGATGTACAAAAACAATATTGTTTGATGTGGTATTGCCAAAACTTGGTTTACCTGATTTTGATTACACTTCTTTTTACTTAGTGAATTTTAATGCTCTTACATATGATGATCCTGTTACTTTTTCTAATTTATCAACTGAAAATTTCCAAAGTGTTGAATGGGACTTCGGCGATGGTTCAACTTCATCTCTTAATGATCCAATTCATACCTATACTAAAGCAGGATCTTATGATGTTACAATTTATGTCAAGTACGCAGGAGGTTGTCTGTACTCGTTGACAAAAACCATTTTTATTGGAGATTCTTACGAACTAGAACTGCCTAATGCTTTTACTCCAAATTCTGATGGCTTAAATGATACTTTTAGACCAGTTTATTATGGTTTAACTGAAGTTAATATGAAAGTATTTGATACTTGGGGAACTTTAATCTATTTTGAAAAAGCAGATAAAAATAAATTAATTGGTTGGAATGGGACAATCAATGGTAAACTAGCAGAAAATGGTAATTATATTTATCAAGTTGAAGGTAAAGCTTTCAATGGCGATTTAGTTTATAAAAATGGACCTTTTACATTACTTAGATAATATAGCATGAAAAAAAATGTTGTTATTTTTTTTATTTGTTTTTTTTCACATATTAAAATATTTTCTATTTCTAATAACAGTTTAAATAATGCTCCCGTTGCTAGTAATCAAAGTGTTGTTGTAAATGAACAAGAATCTTCAATTATTATTTTGGTTGGGACTGATGCAGATCAGGATAGTTTAGTTTATTCAATAGTAACTGCTCCTTCAAATGGGACAGCTGTTTTAGATGGTAGGGTTGTTACCTATACTAGTTCTTCAGATACTGAAATATCGGATGCTTTTACATTTAAGGTAAATGATGGAACAGTAGATAGTTCAGTAGCTACTGTTACTATTTCTATAACAGCTATTAACGATTCTCCAACTGCTGATTCTCAAGTTGATGTTCCTGCTGTTGAAAATACAGTAAAAAGCATAACGCTTTCAGGAAATGATCTTGAAGGAGAAGCTTTAAGCTATATTTTAGTTACAGAACCTTCCAACGGACGTTTGTTAGACCCGACAAAAAATGATAAAACAATTTTTCCAGGTACTATTTCTTCAAATGTAGTCACTTATTTAAGCTCATCAGATAACGCAACATCAGATTCATTTGTTTTTAAGGTTTACGACGGTAGTTTATTAAGCGAAAATGCAACAGTTACAATTTTAATATCCCAAGTTAATGATCCCCCAATAGCCATTGGAAGAGCTCTTGTTCTCACTGAAATGGCTCCAACAGAAATTGTTTTAACCGCAAGCGATCCAGACGGAACCATACCAACTATTTTTAAAATAGTGTCTTTAACCAATGGGACTTTGACCGATCCCGGTGATGAAGATAAGCCCATTTTAGCGGGATCTGTTATTTCTGTAAATACCGTCACTTTTACTAGTAAGGATCTAGCTTCCGCTGATTCATTTACTTTTTCAGTCAATGACGGTTTATTAGAGAGTGAAGAATCAACAATATCCATAAAGATTATTACAGACGCCCCAACTGCAAATCTTCAAAATGTAAATGCAACAGAACAAATTGATAAAAAAATCACCTTAATAGGGACTGATAAAGAGGGAGATGAATTAACTTATATAATCAGTAGTTTACCTTTAAATGGTACTTTAAAAGATGATGGAGCTGTAATTACAAGCGATAAATTGCCTAAAACAATAAAAAATACAGAAGTTGTTTATAAGAGTAATTCTGACATTGCTACAAGTGATAGTTTTACTTTTAAAGTAAATGATGGTATTTCTGATAGTTCAGATGCCTTGGTATCTATTTCTATTGAGGCTGTGAACGATATGCCGTTGGCAACTTCTCAGACAGGTGTTATAGTAACAGAACAAACGGCTGCTAATATTACTCTTTCTGGGACAGATCCTGATGAAGATTCTTTAACGTATTCTCTTGTAGAATTGCCTATAAATGGTACGGCAACTTTAAGTGGAACGATAGTGACTTATACAAGTAATTCAGACACGGCTATAAGTGATAGTTTTACATTTAAGGTTAATGATGGGACGGTTGATAGTTCAAAAGCTACTATAACTATAGCTATAACTCCAGTTAATGATTTTCCTATTCCAACGTCTCAAACCCTATCGACTATAGAAGACATTAAGTTAGATATTATTCTTTCTGGCTCTGACGTGGATCAGGATACTTTGACATATTTGATTGTAGCAACTCCAATTAAAGGGACTACAACTATTAATGATAATAAAGTTACATATACACCTGATTTAGGTTATTATGGAAATGATTCATTTATTTTTAGAGTTAGTGATGGGAAAACATTAAGTACTGCTGGGTTTGTAGAAATTTCAATAACTAGTAATGATTTTGATAAGGATGGTGTATTGAATGACTTTGATAATTGCCCTAATACTCCAATCGGTTCCAAAGTAAACACAGTAGGTTGTCTTGTTTTTGAATTACCAGCTAATAATAATAAAGTTGAGATAAGTATGTCTTCATGCATTGGAGGAAACGATGGTTCACTAAAATTAAGTGTTGTAGATAATAGTTATAATTATAATATTAATATTTCAGGCTTGAATTTTGGGCAAAGTGCTGGAATCACAGGACAGAATAAAACAGCTTCAGTTTCGGGTCTTGCTAAGGGAATATACAGTGTTTGCTTTTCAGTAATTGGTCAAGCAGACTACGAGCAGTGCTTTGAAGTGTTTATAGATGAGCCTAAAGCGCTAAGCGCCTTTATCGATGTAGATAATGATAAAAGAACCACTAGCATTCAACTAGCAGGTTCTAAGAGTTATAACATAGAGGTTAATGGTCAGAGATTTGATGTGAAGGGTGATAGCTTTAATACAGTACTACCAACAGGACTTAGTATAATAAAGATCAGCACAGGCTTAGACTGTCAAGGCATAATAGAAAGAGAGATCTTTATTTCAGAGGATATATTTTATTATCCTAACCCTACTAGAGGTGAGGTTGATGTGTTTATAAACGGAGAAGACAAGGGAGTGAAGATGAGTGTGTTTACAACCAAAGGAGACCTAGTCTTTACTAGGGACCAAAACATTTTGGATTCAAGAAAAACAGAATTAGATTTAACTGCTGTTCCAGCAGGAACCTACTTAGTAACATTAGAAGGAACAACGGTTAGAAAAACATTTAAGATTGTAAAAAAATGATGTGTAAGTATATTGTTTTCAATCTTTTCATATCTATTATATTTTTAAACCCAATCAATGGGTTTTCACAAACTAGACAAGGATCTGATTTAGATGGATCTTCTGTTAATGACAATCAAGGTTGGTCAGTTTCTTTAAGCGAAGATGGTTCAATAATGGCAGTTGGAGCTTATTATCATGACAAAGGAAAAGGTACAGCTAGAGTCTATGAATTTGTAAACGATTCTTGGTCTCAATTAGGGTTGGACATTGATGGGTTAACTGGTGATCTTCAAGGGTCTTCAGTTTCAATCTCTAGCGATGGTACTATTTTAGCTGTGGGAGCTTATCAACATGATCAAGGAAAGGGGACTGTAAGAGTATATAAATATAATTTAGGTTCTTGGACTCAACTTGGAACGGATATTGATGGAACATCCAATGATTATCAAGGAATCTCAGTCTCATTATCTAGTAATGGTTTTGTATTAGCGGTTGGAGCTCAAAAACATAAAAATAACAAAGGAACAGTTAGAGTTTATCAGTATAATTCGGAATCTTGGACTCAATTAGGAGAAAATATTGATGGACTTAAAGAATCTGATCGCCAAGGTCATGCTGTTTCATTATCTAATGATGGGTTAAAGTTAGTAACTGGAGCTTTTGGACATAGTAATAATAAAGGATCCGTTAGAGTTTATCAGTTCACTTCAGGTTCATGGAATCAGTTGGGTAATGATTTAGATGGACTAGAAATTAATGATTATCAAGGAATTTCAGTATCTTTTTCTGGTGATGGAACCAAAGTTGTTGCTGGTTCTTATCGTCATGATAATGACAAAGGCACAGCTAGAGTCTATCAATTTGTTAATGATTCTTGGTCTCAACTAGGAACGGATATTGATGGAATTTCCGAAAATGGACGTCAAGGCTCTTCTGTTTCTTTATCAAATGATGGGTTAAAATTAGCAGTTGGTGCACAATACCATGATGGCGGAAAAGGTACTGCAAGATATTACGAATATAAAGATGACTCTTGGCTTCAGTTGGGCTCAAATATGGACGGAACCGGTAGTGATTATCAAGGACGTTCAGTCTCGTTATCAGATGATGGATCTGTTTTAGCTGTAGGAGCTCCTGACCATGATAATGTTAAAGGCACCGTTAGAATATATAAATTAATTAATTTCGTTCCAGTTGCTGAAGCACAATCCGTTACTGTTACTGAGCAGTTAGCTGCTACAATTAACTTATCTGGATCAGATTCAGAAGGAGATGTTTTGACTTATTCAATTGTAGACTCTCCTTTAAATGGAGCAGTAATATTGGATGGGTCAACTGTAATTTATACTAGTAATTCAGATACCGCTACAACTGATAGTTTTACTTTTAAAGTGAATGATGGTGTTTCTGATAGTACCCCTGCGGTTGTTAGTATAGTTATTATTGCTGTTAATGATACGCCAATTGCAGTTACTCAAACAAATGTGTCTGCAACTGAACAAACTGATGTTTCTATTGTTTTAGAAGGAACAGATCCTGATGGAGATGATTTAACATACTCTATTGTAGAATCGCCAACTGATGGAACAGCTACATTAAATTTAAATACAGTAACCTATACTAGTAATTCAGATACGGCTACAAGCGATCGTTTCACTTTTAAAGTTAATGACGGGACACAGGACAGTTCTATAGCTAATGTTAGTATTGCAATTTCTGAAGTTAATGATGCTCCAACAGCTAACGCACAATCTCTTGAAACTATAGAAGATATTTCAATTGAGCTTGACTTAACGGGAACTGACCCTGAAGGAGATGCGCTAACTTATCAGCTCTTTGATATTCCAGTAAATGGAACTACTACAATGAATGGAAATAAAGTTACTTATGTTCCGAATTCAGGTTTTTACGGAGCAGATAGTTTTACATTTAAAGTGAATGATGGTGATTTAGATAGCGCTGTGGCTAAAGTTTCAATTAATGTAACTAGTAATGATTTAGATGAAGACGGAGTACTAAACAAATATGATAAATGTCCAGGAACTCTATCTGGCTCAAAGGTTAATACCCAAGGATGTATTGTCTTTAATCTTCCAGTTACTAACAACAAAGTCTCAGTTTCTAGTGCCAGTTGTATTGGAACTAGCGATGGTTCATTAGAGCTTAGTGTTTTAAACAGCGCATTTGATTACAGCATTACTG
>Ga0209384_1000838_pt1 | contig 17672 bp, 20 predicted proteins | sample CoawatmetaG05DNA_FD_187511 | JGI IMG/M metagenome (GOLD analysis project Ga0209384, IMG submission 187511) | Marine microbial communities from the West Antarctic Peninsula - Coastal water metaG058-DNA (SPAdes) (version 2) | ecosystem: Environmental > Aquatic > Marine > Coastal ... | reverse complement strand
CTAAATTCATTGATATAACTAAGTTGAATGACGATTTTTTATTAGAACTGAATGTTGATTTAGAAGATGCATATAATAATGTGTTAAAAAGGATCATAATTGTTTCTAAATATGGTACATATTATTTATTTCTAAGAGATTTTAATCAAAATATTTATTTATATAATAAGTATTCGTTTTTTGTGAAAATAAGAACAAAACCAAAAGGTAATTTTATTAGAAAGAATGATGATTTGATTATGATATATAAACCAAAAATACATGAATTATTTAATAGCACAATATTAGATATTGTTTTACCAAGTAAAAAACATTTATTAGTTGATATTTATGATCTAAAATCAAAAGAATATATTATGATAAATAATAAAGGATTTAATAATAAAGGTAAATTAATTATTATTAAATATAGTAAGAAAATATTATGAAATCTCCCTCTGCTGGACTTGAACCAGCGACCTATCGGTTAACAGCCGAGTGCTCTGCCAACTGAGCTAAGAAGGATTTAATTGTTTAAAATTATAGAATATACTCGGCACCTAAGCCCCACTAAAGTATTTTACCGGTTCCTGTCTTTGGCGGGGCCGCTTCCCACCTAGTCCTCCGTCTTCTTGTAGTCGTCCTCCGCAATCTTGTTGTAGTGCTCTCCGTCTTATTGTAGTCCTCATCCGCATCTTGTTGTAGTCCTCGTCCGTCGTTGTCTTCTCGTATTCCTCGCCGCCGTCGTCCAGTCAAAAAATTTGTTAGTATCTGTTCCCAATATTCATTTACACAAAACAATATATACAATTGTCACTTACCTTATCCGTCGCAATCAGCAGGATTCGAACCTGCGAGGGCATAGCCCAATAGATTTCAAGTCTATCTCCTTAACCACTCGGACATGATTGCATAACCCTGATATCTATCTATGGACCCTCCTCCTCTCTATCATATATAAATTAATCTTTAAATATTATTTTGATAATATTATAATTCCGATAAAAACATTTAAATGATCTTATTAATGTTATACTACACAATATTAGATACTATTATACTTTTTATAAATTAAACATACTAATATATAAATTAATCATGTTGTCATTGGTTACATAGTGTTATTTTTATCATGTTATAATTATGTATTTACACATTCACGCTATTCACCACAGGGTTGTGTGCACCCATTAACTATATACTAATTATTTTGTATATTTAAACGCAATATAACTATTTGAATAAATGGGAACACCTATTACAGAAGAAGATATCAAATTCATTGAAGAATTAGATTTTGACCTATTAAAAAACTATAAAACTATCATATCATTTATAGTTATAACATGTTCATTCTATATTATTTCAAGACATTTCTAATCCTTCGTTTATGATTGTTTTTAACATCATTTACTACTGGAACCATATATGAGTAATTATTCTTATGATATTTATCAATAAATTCTTTTATACCTTCTTCATCACCTTTATATAAATCATTAGCGATTAGTTCTAAAAATGATTTATTATCTGTGTAAATAATATTTCTAACTGCGTCCATTTATAGAATTATTTTATCATAAAATCAAATTTATATTTAGATAATACAGAATTATTGTACAAAGTATTACGAATGGATAATTAATATCAAGTGATTTAAAATTCCATAACAAAGTATTATACAGGGGATGTATCATAAAATTGAACATACTAGAAAAGTTCATGGATTTACCACCAGATGAATTACTTCGAATGAGTAATCCACCGACAGAATATTCAGAATAAATTATGAATAAGATAGTCACAATCAATATTATGATAAGTAAATTCATTATATAATAAATTTGATTTAAAAATTAAAATATTCTTATATATAAATGAATTACTTGCTAACATACGGACGATTTAAACAAATGAGAGATCAAGGAAAGTTCTCTAAGAAATTTGAAGGCAGACATAGTTACTTCTTATACCTAGATAAGGATAAAAAGGGACATAATACAGTATTGTCTGTATATTTTGAGGAAGAATATCCTTCTCCTATCATCGATCAACCCGCACCTAGATATAGATATGAAATACCTAAAGAATCTAAGTTTGTGGATAAGTATTTCAATAGTAAGAATATTCCTAATAAGTATAATACTTAGTAATACCATTTTTAGGATGATAAATATTTATGGTATAGGAGTTACTGTTCCCATTTTTTATTCTATGATAACCGATATTATCATCAATATATGTTCTATCAAATGTATTATGATAATTAACATTTTTTAATTTAAGTGTTTTACTATATATTTCTTCTCTAACACGACCCTTCAACATGAACATCCAACAACCCTTATCACCGTGGTCATGGATTTTAGATACTGTGTTTGGTTTCCATGATATTAAAAATGCGTTAAAGAATGGGAAAGGGATTTTGTATTTAGTATATACCATTTATAATAATAAAGGGAATTATTTTTATATAATATATATATATATAAATGGGTATTATTGAAGGATTTGCTGTTGAGGGATTTTTAAGTAAAAATGGTTTTAATAATATGTTTAATAATAAGACAATAACAGAAAAAGATAATGTTGATAAAGGGTTAACTACAGCAGGTATTCTTGGTTTTGAATTCGCCTGGGGTATTGGGACAATAATTAATATAGGTATAACATTATTATCGATATATTTTTATATTAAGTGTAATTGGTCTAAAAAAGGTAAGTTTAATATGAATGTTGGTAGTGTATCTGATAAAATAGTTGGATTTTTAGCATCATGTTGTTGTAGTATGTTTTATGTAGCATATCATTTAGTTATCCCTTGTTAAAAAATCTTTATATCGTTGTTTAAATAATAATTCATAAAATATGATAAATAAAGCTACAGGTATAAATAAGTAGATATGTTTACAATTTCTAATATCAACAATAGTTTCAAATAATCTATATAGATATCCTTCTTCTTTATCAACTCCTCTTATTAAACATTCAATTCTACTAAATGTACATTTTCTATAATTGAATATCCATTTAAACGTAAGGAAAATTAATATTCCTAAATATAGTTTTGGTATTTTATAGTTATTTATTATTAGAAATATTCCAGTAATTAAATAAATATATATAAAACTTATTAAATACATATATGATATCAAACATTAAAAAACACCATTGTGTATCTTTCTCCTTTGAACGGTGCAGTGACGTGAAAATGCTTTGATCCATTGAATTTAAAGAATTTATTACGTATATTATGTTTGACAGGATTCTTATCATCTTCATCGAATACAATTAATTCACCACCAGTATAATCACCTAAACCAATTATATATGATACACCAACATTTCTACCGTCTTTATGTTTAGAACATGCGTGATTTTTATTATATTGAATTGTAGTGTATTTAAATTTAGGATCATGTAGTTTTAATAAATGTTTAGTATTTCTATATAATTCTTTAAATTTAGGATCTTTAGTTCTAACAGACAGTTCTCTTTTATGACCTTTTATCTTAGCCCAATAAGGTATTAAATTTATCATTCCTAAAACAAATCCTTCATAACTTATTTGATCTGTTTTCATCACATTTTTTCTACTCTGATTCAAAGGGAATTTAGTATCTCTTAAAACTTTAAGAAGATATTTTTTTTGACAAGGAACTGATTTACATATTTTTTTTGTTTTTTTGTTTATTTTCTTACTTTTAGATCCTTTTTTTGTTTTAAGTTTACGTAGTCGTCTATTTCCATTAGGTAATAAACATGTCATATAATATAATTAGATTAAAATTTATTTAAAATAGTATTATGAATAAATGTGAAATAATTATCAATATCAATATGATATAATATAGTAGGATTATTTATTTCCTGATAATAGGACCATCCAAATGGAATATAAAGTATATCAAATGGTTTTACTAATATTTTTTCACTGTATTTAATAATATCTTCAATTTTCTTATTAATAATTAATTCTTTATGTTTAGGATGAAACAAATGAACGAAATATTCATCACCTAATAAATTACTTATAATATGAAAATTATTTTTACATCTTAATAAAGAAACATAATCTTTTTTATTAAAATATGATATTGTCTTATTAATATTAAATAAAATATTACTATTTAGTAATTGAGGATCATAATTGATAATTGGTTTATGTTCTTGAAAATATGACCTATTTTTATAACATGGATTTAATGTTGTTAATAAATTATCATAATTGGTATTTTTAGGGATATGAATCATAATAGGATTAGATTTATATATACTGATTTTAAGATCATTTTTATTTGATACTAGTTTAAGTGAACAATTTTCGTCAATTAAATAAAGATTAAATATAAAATAAATGTTTAAAATAATAAATAAAATAAAAACTATAAAGGGTAACATATATAAAGATAATACAATATATATTATAAAAATGACCGACACTAATACAATGACCGACACTAATACAAAAATGGCCAACACTAATACTGAAGTAGGACAAGTTAAATTCTTCGACCATAAGAAAGGGTTTGGATTTGTAGATGTTCTTAACTCCGAATCTGATCATTATGGAGAAGAAGTGTTTTTCCACTTTTCTGAGATTAAATGCGAATCGTCCTTCAAGAAAGTGATTCCTGGAGAAATGGTTTCATTCAATATTACTCCTAAAGTAGGAGACGATTCTAAAGTCCTTTGTACTAATATTCGTGGAGTATTTAATGCAACAATGCTTGTAGACAATGAATCATTTGTTTATAAAGTAAGTAATAAGAGAAACTTTACTGGAGGTGATGTTGATTCAGCTTAACCTTTGATGATATTAATATCATCATCAACACAAGTAAGTAAGTATATATATTTTAATAATTTATTTTTATTAGTATTTTTTGTATTTATGCCTTTAGATTTTAATTTTGTTTGAATATCCGATATAGCCATATCATCAAATGTTTTAATCATTTTATTAATATCTTTTTCTTTTGATTTTAAACTAACAGATATAGTTTTATCTCTATATTTGTTTTTATTAGTTTTCATGAATGATTTTCTAGTTCCTTTACTAGTTGGTTTTCTGGTTGATTTATCAGTTGATTTATCAGTTGATTTATCAGATGATTTACTTGTAGTTGATTTAATAGTTGTTGATTTATCAGATGATTTACTTTTAGTTGATTTAATAGTTGTTGATTTATAAGATGATTTACTTTTAGTTGATTTAATAGTTGTTGATTTATCAGATGATTTACTTGATTTATCTGGTTTTGGTTCTAATGAAGCTATAGGTGATAAGTCTCTTTTAAAATTTAACTCAACAGGTATAGATAAATGTTTTTTAGACCTTTTAGGTGTGACACTTATTTTTTTGAGTGATGATGATGATGATTTAATATGTTGTTTTTTAAAAGATTTAAATAAAGGATTTTTCTTTTTAGGTGATTTAATTTTTCTTATCTTTAAAGATTTAAATTCATCATATTTCTCCATATATTAGAATAGATTATTATCCTGATATAATTCTATCTCAACACACACTCTATTTTTACATAATTCATCATCTTCAAATATCTGAAAGCAAATATTATTAATAACTAAATCACCAGGATATTCTTCTTTTAATAATTCTTTAAGAGAGTTTTTTAAGAAATCCTTTAAGTGAGGTTTTTTAGAATCATAAAGATCACTTATGACTTTTTTTAATTCTTCTTTTTCAATTTTTTTTAGATTATTTTCTAAAAGATATTTTTTATAATTTTCTTTAACATAAAATATTATTAAATCTTTAATAGTACGTTCTAATTTAGACATTTGTTTAAATTAGATTATATTAATATTATTTAAACATATTCTTATATAACAACTATGATATTTTTTAGATTATGTAAAGTGATGTTTATATCCTTATTAATAAAATATGATTTTTATGATAATAAACTCCTAAAAATATTATTAAAAAACGTATATGGTTGTGGTTCTATACCAATTAAAATGGTTCAATGGAGCTTACCAAGTATGAAAATAATTGGGATAAATAAAGACATACTTGATATTTTTGAAAATTCATATGAAAAATGTCCCATACATGATATAGAACATACTAATAAACAATATGAAATAGATTTTAATAGAGCTCTAAATGATGATTATACTATTATAGATGTTATAGGATCAGGTAGTATCGCACAGGTATATAAAGTTAAAGATAAAAAAAATAATTTATATGCAATGAAAGTGAAGCATCCTAATTCGAATGAAAATTATATAATTATAAAAAGGTATTTATTAATATTTTTTACTATATTTAAATTTAATAAACTTATTCCTGTTAGTTTATATGATTTTCTAAAGCAATTTGAAGAACAATTAAACTTTATAAATGAATCAAATAATATTATGAAATTTAATGATTTATATAAAAATCATCCATTATATAAAATTCCTACATTATTAAAAGTATCTGAAAATATAATAATCATGGAATATTTAGAAGGTAAACCATTAGAATCAGTTAAACAAAATAATATTAAATATTCTAAATATAATTTATTTATTTATACTTTTATAAATAATAATCTTGCTATTAATAATTTCAATCATGGTGATCTACATAATTATAATTGGAAAATAAGTAGTGATAAAAAAGTAGTCATTTATGATTATGGCTTATGTTGGGAATTAAAATATCCTGTAATATTAGACCATTTACACCTCCTATTAGATGGATTATATGAACATAATGATGATAAAATATATCATAGTTTTAAAAATATGATATTATTAAATTCATCTATAGATGAAAATATTATAAAAACATATTATGATAAAAATATGAATGGTAAAATAAATAGATTTATAGATTACTCTAAGAATTTAATGATTTTTTCTATAAAGAATTGTATAATATTAGAAATAAGTTTGATATATATAATAATATCATGGCAAAATACACTTATAATATTTATGAAAAATTATGATAAAGAAGATAATTTTGATCATAATAGTGTATACACCGAAGAATACAATATATGTGATCATTATAATATGTTACCAGAATATCAGACTTATTTAAAGAATCAAATTAAAAAATATGAAAAAAATGATGAAATTGATTATAATAAATTGAATAAGTTTATAGATTAATTATCTTTTTTATCATCATTCTTAAATGTTATATAATCATATATTACTGATCCAATTACTGATCCAGAAAATATTAATGTAGGATAACATATTAATCTAATCAAATTAGAAACGGTAAAAAACATATTAGGAATAGGTATTAAATAGGTAAAATTAGTAAAATTAGTAAAATTAGTAAAATTCATATTATTAATATATTTATATCTCTTTATATAAAGGTAAAACAATTATCAAATAAATTTGATTTATTAATTTGATTTAATTAATAAATAAATTATGGATTTGAACTATGACGAGATTGTTAAAGCTTATTTTAATCAAGCAAATATCCTTGTTAAACATCAAATAGATTCATATGAAGAATATATTGAAAAGATTTTACCTAATATCATATCAAACTATTTCCCTATTACGGTAAATTTCGATTCAGATAAAATTAAACAAATAGTGTTAGATGTAATAGATATTAAAATAGGTGAACCATTTACGACTGAAAATAATGGTTGTTCTAAAATTTTGACACCTGATATAGCAAGATTGAGAAATTATAGTTATATGTCTCCTATTACGGTAACATTCAAATCAACTGTTACTATTCGTGATAATGATACATTTATCAAACTACAAGATAAAATAATTGAAAATATTATCATAGGGTATGTCCCTATTGTATTAAGATCAAAATATTGTGTTATGAATAAAAGTTTATATAATAATGAGTGTAAATATGATCATGGAGGATATTCTATTATAAATGGTAATGAAAAGGTAATCATATCTCAAGAAAGATGTGTATATAATATCCCATTAGTATTCAAAAATAATAAAACAACAAATAAATATTCTTATATTTGTGAAATCAGAACGTTACATGAATCGAATTATTTCATGCCAAAAATATCGAGTATTAAATTTAGTAAAAAAGAAAATATATATGATAATGTATTAAAAGTTTCTCTACCACATCTTAAACAAGAAATTCCATTATTCATATTGTTCAAAGCATTAGGATGTATTTCAGATAAAGAAATAATCCATTATATTATTAATAACGACGGATCAAAATTCGATAAATTATCAATTAAAATCTTATATTTATCAATAAAGGAAAGTGAAGAAATACTTACAGAACCCGAAGCGATTGAATATATTAGTAGATATATCAATAATAATATTTATAGTTTATCTGATGATAAAAAAATCAAATACGTGAAAGAATATGTTTTAAAAGATTATTTATCACATCTTAATTCTGATTTGAGTAAATTATTCTTTACAGGATATATGGTTAATAAATTATTAAAATGTTATTTGAATTTAGAAAAATGTGATGATAGAGATTCAAACAAGAATAAAAGGATTGATTGTATTGGTCCATTATTAGGTTCTTTAACTTTTCAATGTTTAAACAAAATATCAAAAGATATTAAAAATTATATTCAAAAAGATATTAATTCAGGTGTTTGGAATATAAATGACAATTATAGAGAACTGATTAATGAAATAAATATTCATAAGATTATAAAATCAAGTCATATCGAAAACACTCTCAAAAGTTCTATGGCCACAGGTAATTGGGGATTGAAAATGAATGTTAGTAAACAAGGTGTATCACAAGTATTGAATAGATTGAGTTACCTCAGTACAGTTTCACATCTTCGTCGAATCCAAACACCTAACTCAGATAATGGTAAATTAATTCCTCCTAGAAAATTACATGCTTCTCATTGGGGATATGTTTGTCCAAGTGAAACACCTGAGGGTCAGTCAGTTGGTATTGTTAAAAATCTATCGATGACTAGTGAAATTACAACACAAATTTCATCTGAACCTATTCGTCATTATATTAGTAAATATGTTTTATCATTTAATGATTTCAATATATTTGATCATAATAAAAATGATTTCATAAAAATATTTATTAATGGTGAATGGATCGGTTTCTCAAAAAAATACAAACAAATTTTAACAGATTTTAAATATTTTAGAAATATGGGATTAATACATATTCATAGTTCAATATCTCTTGATCAGGTTAATAGAAATATCAACATATTCACGGATGGTGGACGATTAACCAGACCTCTATTAAAAGTAAAAAATAATAAATTACTATATACTAAGAAATATGAACAATATCTTAAAGATAATAAATATAAATGGTTACATTTAGTAACAAGTATTGATAAAGATGATATTTGTCCGGTAGAATATATCGATATTTATGAAGCCCAAAATATTTTATGTGCAACTTATCCTGATAAAATCTTTGATAAAAATTATTCTCATTCAGAAATTAATCCTTCATTAATCCTTGGCCTACTCACATCATGTATTCCATTTCCACATCATAATCAGGCTCCAAGAAACACATATCAATCTGCTATGGGTAAACAAGCAGTAGGTGTTCCAGTTTCTAATTTTCAACACAGATATGATACATTTACAAACATATTAGCATACGGACAAAAACCATTAGTAGATACTAAAGTATCTAACTATTTAGGACTTAATAAATTACCAAGCGGTATTAATGTAATTATTGCTATCGCTACATGGACAGGATATAATCAGGAAGATTCTATTATATTCAATCGTGATGCTGTTAATCGAGGACTATTTAATTCAACATTTTATAGGACATATAAGGATGAAGAAAAGAAAAATCAAATCACAGGAGAAGAAGAAGTCTTTATGAAAGCAGATAAAATGAATCTATTATTCCCTAAACCACATAATTATGATAAAATTAGTAGTGATGGATTTATTGTAAAAAATACTAAAGTCAATGATAACGATATTATTATTGGTAAAGTAATTCCAAACAAGAATAAAGAAGGTAATAAATATAAATATGTAGATAGTAGCACAACAGTTAGGAAAAATGAAAAAGGTTTCGTTGATAATCATTATTTAAATAATAATTCTGAAGGATACAGAATTTGTAAAGTCAAAATCAGAGAACACCGTTATCCGTATATTGGTGATAAGTTTTCATCTCGTCACGGACAGAAAGGAACTATGGGGATGATATTTAATCAAGAAGATATGCCTTTTAGTAAAGACGGTATTACACCTGATATCATTATTAATCCTCATGCTATTCCAAGTAGAATGACTATTGCTCAACTATTTGAAAATATCCTAGGTAAAGTTTGTTGTGAAACAGGTCATATTGGTGATGGAACAGCATTCAACGATTTAGATGTTAATTCTGTAGAAGAACAATTGAAAAAATACAATTTTGATAAACATGGTAATGAAGTGTTATATAATGGATTTACAGGTGAACAATTACATACAGATATATTTATGGGTACAACTTATTACCAAAGATTAAAACATATGTCTTGTGATAAAATTCATTCAAGATCAACTGGACCTATCGTATCGATGACAAGACAACCATCTGAAGGACGAGCTTCATATGGGGGTTTACGTTTCGGCGAAATGGAACGAGATTGTATGGTTGCTCATGGAACTACAGAATTTCTTAAAGAAAGAATGCTAAAAGTTTCAGATGATTATTATGTGTATATTTGTGATGAATGTGGATTAATTATTAGTGCTAATCCTGAAAGTAATGTTTATGAATGTAAAAATTGTAATAATTATACTAATATTCATAAGGTTAATATACCGTATTCATGTAAGTTACTTATGCAAGAGTTACAAACTATGAGTATTGCCCCAAGGTTTAATATTTAAGAATTAATTATTATATAGTTATAAATATTTATGGATACAGATAATTACATTTTCAATATTAAAACAGTTCAAACTGGAGCGATCAGAATTTTAATTGAATCCCTTAAAGAAATTCTTACTGATGCTAATTTTCTTATTGATAAAGATGGTATTAAACTCATTTGTACGGATTCCACACATACCGTTTTGGTTCATATGAAACTCCTACAAGAAAAATTCGAATACTTTTTTTGTGAAAAAACTATTAATATCGGTCTTAATATGTCTAACCTTTTTAAATTAATCAAAACAATGTCTAATAATGATACTTTAACATTATTTATGGAAAAGAAAAATGAAAATCAATTAGGTATTAAAATACATAATGATGAAAAAAACTCACAAACAACCTATAAATTAAATTTATTAGATATTGAAGAAGATTCTATATCTATTCCACCTGCAGAATTCGATACTGAACTGACTTTCCCATCTAATGATTTCCAAAAAATTATCAGAGATATGATTAATATTGGTGAGAATATTGAAATTAAAAGTATTGGAACTAAATTAGTATTGTCGTGTCACGGGGATTTCGCATGTCAAGAAACTGTTTTAGGTGAAACCAACAACGGTATCCAATTCTCCACCTGCAAGGAACCCGAATATCCTATCCAAGGTTTGTATTCACTCAAATATCTGATCCTATTCACTAAATGTACTAATCTATGTAATATCATCAATATCTATATCAAGAATGATTACCCATTGATTATTAAATATAATATTGCAAGTATAGGTGATATTAAATTATGTTTGGCACCAAATACATGTAATGATGATTAGATATATTGATTCAATAACTCAATTCATGTTTCTTATAGATACTTTTTTCAATTAATATAGGTCCATATTCTTTGACGATTTCTTTATAGTCTTTACTATCATTTTTAATCCATATTTTTGTAATATTAAATTCTTTCTTAGGTGAAATAGATATCCCATTTATTTCGTTTATATTTTCTTTTACAGATAAGTTTTCAGTTATCAGTAGTAATATTATTTTTAACCATTCTTTTAAAATATTTTTATCATATTTAAAAGAAATACATCCTCCTAATCTATTTTTAGGATCTTCCCATGTTGGGAAAATATTGTTTTTCATTAAAAAAAACATACCATTTTGTAAATGATTCATTTTAAAAATATTGTCTAATAATTTATAATCAAATAAATTTGTAATTTCAATCACTTTAATATATGATTTATTATCCCATTTTTTATTGGATATTGAATGAAACCATAGGGTCCATTTGTTTTTCAGGACATAATCATTCATTTAATATAATATTGATAATTTATATTTAAATATTACTAAAATTAAAATATTTATTCTTTATATAATGTCCGAGGTATTTAAATTACTTATTATTGCGGTTTATGCTTTTTTAGTTTATAGATATTACAAAAATACTACACTACTACTATTGTTCACATTAGCAACTATCCTAATATTATGTAATATTAATAAATTTACAGAAGGTAATTTAGAATTTAGTGAAGTTCCTAACAATAACAATAACAATAGTAAAAATTCTAAAAATAACAATAACAATAACAATAACAATAATAATAACAATAACAATAGTAAAAATTCTAACAATAACAATAATAATAGTAAAAATTCTAACAATAACAATAACAATAACAATAGTAAAAATTCTAACAATAACAATAGTAAAAATTCTAACAATAGTAATAATACTAATACTATTTTACCTATTAGTTCATTAACAGATTATCAAATGGGACCTTATGATAATTTAGTGTTGACAACTGGTAATCCTAAATCTGAATATGTAAAACTTCAAACGAATTCCTTATCAACAGAAAAAGATGTTTGTGTTTATCAAGGAAACGAAAACCCTTTAAAATGTAAAAAGACTTTAGGTTTAGATATTGGGCCTTCGATTGATGGAGAACCTGGATCCCCAAAAAGCTTATTTCCATTTACATTTAATAAATCAAGTCCAGACTGTTGTCCTTCAACATTTTCAACCTCAACTGGTTGTGTGTGTACTACAGAAAATCAAAGACAGTTTATTAACAGAAGAGGTATGGGTATTAATTAATTACCTTTGAAGCATTCTATCGTGAATCTTATCATACATGGTGAACGCTCTATTATCTGAATTAGTTAATCTTTCTAATCTTTTATGTTCATAATGTTCAGATTTAACTCTAAGTAATTCTTGTTTTCTTAAATCTTCACTAGACATTTTATAATTAACATTAGTTCTTGAACTTTTCATAGAATTAATATTATTAGATCTATCACTTATATTTACAGACGATTCATCTATTAAACATGAATTAGTAAACGCATCTTTATAATCTCTGAAATTTAAACCGCCGGACGACTGTCCACTAAAATCAGATACATTATTTTGTCCTAATAACATTAACGAATCTTTACCCCGCATAGAAATATCTTCTTGAGGTTCATCGTAAGTGATAACCTGAGCACCCGATTGTTTTTGTTGTTGAACTTTATATTTATTAAATTCATTATTAAATAAATCTTTATTAAATGATTTATTAAACATCTTAGGTTGTTCAATCGATTTGGTATCATTAGTTTTTTCAATCCAATCACCGTAACCTCTATCATATGCTCCATCTATTTTATTTTCATCATAAATTTTATTAAATAAATTAGCATCAAAATTATCTGTCATATTAGTATTTCTCATATTATTTGAAGATTGGTCAGACATATATGTTTTACTATTATCTCTTAAATCATTATGTAGATGATTATTATTTATATCTGATAGTTTTTTTAATAACAGTGTATAAGCTATAGATATTTTTTGAAACTCCACAGGTGACCCACCTCTATCAGGATGATGTACTAATGCTTTTTTTAAGTATGCTTTCTTTAAAGTTTTTTCATCAAAATTCTTTCCTATTCCTAAAATCTTATACGGGTTTAGCTTAGTTTGGGTGTCTGGACCCGTTATCTGTGGTAATTGTGGAATCTGTTGATTAGGAATATTATTTGTTGAACCAACTGGTTGGCTCATATTATTTTGGTTTGTATTCATCTGTTGAAGAAGAATATTAGGTGGAACATTAGTGTTAATAGTGTTTTGTGATATATTCATTCTTGATAAATTATTAATCTGTTCTTGTTGTGCTGCAATTATTCTTTTTTGTTCATTTATATATTGATTATAAAGATTTGTATGTGAATTATCATTAGAAGGTGTATTTCCCATAATATACTAACAAATATAAATAATATTTAAATATAACATATATTATGGTATTACCGTGTGTCCCGTGTTTAGCGGCTGTACCAGCTGTAGGGTCGTCTATTGCTACTTTTTTTGGATTAAGTGCCACTGCTATAGCTGTTAAACGGTCTTTAAATAAAAAGAATAAGAATAAGAATAAGAATAAGAATAAGAATAAGAATAATAATAATAATAAGAAGAATAAAACTAGGAATAAGAGAGGTGGTGGTTTTAAGAGAGAAGAACAAAAAATGTATAAAGAACAGGGTAATTGTTGGAAAAAATGTAAGAAAACACATAAGATAAAAAGACACCGAAATATATCCTATAACGACTTTGTAAAAAGTATGACTGTAGAAGAAAAACAAGAACTTAAAGAAACTCAAAACAAATTAGGTAAATGTAATAAGGGTTGTTCTAAAAGGAATAATAGAATGATGAAAACTCATAAGAAAAAATATTCCAAAGAAAATAAAGGAAATAATGATTCAGGTAAGTGTTGTAGATGTAAATATGTGAAGAGAAATAATAAATTATTTCAAATCAGAGGAAATTATAATCACTGTGCTTATGATGGAATTAATTGTTGTAAAGATAAGAAAACTATTGTAAAACCTAAAAAATAAAAATAATATAATAGGTATATATATATGTTTGAACATCTCAAATATTTATTAATAGAATATATACATTTAATATTACCAGTAGCAATTATTATGGGATTATTTATAAATAATATGCCTGTAAATTTTGGTTTTGGAAAATTTACAGATCAATATGTACCACGTGAATTTACAAAAGCTATGTCAAAATCCATAGGTATTGATGCGGACGAATATCCTAAGGCATATTCATTCATTGCATCAATATATCGTGCTTTAAAATCTATTATATCTCCAGATTATAAAACTACATTATTCAAGGTAATTATGATAATATTTATTATATCAATATTATTTGGATATCATTATTCTATGGTATTTGAAGATTGTATACTCATAATAACAGGTTTATCTGGTATTTTTTGGATGATATTTGGAGCATCATCGTGGATAGCAAATAAGATTGATCCAAAAGCAGACCCCCAAAAATGGTTTGAAGAACATTTTGACAATTTACAAGTTGATACGAATTGGCTATTATTGAATACTATTTGTTCATTAATTGTAACTACATTTATATTTTTGATTTTTAAAATAGTGTTAAATGTTCAAATCGATAAGGCGGCAGCAATTGGGATTGGAGAAAATACAAACTCATCAAATGGACTTATGGGGATGAATTTTTTACGTAATATGAATTTAGGAATAGATTTTAAAAAATATCCAGAAGTAACTACAATATGTTTATCAATTTTAATAATGATATTATATTATAGAATTGATGGAATCGTTTACTTGACAATTGATACGGGCAACTATTATGGTAAAAAAATAAAAAAATGGGGTGAAACTCTTATAGATATATCAAAACCAGGAGATATGGTGCAGAACATACTATGGTTCTTGGTATACTTCTCTATATTTGTGTATATCTTATTATATAAATACAAAGTTGGATTTAAAGAATCTATAATAGGAAAGATACCATCAATGGAACATTTGAGTTTATTCAATATTTTAGCAGATGAAACACATCACCCTATATTAGTATTCGGATTTTACTTTTATTTCTTTTTATGTAGAGAAAAATATACTGGTGGATATTTTTATATATTTGTGTTCATTACAGTTATAGAATATTTGAAAACATCCGGATACTTAGGATCTCTATTCGGTAAGATAGCTGGTAAGCTTCCTCCAGGTATGGAAAATAAACTTAGCGACATGAAAGACTCTGCTAAAAATGCTGCTAGTAATATGGGATCGAACATGACCGGAGCAACTGACAAAGACATCGATTGGAGGGATGCTTACTAACGATCTTCTGGTCCAACATACTCCATATCTAAATAATCAAATATGTCTTTTTCTACTATAAATTCATGTTCTACTACTTTCTTAGTATTATTATCTTTCAATGAATACTCATTCAAAGATAATCCCTCATCCAAACATTTCTGTCTCATAATAGTATTGAACTCCATAGATCCTGTGAAGTATAAGATTGCAAATGGATATTCACACGGTTTCGTATACATGATATCAATACGGCGACAAGGATTACGTCCATACCTACACATTCCATTATATTTCTTTGGACCGCGTGCTAGATCATCAACAATATACTTAGATTCTTTTAGTTTATCAATAAATTCATCATACTGTTTCTTTGTCTTACTTGAGAATAGAATATCAATATCACCACTATCAACCGCTCCTCTCCTATACGAGCCAGCAATAGTGAATTGAATAGACCCTTTAGGCATATCTAATATCTTAATGATAGTTTTTAGATACTTTTCGTGTCTGATAATTTCTTCTCTAGGGATTCGGATCAACATATCATTATAATGTTTTAGACCAAGTAGCTGAATATCATTTAGATGATCTTTAATATTTGGACAATTCTTTAGATCATCAATACTTGTGAATCCCGAAGCAACCAGTTTTTGAGCATTCTTAGGTCCTACAGCGTGGATATTCATAAAGTCTTTTCTAGGATCAACAATATCTCTTATCTTTTCATATAGATTACATGTCCCTGTTTCCATAATCTGTTCTATCTTTTCAAGTAAACCCTTACCAACACCCTTAATACTTTTGAGATTTTCAGTTGTCATATCCATATCTGAACCTAGTTTCTTGATACTTGGGATTACTTTCTTATATGAGGAACCTTTGAACTTTTCTCCATTAGAATATTCATAGTCCATCAACGCTTCAAATATCTTGATAACTAGATTTTTCTTTGTGTCACAAATAGTAAACTCTTTAATAATAATATCATCCCTAACTCTCAGATACCTAGGGAATCGAGGTTTACCTGAATCTGTTTTACCTGAATGTTGATATGTGATAATAGTTCCAACAGGATGTGTTAGTTTATACGTATCTCTGATACTATCATCCATACCAGAAATCCTAAACTCATGGTTCTCTGACGGATCGATAACAGAATAACTATCATAGTTGATCAAAGGCTTACAGATGAACCCACCAAGCATCCCTGTGTATTTACCTTTACCTGTATGATAATCAACAATAACTCCTTCACAATCAAATGATGGTTTGTATTTCAGCATATAGTTAGAACGTTTGTCTTCATATTCGGATGAAGGGTCCTTGATCATAATACCTTCGCCACCATTTTCTAATACTTTCTTATAGATTTTCTCCATCTGTTCAATAGATGTGACCTTGATTTGTTTAGTATAAATAACTGTACTAGATTTGTTATCCTTGATAATCTGTTCTAGTTTGATAATTCTATTCTCAAACGTATCTTCTTCTTCTGGTAAATCATATACAACATACTTTATCTTTTTCCATTCTTCGTCCACTGGGACTTTCTTTCTAACTGTTCCCATTACTTGGAAGTTCTCTCTACCAGCAAATAGTTCACCGTCTAGATCTACATTAGGCATTTCATCCTTAAACCATTCTGGAGCAATAAATTCTTTCTGATTAC
>Ga0209384_1000837_pt1 | contig 17690 bp, 15 predicted proteins | sample CoawatmetaG05DNA_FD_187511 | JGI IMG/M metagenome (GOLD analysis project Ga0209384, IMG submission 187511) | Marine microbial communities from the West Antarctic Peninsula - Coastal water metaG058-DNA (SPAdes) (version 2) | ecosystem: Environmental > Aquatic > Marine > Coastal ... | reverse complement strand
GGTCTATTGCAAGGTCTATTGCAATTTGAATGTTAGCTTCGTTCTTATTAACTAGTGCATTGTGTGTAGCTACTTTCCATTTTTTAACAGGATCAATCATAGCCTGCCCACTATCAAGTGATGTACCATTTTTTGTGTGTTCTGCACTCCAATCAAATCCAATAATATTTTGGAAATCTTCAAGTAAGAACTTAGAATTAAAAGTGTTCTTAGGCATAGCATCACACTGCTTAACCTCTTCAGTAAAGAAATGGTTTGCAAAGGTAATATCTTTGCCTGTAGTTTTTGCTAATACAGATGTTGATAATAATGTTATTAAAATAATCGCAAAGTATTTCATAATTACTCCCACTCAATAGTAGATGGTGGTTTTGAAGTAACATCATAGAGAACTTTATTTACTTTTGAAACTTTGTTTATGATAAGCGTAGAGACTTCTGATAGAGTTTCAATAGGAAAACTAGTTACATTTGCAGTCATTCCATCAATTGAATTAATGCATCTTAATACACAAGTTTCTTCGTATGTTCTTGAGTCTCCCATAACACCAACAGAACGAACAGGAAGAAGTACAGCAAAAGCCTGCCATGATAGGTCATAAAGATCATGATCTCTTAAGTATTTAATAAATATTTCATCAATCTCTCTAAGAGTATCTAACCTTTCTTTTGTTATGTTACCAATACATCTGATGCCAAGACCAGGACCAGGAAAAGGATGTCTCGAGATAAAATTTTTGTTGAGTTTATAATATAAACCTAACTTTCTTACCTCGTCTTTAAAAAGCTCCTTAAATGGTTCTATAATCTTAAAACTAATATCTTTAGGTAGTCCTCCTACATTATGATGTGATTTAATTGTTGCTGATTTACCGCCATGGTAAGAAGTACTTTCTATGATGTCTGTATAAAGAGTTCCTTGCGCTAAATAGAAAGAATTATTTTTGAGGGATTTTAAGTAATTATTAAAAACATCTATAAACAAAGATCCTATTATTTTTCTTTTTTTTTCAGGATTATTTATATTTTTAAGTTTTTTAATAAAAATATTTTGTGCATCAATAACATTTAATTTTAATTTAAATGATTTAAATATTTTTCTAATATTAGCCTCATCATACTTTCTCAATAAACCATTATTAACAAAAACATAATGAATATTTTTAGTATTGACATGTTTAGATAAAGCAAAAGCAAGTACAGTTGAGTCCACGCCTCCAGAAACAGCACAAATGATATTAGGGCTTTTTTCTTTTATATAAGTATTGAAATAGTTTTTAACATTGTTATTCAAGTTGGTATCACTCCAATTTTTTTTAAATTTACAAAATTTAAATAAGAAATTAGAAAGAATATGTTTTCCATTTTCTGAATGAGTTACCTCAGGATGAAATTGTAACGCATAAATATTTTTATTATTTGTTATTGCTGCTATAATGTTATTCTTAGTTTTTGCTATGACTTTAAAATTTTTTGGCAATTTATTCAGACTGTCTCCATGAGACATCCAAACAATTTGAGATTTTGGAATTTTATTAAAAAGAAGATTAGGAGACAAGGTATTGATAGTTGTATTTCCGTATTCCCTAATATTTTTTTTTACGATTTTACCCCCAAGTTTGTGAACAATATATTGAAAACCATAACAAATGCCCAAAATAGGCAATGTGATTTGCGATATATCGATTTTAAGAGATGGTGATTTTTTTGAAAGAACAGAATCCGGTCCTCCTGAAAGAATAAGAGCTTGATGATTATCCAAAACACTTAAAGCATTTAAATACATTGGTGTTTTAATTTCACAAAATAATCCCATCTCCCTTATTTTTCTTCCTATCAGATGAGTATACTGGGAGCCAAAATCAATAATTAAAATGGACTTAATCAATTTGATCGATAATTAGGCGCTTCTTTTGTTACTTGAACACCATGAACATGGCTTTCATTAATTCCTGCATTAGTAAGTCTCACAAATTTAGCTTTTTTCTTTAATATAGATAAATTTTCAGAGCCTGTGTAGCCCATACCCGATCTTAATCCGCCTGACATTTGAAATAAAACATGTGATACTTGTCCTTTGTAAGGAATTCTTCCTTCTATCCCCTCAGGAACAAGTTTGGAGATTTCATTCATTTCATCCTGAAAATACCTATCTGCACTTCCTCTGGTCATTGCACCTAATGATCCCATTCCTCTATAAGATTTATAGGATCTTCCTTGAAATAGAAAAACTTCACCAGGCGATTCATCTGTACCGGCGAATAAAGAGCCAGCCATTATGCAATTAGCTCCAGCTGCTAGAGCTTTAATAATATCTCCAGAGTATCTCACGCCTCCATCCGAAATCATGGGGATCTTGGCTTTATTAGCAACTTTTGCAATATCTAGTAAGGCTGTAAACTGTGGAACACCAACTCCAGTAACTATTCTAGTTGTGCAAATAGACCCAGGTCCAATTCCTATTTTAATTGCATCAGCACCTAATTTAATTAAATCTTTTGCTGCTTCGGGAGTAGCAATATTTCCAACAACAATAGGAGTTTGAATTTTTTTTTTCAATTTTTGGAAAGTTTCTAAGACCAATGATGAGTGACCGTGAGCTGTATCTATGAATAATATATCAACACCAGCATTATCAAGCTCTATGGCTCTCCTAAAATCAATTTCTTTTGTACCAATTGCAGCCCCAACTAATAATTGACCATTTTTATCTTTTACAGAATATGGAAATTTTTCACCTCTTTGTATATCTTTTACGGTAATTAAACCTATGCATTTATAATTATTATCAACTACAACTAACTTTTCAATTCTATTTTCTTGAAGCAATTTTTTCGCTAGACCAAAAGAAGACATTCCTGATGATTGTGACTTAGTCATTGTGATAACTTTTTTAGTCATTAAATCTTTTACTTTACTTTTTTTATTCATAACAAAACGAACATCTCTATTAGTTATAATACCTTGTAAAATATTACTTTTATCAACTACAGGAAAACCTGAAATATCATGCTCTTTCATAACTGATAAAACTTCTTCTATTGTATTGTCAGGTTGCATTGTAATAGGATTATAAACAATACCAGCCTCAAATCTTTTAACTCTTTTTACTTCAGAACATTGAGTTTCTATATCAAAATTTTTATGAATAACACCTAAACCACCGTTTTGAGCCATAGCAATGGCCATTTTGGATTCTGTCACTGTATCCATGGCAGCAGATAAAATTGGAATATTTAATTTAATTTCTTTAGTTAAATTAGTAGATATGTCTACGTCTTGAGGTAAGACAGATGATTTCTGAGGAGTTAATAAAACGTCGTCGAAAGTTAGATATTCTTTTACTGAAGCCATGGCCAATCTTAGATTTTTTTAAATTTAAATCAAGAATATTACGGCAAAAATTTTATGATAGCAGGCCTATGATACTGAATAAATATAAAAATAAGATGAAAGAAAGTATTCTAAAAAAACATAGTTTTTAACTATGAAAGTTTTTTTCCATTAGCTAAAACTGTATCAAGTAGATAAAAATCAATTTCATCAACACAGCCAATATTTACGCCCATTTTAGTATCATCGCTTCTTGTATTGTGATGGGTGTAAATTCCACATTTTTTACAAAAAAAATGTTTCGCTATATTTTTATTAAACTGATAAATAGTTAGAAATTCTTTTCCCTTAAGGAGTTTAAAGTTTTCAATTGGTATGATTGCCATTTTAGCATTTTTTCTTATACAGATGGAGCAATTACATTGCTTAATAATATCTAAATCACTTACTATTTCAAACTCTACAGATTTACAGTGACATGTTCCTTTATGTATCATGATAGATATAATGTTGGTTTAGATAAATTTAGTCAACTATTAATGTATTTACTATGCTTATTTATCTAATTACTTTTATTTATTTCTATAATTTGATCACAAAATTCAATGGATTCTTTTCTATGAGAAATAAGAATGAAGGAATAACCTTTATATTCGTACTTGATAGATTTGAGTAATTTTTTTTCTGTAACTTCGTCTAGTGCATTAGTAGCTTCATCCATAATCATAATTTTTTTTATATTATAAAGGGCTCTCGCAATTCCAATTCTTTGTTTCTGACCGCCCGATAACTTAATACCTCTTTCGCCAACAATTGTGTCTAAACCACTATCGAGAGTTTTAATAAAATCATTTAGTTGAGAGGATTCAACAGCCTTATTAAGTCGTATTACATCATAGTGCAAATTATTAATATCAAATATTATATTTTCTTTAATTGATCCATCTATAAGAAAAATATTTTGAGGAACATATGAGAATTTATTTAACCAGTTTTTATTTTCATAAATACTAACAGGGTTATTGTCAATTAAGATATTACCAGAACTAATGTTTGAAAGACCTAGAATAATGTCAATAACAGTTGACTTTCCAGATCCTGTTTTACCAGTAATTGCTATCCATTTATTAAGATGAATGTCTAAATTAAAATTTTTAAATATAAAATACTTATCATCATAAGAGTAAGATATATTTTTGAGCGATAGAACTTTGTTAAAATCTAAATCTTTTTCATTTGATTTATTTTTTTGATCATTTTTATATAAAATTTCTGAGTGTATGAGATCTATAACTGGATATGTATATCTAATTCTAACATAGCTACTAATCATCCTGTAACAAGCTGGAATTAACCTAAATATTCCAGCAATTATTAATCCTATAATTGGAATCACTTCTACCAAATTTAAATTTCGAGATGAAATGATTAGTATAACAATAACGATTCCTAAAATTGCAATAAATTCCAATCCAATTTGTGGAAATACTGTTATAAAAGATTGCCTGGTTCCCACATGAGTAATTCCCTCATTTTGTTTATTAAAATTAGAAAAAAAACCTTTTTCAGTACCAAGTATTTTTAATTCTTTTACAGAGCCAATACCCTCATTGAAAAATTTAATCTTAAGTCCTTCGTATTTTTGTCTCAGTAAACCATATTTTAAATTTTTGTTCCTTGTGAATTTTAAAAAAATAAATGAAATAATAGAAATAATTAAGAGCGCAGATATAACAATAAAAGGTTCAAAAAAAATAAGAATGAACAATATGCCGATTATAACTAAAAAATCTGTTAAAAAAGTTAAAAGCGGGTATACCCCATTATCAGAAAATTGTTGATTTTCAGAAATAACATTTCTTATGAAGTTTGATGAGTTTTCTTTTAAGTGCCTAATGTAGTCACCCATAACGTAAGAAGAAAAAAGTTTCATAGAAATTTCTTCTTGAAGTGTGTAAAGAAATTTTGATTTATTCCATTCAAGAATTGATGTAATTAAAGCTTTTAGTGTGTAAATGATAATTACAAATATCGAAGTAAATATAGTAAGTTCATAAGAAGAATAGTTTTTAAAATCTAGTGTAATGAAATTTAAATCACTTAATTTTCTTAAAATATAATTAGGCTCAGATGAACTAATTTGTTTAACAAGAGGAAATATTAAGGATAAGCCAATCATCTCAAAAATCATAACTAGAACCATCATTATTAATAAAAAAATAAAATATTTTTTAATTTTAGTACTACTTACTTCTTGAATTTTTTTTATTCTTGAAATCATTTTAATATTTTCATTTTATTTAATAGTTAAAATTAATTATATATTTTTTATGTTTCAATAATAAGATCTAAAATAGACAGTAGAGCTATTTGATGAACATTCTCAACCGTATTATAGCTATTGCTATCAACCCATAAATTGATATCTCCTAAAAGACTTAATGGATTATCTTTATTAAATCCAGTAAGCGTTAATAGATTTAAATTCAATTCTTTTGTTTTTTTTGCAGCATTAATCATATTTAGAGATTTTCCACTACTACTAATAAGAATTACTAGATCTTTGTCATTAGCATAGTTGCCTAATGCTTCAGATACCCATTCTTCATAACCATAATCATTTGCCAAACAAGTTATCAGACTAGATTCATTAAAAGTGACAGATCTTATTTTTACAGTTTTAGTTAGGTCTATGCTAACATGGCTTGCAATTGCTGCACTACCACCGTTTCCTACAATAATTATTTTTGCGTTGTTATCTCTGACTGATAGGAATAGATCTTTTATTTTTAAAAATAGGCCAACATCTAAAGATAGATATTTATTTTTAATTTCGGATATATATTCATTGAAAAATTGTTTTGACATAATTTATTAGTAAGAACTAACCCTCAAGTTAATTACAATAATATATATAATAAGTTATTAAAAGTACTTAAAATAAGAATAGTAATTCTCAAATAAATTTAAGCTTTAAAAATCAAGTTTAATTATAGGCCTTAAAACCTTACCGGTTTTTAAATCATTAAAAGCTTTATCTATATTATCTAATTTATAAAAACTGTTGAATTCTTTTGAAATATTAATCTTTAAACTACTAGATAAATTAAAATAATATTTAATATCTTTGTCTAAAAGTGAATTTCCGCCCCAAGAACCAACTATTTTTTTTCCCATGTTGAATTGAATTGGATCAATAGTCATTTGTTTGCCAAAGTCGGCATTTCCATTTATTACTAAAGTGCCTACTTTTGGTTTAGCTATGCTAATAGCGCTACTCATAACTTTAATATTTCCAGTAGATTCAATAACTAAATTAAACTTATTCTTATTCTCTTCATAAAACATTTTTTGTTTTGTTTCAGAGGATAGTAAAATAGTTTTAAATCCTAGTTTTTTTGGAATATTCAATTTTTTAATATTAGTATCTATTACTGTTACATCTTTACATTTCAATAAAGATGCTGCTATTGTAGCAAAAGAGCCAATACCACCGCATCCAATTATACAAATACTTTCATTTTCATTTTCATTTAAAAAATTTTTAATAGAACCCATACCAGTTGGAATTGCGCAACCATAAAAAACAGCTTCTAAGGGTGATAATTTTTTTGGAATTTTATAAAGCCTATTTTCACTAACTACACTAAATTCAGAAAATACTGAAATAGGGCCAGAATTAATTAAATTACCATCCAAATCTTCGTAAGTTGCTCCACCTGTATCTATTCCCTCACCTTTAATCCATGAAGCCACTACTCTATCATTTTTTTTAACTTTTGTAATTAATGGCCCAACTTCATGAACAGTACTGGAAGCTTCATGACCTAAACAATGAGGTAAAAATTTATCTTCACCTCTTTTTCCTTCATATTCTAATAATTGAGTATGACATATTCCAGAAAAGTGATTTTTAATTAAAACTTGACCTTCTTTTAATTTTGGGAATCTTAGATTAACAATTCTAATTCTTTTTTTTTTATAAAGTACTGCAGCTTTAAAATATAAATTATTCATCTTAAGGAATAAACCAATCAAAATCTCCAGTATAATCTAACTCTGTGAATAAGTTAATCCAATCATCTGAACTCATATAAGTTAAAGCTGTTAAATTCCAAGCCTTCATTCTTTTTTCTTCTTCTTCGTTATTCCAGGAATCAACGATAATAAATGAATTTTTTTTAGAGACTCTCGATATCTCCTGCAAAGATTTCTTACATTCTTCTAATGGTAAGTTGTGAATTGTATTAATTGATATTACTAAATCAAAGCTATTATCTTCAAATTCTAAATTATTTGCATTACCTACACTCATTAAATTCTTAACTTCATCTATGGAGTTTTCTACTGCATAATTAGAAATATCTATCCCTTTAATATCTGCTTGTGGTAGACAGTCTAAAAAGTCTTTAATCATAAAACCTTTACCTGCACCAATATCTAAAATTGATGAACTATTATTAAGACCATAAAATTCTATAAAATCCTTAACTACAGGAACCCATCTGCCATCATATTTATAGCCACCATAGCCATATCTTCTTTCACCATCAAAAAAGTCCTTTTCAAATTGCCTAGCTTTAGTCCTGTCATCATCAGTTATATTAGATAAGCGATCTTCAAGATTTCTCTTTATTTTTGGATAGTTTCGCATTAAAAAAGTATTAGGGGTCATTTAATTCTCACAGTCTTGTTGTTTATAATATAATTTAACAAGAAATACAAAATATGATTAAAATTAATAATAACATTAAAAAAGAACTATTTTATCAAATCTTAAGAATTAGGAGAATTGAAGAAGGTATATCAAAAAAATATAATGACCAAAAAATGAGATGTCCCGTCCATCTATCGATAGGTCAAGAAGCAATAGCTGTAGGAGTTAGCGCTCTTCTTAAAAAAAAAGATCAAGTTGTAAGCAATCATCGATCACACGCACATTATTTATCAAAAGGCGGGAGTTTGAATAAGATGATCTTAGAAATTTATGGAAAGGAAAATGGATGCAATTCAGGAAGAGGTGGATCTATGAATCTTATCGATAAAAACGTCAATTTTATGCTTTCTCTGCCTATTGTAGGAGCTACTATTCCAATAGGGGTAGGTCTTTCTTTAGAAAAAAAGATAAAAGATAAAAAAGATATTGTTACTATTTATCTAGGTGATGCAGCCACAGAACAAGGTGTTTTTTATGAATCGTTAAATTTTTCTAAAATTCAAAAATTGAAATGTCTATTTGTAATCGAAAATAACTTCTATTCCGTTTACACAGATATAAGCCAAAGAAGAGTCGATAGAAATTTAAAAGATTTAGAAAACATTCTAGGGGTAAAAACATTTAGAGCTAATGGCAATGATGTTATTGAGGTGCTGACTAAAACAAAGATGGCCGTTCAATTTATAAAAAAAAAATCAGAACCAGTAATAATAATTATGAATACATATAGACACTTAGAGCACTGTGGGCCTAGCAACGATGATCATTTGTTATATAGAGATAAAAAAGAAATTAAAAACTGGACAAATAAGTGCCCTCTTCAAAATTTTAGAAAAAAACTATTAAAAAATAACATACTGTCAGAAAAAATTATTTTAAATTATGAAAAAAAGATTCAAAAAGAAATTAATAAAAGTTTTGCGATTGCGGAGTCAGCAAAATATCCATCACTTAAAACATCATACGATTTCACTTATGCAAAATAAAAAAAAATATATAAAATTTTCTGAATCAATTTTAGAAGCTTTATCATACTGTCTTAAAAAAGACTCTAATACTTATATTGTAGGTGAAGGAGTTCCAGATCCTAAAGCTATTTTTAATACAACTAGAGATCTCCAAAAAAAGTTTGGAAAAAAAAGAATATTTGATATGCCAGTATCAGAAGCGGGAATGACTGGTATCATTATAGGGTCTTCTTTAAATGGATTAAGGCCTATTTTAATTCATCAAAGAGTAGATTTTATGCTTTTAACAATGGATCAATTGGCAAATACAGCAGCTAAACTGTCCTATATTTTTAATGGTCAATTAAAAGTTCCTATAGTCATTAGAGCTGTAATTGGAAGAGGTTGGGGGCAAAGTGCTCAACATTCTCAAAGTCTTGAGTCTGTTTTTGCAAGTTTTCCAGGACTGAAAGTCATTAGCCCATCAAATGCTATCGATGCAAGAAACTTGTTAATTGCATCAATCAAAGACAATAATCCTGTAGTTTTTCTAGAGCATAGATGGTTACATGACACTTACAGTAAATATAAACCCATAAAAGATGTAAAATTAGATGGTCCAAAAAAAATTGTAACAGGTTTTAACATAACAATTATAGGTTTTTCCTATTCAATTATTGAAATCCTGAAAGCAAATAAAATTTTGAGAAAAGTTGGAATCAAGCCTGAGATTATTGACTTAAGGATTTTAAAACCTCTAGATACTAAAAAGATTATTATTTCAGTCAAAAAAACTGGTAGAATTATTGTTGTTGATAATGGCTTTAAAGAGTATGGAATTTCATCAGAAATTATTGCATCAATTACTGAAAATATTGGTATTAGTTTAAAATCAAATCCAATTAGATTAGGAATAAATAATCACCCTACTCCCTCAACTAAAGCGCTAATTAAAAATTATTATCCTGATTATAAGGCTATTATAGACAAAGTATGTTTATCTTTAAAAGTCACAAGCGTAACTAAAAAAAATATAAAAAAAATACTAGAAAAAAATCAAACTAACTTAGAAATAGATGTGCCCAATAAGGACTTTAAAGGTCCTTTTTAATTTTATGTATTTTTTTATTCATACTAACTAAATTATAAAATTTTGAATTATTTTTTAAAAGACCAATACTGTGTTTATATTTCAACTCTTTAACAGCGTCTTCCACAGAGTATCTAAATCTAAATCCTGTCTTTAAAAGCTTAGATGAATCTAGTCTATAAGAACGAACATCACTAATTTTCAAGACTTTGATTTTACAAGGTATAATTTTTTGAATTAATAGAGACATTTCTCTTAAGCTTAAATTTTCATTACCAACATTATAGATAATATTTTTAGAGTTATCTTTGATCATATGAAGGTAAGCTGACACCATATCATTTATATTTAAATTGGGTCTGATTTGACTACCTCCAAACAAAGTAATTTCTTTATTCGATAACGCTTGCATAGACAACATATTCACAGATAAATCTAATCTCATCTTAGGAGAATAACCACAAACTGTAGCAGGTCTAAGAATTTTTAAATTTATTTTATCTTTATAACTTAATAACACTCTCTCACTAATCATTTTAGTTTTATTGTAGTCAGAAATTGGAACTAAATCTAAGTCTTCATGAACTTTTCTTTCTTTCTTTACTCCATAAACACTGCCGGATGAAGCAAAAATAAATTTTTTAAAATTATTTTTAATAGCAAATTCAATTAATAGTTTACTGTGAAGAACATTAATTTCCCAAGTAATCTTTGAATCTAGGTCTCCAGCAGGATCGTTTGCTACATTAGCTAAATGTATAAAAATATCAAAATTTTTAAATTTATAATTATTTATATTAACAACTGAATCTTTGATTAATTGAAAATTTTTATTATTCACAATTTCTTTTGGTAGATAGTTGCCAAACCAGTTAGCATCTATGACTGTAACTATGTGTTTTTCTTCTAAAAGTTTAATTAAAAGTTTAGTCCCAATATAACCCAATCCGCCTGTTAAAATTATTTTCATTGAAAGAACCTATTAATCTTTTCAATTGTGTACTCAACTTCTAATTCACTTAGTTCTGGGTACAAGGGAAGACTCAACATAGTTTTAGATAATCTCTCAGAAACAGGCAGAGAATTTTCTTTATAACCTAAGTATTTAGAAGATTTTTGAAGATGAAGAGGAATTCCATAATTAATAGTTGTTTCTATGTTATTTTTAAAAAGATAATTCTGAAAATTCGATCGTTTATTTTTTTCAATATGGACAATATATCTATGAAAAACTGGTTTTTCATATGAATTAATTTCTGGAGTTATGAGATTTTTAGATAATTGACTGTTATATATATTTGCATATTTTTGATTTACTTTAATTCTTTTTTTAATCTTATTTAGTTTTATATTACCAATTTCCGCTTGAATATTATCTAGTCTTGAATTGTAACCCCAAACTAAACTATCTTTATTTTTTAATCCATGATTTCTTAATAGTTTTATACTTTTATATATTCTTTCATTATTTGTAGTAAGAACTCCCCCATCACCCATAACATTTAATAGTTTTAAGGGGTGCAAGCTAAAAGCTGCCGCATCACCAAAACTGCCAGCAAATTTATTATAATAGAGAGATCCAAATGCCTGAGCTGAATCTTCTAATAATTTTATTTTATATTTTTTGCAAATTTTTATAATTATATTCATGTTACAAACTCTACCTGTGAGATGAACAGGAATAATTACTTTAGTTTTTTTAGTGATTAGGTTTTCTATTTTATTTGCATCAATATTCATATCATTACCAACATCACAAAAAACTATTTTAGCACCCGTATTTCCTGCAGCCCAGGCAGTTGCAATAAAAGATAGGCTAGGCAGGATTATTTCATCATCTTTACTAAGATCTAAGGACTTAAGATAAAGAAATAATGCATCAGAACCCGAATTTAGCCCAAGAGAATACTTCGTATTACAAAAAGAAGAAAATTTATTTTCAAAATTTTTCAAACTTTCACCTAAAACAAAATCACCTTTAATTGAGACTTTATTAATAGCACTTAAAATTTTATCTTGATCTTCTATGTACTGTCTTGAGAGATTTACAAATTTAATTTTCATAAAAATCTTTAATCTTTTTAATTACAAATAGTAAATCAGTTTTATTTAAAAATTCATGCACCGGTAAAGACATAATATTTTTTGAAATTTTTTCAGTAATGGGAAAATCACCTTTTTTATATCCATAGACTTTAGACGCTGGCTGTAAGTGCATAGGTGTAGGATAATGTATCTTTGCGTCTATACCATTTTTATGAAGAAATTTAATTAAAGAGGATCTATTCTTAACAATCACCATATAAAGGTGATAGACGTGTTTAATAATTTTTTTATTATAATTAGGAACTGTAATTTGATTAATCTTACTTAAATGCAGGTCATATAAATTGGCATTACTCTGTCTTTTTGATGTTATATGATTAAGTTTCTTTAAAAGATTGTTAGCAACAATAGCCTGTATACTGTCAAGTCTAGAGTTATAGCCATATATTTTACACTTATCTCTAGAAACCAAACCATGATTTCTTAAAAGAGAAAGTCTGGTGTACATTTTTTTTGAATTTGTGATTAAAAAACCACCATCTCCCCAAACATTAAGATTTTTTAAAGGATGCAAGCTAAAGCAACCGGTTAGACCAAAAGTACCTAGAGGCTGAGTTTTATAGCTAGCTTTAATACCATGACATGCGTCTTCAATTACTGGAATTTTATATTTTCTAGATATTTTCATAATTTTATCCATGTCGCAGGAATAGCCTGACCAATGAACAATTACTATAGCTTTTGTTTTCTTAGTTATTTTTTTTTCGATCTCATCAGGATCAATATTTAGTGAATTATTAATATCAACAAATATAGGTTTACCACCGGCTGTCACAATTGCACCAACTGTTGCATAGAAAGTATATGAGGTTGTTATAACTTCATCATTATTCTTTAGATCTATAGCTTTTAGACTTAAAAAAATAGCATCAGTTCCACTGCCAACACCAAGACAATATTTTGCTTTAGTCATTTTTTTTATATTATTTTCAAATTCACTCACATAGGTTCCAAGAGTATAGTCACCCTTTTTTACTAATTTTTTAATATCTGAAAATATTTTTTCACTATTCCTAAATTGTTTTTCAAGGTAATTATGTTTTATTTTAAAACCATCATCTTTGTTATACTGTTTAATGAGGAAATTTTTATTCATTTTTGATGTAAATATTCATGATTTTGTTTTTTTAATATATCCCAGTTTTTTTCAACCCAAGTGATTGTAGAATCAATACCTGAATCTAAGCTAAAATTAGGTTTCCAATTTAGTATTTTTTTTGCTTTGTTACTATTAAGAAAATAGCACTGATCTTGACCAAAATTTTCATCTATATCAATTACAGAAGAAGAGTAACTTTTATTCATTTTATCACAAATTATTTTGACAATATTTTTTATTGAAATTGGGTTATCTTGAGGTGAGCAATGATAAACTTCACCTGGTTTTCCAATTTTCATCGCCTTAAAAGTAAAATTAGCTACATCAGAAGCGTGTATAAAAGATCTTTTTGACTTACCTCCCCCATGTAAAGTAATTTTTTTTTCAAGTTTAAGATTAATGATAGTTTTAGGAATTATTCGATACAATTGTTGATAAGGGCCATACACATTAGAGCTTCTTGTAAATACAACTGGAAATTTATTCATATTAAAAAGAGCATGTAAGTGTAAATCAGTTGTCAACTTTGAAATAGCATATGGCGTGGTTGGAAAATAGAGTTGTTTTTCAGTTATAGCTTTAAGATTAGAACCATAAACTTCGGGAGTTGATACTGATATATATTTTTTTAAAAAACTTTTATCTTTTAAAAATTCTATAATTTTAATATTAGAAACTATATTAGTTTGATACCAATCCAGAGGAAACTTCCAGCTATTTCTAACTTCTCCCTGAGCAGCATAATTAATAACATGGCTGGGTTTAAATTTATTAATTAATTTATATATAAGCTCAATATCTTGATTTATGTCCAATTTATAAAATTTAAATCTATTTTTTTTAAAATTAATATTTTTATATGGCGAAAGTGCTGTGATGTATTCGTCATTTCTACTCAACCCTACTATTGAAATATCATCATATGACAATAATTTATTTATAATATACCCTGCTGTAAAAGAATTACTTCCTAATATTAGTACTTTTTTCATTTTAAAATATTTTTAAGATTATTAACTAGAGATTTCCTTGTAATAGAAAAAGAATTTCCTAATTGAGATATTTTTTCTCCAGCTGCTAAACTTGACATTAATAAAACAAAAATAGGAACATATTTTTTCCATGAAAGTAAGCCAGCGATAGATAAGAATGTATCTCCGGCGCCTACTCTATCAACAATTTTACCATAACTAAAAGTAGGACAAACAAAACAATTATTTTTATCCATTATTAATGAACCATTAATTCCTAATGTAACAATTAAAGTATTAAAATTATTAGATTTGTAAAAGTTTCTAGATAATTTTGATATTTTAGTATGTTGATCCTTAAAATGAAATCTTATCTCAGACTCTTGGATGCATAATAAATTGCATTTTTTATAATTATCTAAATTAAATTTATTTTTATTATTAGAGTTTAATTGTTTATTAACACAGAGATACTTTGACTTATTAACAATTAATTTAATTGTACTTTTTGAAATTAAACCATGACCATAATCAACCAAAAAAATAATATCATGTTTATTGATTAAGGAATTAATTTTGGAGTGAAATTTTTTTTCATCTTTACTATTTAATGGCTCATCATTTAAGTTGTAGGAGCCAAATATTTTAGTTTTTGAATAATTTTCAATATATCTAGTTTTAGTAATAATTGGGGATTCAGATTTTTCAATATAATGAATATCAATATCTTTAGTTTGTTTTGAAAGGAATTTATTATTATCAGACTTGTTCGATCCCAGTGAAGTCAAAACGGTAACTTTTTTAGAAAAGTCAAGTAAGTGATTGGCAATTGATATAACTCCACCCATATGATCTGTTGAATTAACTATCTTAGTTACTAAAATTGGTTCTTTAGATGAAGTTCCTATTGTTTCACTCTCAATATATTGATCAATAATAGCTTCCCCTATAATGAGAACTTTTGCCTCTTTTTTAGAGAATACATCTAAAAAGTATTCACTATTGTGTGTGTTTTTTAAACTAGATAAAAAATTTAGTTGTTCGGGATTCAATAAGCTAAAATTGTTAAATAAAATATTACTAGAGCTGAATTGAACCGTATTAGTAGTTGCAAATTTACCGCCAAATTTTTTTGTCTCTTTAATTTCTTTGATTAGTTCGCTATCTAATTTTGTTTTAGCATTATTATAATCAGGGCCCTTAACATAATAATTAGGTTTTACTAGATTTATAGATTTCAATGCATTGGTAGAATTAGAAATAATTATATAATCAATATTAGCTATATAAGAAAGTGACTCAGCACGATTATTGATATTAAAATAGGGTTTTTCTAAATACTTATTTTTAACATAGTTATCTGAAGTAATAGAGACTATGAGAATATCACCATATTTTTTAGCTTCTTCTAAATATTTTAAATGACCTAAATGCAGAACATCAAAAACACCATGACAAAGTACTATTTTTTTTTGTTCTGACTTTAAATTAGATAATAATCGATTAAATTTAATTATATTTGTTACTATTTTACTCAAATTAAAACACCAAAAATCAACAAAAACATTATTTTTTAATACTATGAGATTTGTTTAAAGTAAAGTCTATAATGGTCCTCAAATCTATAATATCAATAAAAAGAATGAATAAATTATGAGCAATATATGATAAATTTAATCAGTTACTACTATCAACAAATGTTTTCTTTGCAGTTTCTATAAAGGCTTTAATTAAGTTATCGCTGAGTTTTTTTTTAAGGCAAACAAGGTACGCTTGAGTGAATAAATCATAGTCAATAATATGAATTTTATTAATATCTTTATAATTATCAAATTCAGGCTCAGATATTAATCCTAAACCCATATTATCTTTTACAGCTTGGACCATAGTAATTCTTTCTACTTCCATAATAGAATTAATTTTTGTTTCTGATTTTGCTAATGCCGCCTCAAAGACACTCCTAGTCTCTGATCCTCTTTCTCTATTAATAAAATCTAAATCATTTAATTCCTTGATTGAGATTGTTTTTTTATTATAAAACTTATGTCCTCTACCAGCAATAATAACAATTTTTTGCTTTATGTAGGGAATAGAATAAATTGTCGACTTTGTGTTTTTAGAAAATGGTTTACCAATTACTCCTACATCAATTTTATAATCAATAATATCATCTAAAATAGAATTAGAATTGCTTGAAATAATCTTTAATTTAATTCCAGGATGGAGTTTTTTGAATTCTTTAACAAGTCTAATAATGTAATAGGATCCAGAAGTACCTGTTACTAATGTGCCTTTATTAATATTTAAATTAGATGAAAAAAGTTGTATCGCTTCCTCTTCAAGTTCAAAGATATTTAATGTAATTTCAAAAAGTTTTTTACCTAATTCTGTAAGTGATATTCCTCTGGCATGTCTATTAATCAAATTAATTTGATAAAAACTTTCCAGTAATTGCAGTTGTTTGGTTATAGTGGGTTGACTAACACTTAAAAGCTTTGAAGCTTGAGTAATACTACCTGTTTTTGCAACTGCATGGAAAGACCTAAGCTGACTAAAATTAATATATTTCATATAGCTTTTTTATAATCTAAGTTAATAACCATAGTTATTAGTTATATATTAATTTTAGGGTAATTTAAGAGATTAATTTTTTAAATTTATCTAATTCAGCTTTATCAATTTTTACTAATTCACTTTCATTAGGAAAGGTTTTATTAAATACAGCCTCTTTATAGCTTGATAAAGCTTTCACTCTTTCGTCATATATCTGTCTTTTTAGTTCAAATAACTTTCCGAAGGATCTGGCATGCCTAGGTATGCTTTCTTGCTCCCCACAGATATCATCTTGAAATAAATATATAATGTCTCCACTAGTACCGGATCCTAAAGAGCTAATAACCATTGATGTTTTACTATAAATTTCCGTCATAACCTCTTGATTAATAACTTCACATTCTGCTGAAATAGCACCCGCGTTTTCCATTGTTTTAAATTTATTAAATAAGTCATATGCCTCTTCCGCTGTCCGTCCAACAGCCCTAAGACCTCCTCTCCATGATGATTTTCTTGGAACGAGACCCAAGTGACACATAACAGGGATTTCTTCTTTTGAAAGCATCTCAACTATATGAGGACCTCTGGCTGTATAAATTTGATCTGCACCATCTTTCATGGCATTAAAAGCTTCTTTTAAGACATCTTCCTCTAAGGGAAATAAAGCTAGGTCAATTGTGGCTGTTAAAAATATATCTCGAGCCCCTGCTCTAACATCTTTGATATTTGGCGATTTACAGAGCAACATGTCAAAACCAGCTTGCTTCGCTGCGGATGCTTCTTCACTATTAATAGCAGTGGTTTGTATGTATTTTCTTTTACCTTTATTACGAATTAAGTCATAAATGGTAAGATTTCTTTCAGCGAATTTTCCG
>Ga0209384_1000825_pt1 | contig 17822 bp, 8 predicted proteins | sample CoawatmetaG05DNA_FD_187511 | JGI IMG/M metagenome (GOLD analysis project Ga0209384, IMG submission 187511) | Marine microbial communities from the West Antarctic Peninsula - Coastal water metaG058-DNA (SPAdes) (version 2) | ecosystem: Environmental > Aquatic > Marine > Coastal ... | reverse complement strand
GGCGCTGCCGTATCGATAACTAATGCTTTATTAGCTTTAAGTGAATTCACCTCTCCGGGTGAAGCTAAAGTTAATATAGCCGCATTTAAAGCATCATCATTTATAGTTCCTGAATTTAAAGGAATCACAACTAGACCTGCATTAGTATTCGCCAAATAAGCATGATTTTCGCTAATAGTGACTCCCCAAGCATAATTTATTGTATCCAGGTATAGAGGACTACCAGGACTTGTTGGATTAGTAACATCTATAACAGCTAAACCTGCGCTACTATCCGCTACATAAGCGTAGTTTCCACTAACAGCGATTCCGTATGAATTAACTCCATTTGTAGACCTGTAAACAGGGGTTCCAGGACTAGTAGGATTAGAAATATCTATAATAACCAAACCTTCAGAGGAGCTCGTTAAATAAGCGTAATTACCAACCACAGCGACTCCTTTAGCAGCCCCATTAATATCCATCCAAACAGGCGTGCCTGGACTTGTTGGATCAGAAACATTAATAATCGCTAAACCTTCACTTCCATCTGCTACATAAGCGTAAGCACCTACAACAGAGACCCCATAGGCTTTGTTATTTGTATTCATATATACAGGCATTCCAGGATTGGTTTTATCAGTGATATCAATAATCGCTAGACCTGAAGCTTGATCCGCCACATAAGCGTAATTACCAACGACCGTGACACCATAAGCATATCCACTTGTATCCCTATAAACTGGGGTTCCAGGACTGGTTGGATCAGTGATGTCAATGATAGCTAAACCTGAAGTATTATCTGCTACATAAGCATAATTACCAACGACCGTGACACCCTTAGCATTTCCAGTTGTGTTCATGTAAAAAGGCGTACCAGGACTGGTTTTGTCAGTGATTTCAATGATGGCTAGACCTGAAGATCCATCTGCTACATAAGCGTAATTACCTACAACAGAGACTCCATAGGCAAAGTTATTTGTATCCACATAAACAGGGGCACTAGGATTTGGTACAGGACAAACAAGTGAGCTAGTATCTACATAATCTAAATCACTAGAGTTGTGACCAGCTGCTACTGTGTAATTAAAGGTTAACGTATTGGTTCCAGTTCCAGAGCTGTAATCCACTACTGCATCAGAGCTTCCTGTTTCCAGAGTTATTTGTGGAGCACCTGTTACATCGACCACTTCGCTAAAAGTTACCGTAACTGGTATTTGATCTCCTAGTTTGTAAGAACCATCTGTTTTTGCTGAAGTTACGTTAGTAACTATTGGTGATGCGTTATCAATTGTAAAAATGATACTATCTGTTCCAGCGTATGCATTTCCTGCATTATCTGTTGCTGAAACAGTAGCAGTAACAGCAACATTGTTACCAGATGGGACATCCCAAAGATAAGTCCAAACTGAGCTAGAAGCTGTTGGCGTTAAAACAACATTAGTCACTAGACTACCAATGCTTATTGTAGGGCTACTAACATCAGCCTCTTCTCCGTTAGGATAATCTATAGTAGCATTATAATTTTGAGACACTTCAGAAGCTGTTAAAATCTTATTGTATTGACGCACTACTGGCATAAACGCGTCCAAAGCTTGATCAGCCTGAAAACTGCCACCATAACTATCTTGATCTTGCCCTATAATATAGATTCCTCCACTAGAAAGATTACCTGCCGTAAGGGTTCCTGTATAAACAAGAGCTCCGTCTATATAAACTTTTTCTTCTCCGGTGCTTCTATTAGAAGTGTTGACAACATGATGCCATTGTGTGTCATTATTAATAGGAACATTAGTACTTAAACGGTTATTGTTCTTGTAAAGTATAACTGTTTCTGCCAAAGTGTAAAATAATGATTCATTGTCAGTTCCAGTTCCACTTACAGCATAACTTTTTAGGGTAGCTTCATTACGATTGGTATTGAATTTAACCCAATACTCATCTGTGAATGCTGCTTCTGGATGAGCATAAGAAGTTTTCTTTAAATATTTTGTGATTTGGTTGTATTCAAATGTAAAACCATTTGTGTTGTCCCAAGCCATACTTCCAACAAGTGTGAAATCATTGTTATTTCCAGAAAGATCAGAAACTGTAGTTCCACTGCCACTGTAACAACTCGCATTTCTTGTGTCTAAATGAAGGATTAGTCCATCTGTTACAATTGGCGGTCCGCCCATAGCCTCATTAAAAGTAGCGGTAATAGTGACTGTATCCCTGTCTGAAACTATATTATCAGAATCTGTGTCAGTAAGGGTAACTGTTGGAGCTATATTGTCAATAACTAGCGTCTTGTTTACAGCTAAAGAACCAGCTGCTCCAATAGCAGGTAGTGTTAAAGTAGCTGCATTTAAAGCAGTATCCTGAATTAATGCCGTATTTAATGGAATTACTGCCAAACCGGAAGCTTCATCCGCCACATAAGCGTAATTACCCACCACCGTGACATCTTCAGCACTTCCATCTGTGTCCTTGTAAATTGGGGTTCCAGGATTTGCTTTGTTGGTAATGTCTATAACAGCCAAACCGGAAGTTCCATTCGCCACATAAGCGTAATTACCAACTACCGTGACATCTTCAGCATATTCACTTGTGTCCCTGTAAACTGGGGTTCCAGGACTTGCTGGATTAGAAATATCTATAATAGCCAAACCCGAAGCGTCATCCGCCACATAAGCGTAATTACCAACGACCGTGACACCAATAGCATATCCACTTGTGTCCTTGTAAACTGGGGTTCCAGGACTAGTAGGATCGGAAATATCTATAACTGCCAAACCGGAATCGCCATCCGCTACATAAGCGTAATTACCCACTACCGTGACGGCACGAGCACCTCCGCTTGTGTTCATGTAAGCTGGGGTTCCAGGATTTGCTTTGTCGGAAATATCTATAATAGCTAAACCGGATGCTTGATCCGCTACATAAGCATAATTACCCACCACCGTGACATCTTCAGCACCTCCACTTGTGTCCATGTAAACTGGGGTTCCTGGATTTGCTTTGTCGGAAATATCTATAATAGCCAAACCGGAAGTTCTATTCGCCACATAAGCGTAATTACCCACTACCGTGACATCTTCAGCACCTCCACTTGTGTCCATGTAAACTGGGGTTCCAGGACTGGTTTTGTCAGTGATGTCAATGATGGCTAGGCCTGAAGATCCATCCGCCACATAAGCGTAATTACCAACGACCGTGACACCATAAGCGTTTCCACTTAAATCTTTATAAACAGGGGTTCCTGGATTAGGTTGAATAGTTAAAGAAGTGGTTGCTTTGTAATCTAAATCACTGGAAGCGTGACCAGCTGCTACTGTGTAATTAAAGGTTAGGGTACTAGTTCCTGTTCCAGAGCCGTAATCAACTACTGCATCTGTTCCTCCTGTTTCTAAAGTTAATGTTGGAATACCTGTTACATCGACCACTTCACTAAAAATAACGGTAACAGGAATTATATCTCCCTGCCCATAAGAACCATCTGTTTTTGCTGAAGTGACATTAACAACTGTTGGAGCTATATTGTCAATAACTAGCGTTTTATTGACCGCTAAAGAACCAGCTGCTCCAATAGCAGGTAATGTTAGAGTCGCATCGATTAAAGCGGCATTTTTTATTGTTCCTAAGTTTAGAGGAACAATAGCTAAACCGTGATTATAATCCGCCACATAAGCGTAATTACCCACTACCGTGACATCATAAGCACTTCCACTTGTGTCCATGTAAACTGGGGTTCCAGGACTTGCTGGATTAGAAATATCTATAATAGCCAAACCCTGCATAAAATCCGACAAATAAGCGTAATTACCCACTACCGTGACATCATAAGCACTTCCAATTGTGTTTTTGTAAACTGGGGTTCCAGGACTCGCTGGATTAGAAATATCTATAATAGCTAAACCTGAACTACCATCGGCTACATAAGCGTAATTACCAACGACCGTGACACCAATAGCCCATCCACTTGTGTCCTTGTAAACTGGGGTTCCAGGACTCGCTGGATTAGAAATATCTATAATAGCTAAACCAGATTCAGAATCCGCAACATAAGCGTAATTACCCACGACCGTGAGACCTATAGCCCATCCACTTGTGATCTTGTAAACAGGGGTTCCAGGATTTGCTTTGTCGGAAATATCTATAATAGCCAGTCCGGAAGCTCGATCTGCCACATAAGCGTAATTACCTACTACCGTGACATCTTCAGCAAATCCACTTGTATCCATGTAAACTGGGGTTCCAGGACTCGCTGGATTAGAAATATCTATAATAGCTAAACCTGAAGTATAATCCGCCACATAAGCGTAATTACCCACTACCGTGACACCACTAGCAGATCCACTTGTGTCCACATAAACTGGGGTTCCAGGACTAGTAGGATCGGAAATATCTATAATAGCCAATCCAGAAATTCTATCCGCCATATAAGCGTAATTACCCACTACCGTGACTCCAATAACACCTCCACTTGTGTCCTTATAAACAGGGGTTCCAGGACTAGGTATTGGAAGACCTAAAGAAGAGGTCGAAGTATAATCTAAATCCGCGGACGTGTGTCCAGCCAATACAGTGTAATTAAAAGTTAGAGTACTAGTTCCTATTCCAGAGCTGTAATCAACTACTGCATCAGTTCCTCCTGTTTCTAAAGTTAATGTTGGAACACCTGTTACATTAACCACTTCACTAAAAGTAACGTTAACAGGAATTATATCTCCCTGTTTGTAAGAACCATCTGTTTTTGTAGAAGTTACATTAGTGATATTTGGGACAGGTCCCAGATCATTAATAGTCCAATTTTTTGTTCCTGTAAGAAATAGTCTGGAGGCAGTATCACTATAATTACTGGAAACAGTAATAGTAATATTTAAATTAGTAGCGGCATTATTGGCTTGACTGTAAAGAAAAATATTATAATTAGCTATCGATAAACCGGCACTACTAAACATTTCACTCATATTAGTGACATTTCCTAAGTTCCAAGAATTTCCACTGTGAGTAAGTGGTTGATTGAAAGAAGTAGCACTATTAAACATCTTATACATATTAGTTACAGCAGCGGTATTCCAAGAGGATATATTTCCATTAAAAGAATCTGCACTTCTAAACATATTTGCCATATCAGTTACTGCAGCAGTATTCCAAGAATTTATATTTCCATTAAAAGAATCTGCACTTCTAAACATCGTATTCATAGTAGTCACTGCGGCCGTATTCCAAGAAGATATATTTCCATTAAAAGCAGAAGCGCTTCTAAACAAACCTTCCATAGAAGTCACAGCAGCGGTATTCCAATTCGATATATCTTTATCAAATAAAACAGCTTCCTCAAACATAGCAGTCATATTAGTCACGCTTGAGGTGTCCCATTTAGATCCATCGGTATTAATATCTTGATTAAAAGCAGAAGCTTCAAAAAACATAGCAGACATATTGGTTACATTAGAGGTATTCCAATTTGATATATTTTTATCAAATAAAACAGCTGCCTCAAACATACTACTCATAGAAATCACGCTTGAGGTGTCCCATTTAGATCCATCGGTATTAATACTTTGATTAAATTTTAATGCACTCGCAAACATACTATCCATTCTGGTCACTGCAGCGGTATTCCATGAGGAAATATTACCGTCAAAAACATAAGCATTCGCAAACATAGCAGTCATATTAGTCACATTAGAGGTATTCCAATCGTTTAAAGTAGTTCCCACTAAATTTATACAACCCGCAAAAGAATTAACCATATCTGTTACTAGTGAAAGATTTGGCTCGCTAGTAGCAGGAATTGTTAATTCAGAAGCTCCATTAAATGCGTCACCAAAAGATTTCCATTTTCCTTCTCCCCAATTATCAATAGTTTGAATCATTGTTCGAGAAGCGTGGTTTTCGTTTATGAACATACTACCAATATTTTTTGCTTCATCATTTACCGAAATGCTGATAGTATAGGTTCCTGCGGAAGCATAAATATGGGTTGGAAAAGCAGCATTAGTGTGAGTGGAAATAAGAGTGTCTCCCCAGTCAATAGTAATATTAGAATAATCTTTTAGTGGTAACTCAAAAGTCTCACTTCCATTAGGAATTATCCATGTAGAAACAAAGTTAGTCTGAGATAATCCAACAAAAGAAATTAATATAATTGAAACTAGTGAAATTATCTTTTTCATAACTTATTTTCTTATTATCATCCTGCAGACAAATATATTAAAAAAAACACCTTATTATTTTATTTAATGGTGCTTAAGAATGCTAAATTAAGATAAGCTGATATGGGGTTAATTTTTATTAACTCTTAAAAAACTAAGATCTTGAAAATCATAACTAAAATCAATAAGTGGTGATATGCCTTTCATTTTAATATTTACTGCCTTACCTTCTTCGTCTAAGCTAAACATTACAAAGGCATCTGCATCAACAAGACTTGGATCATCCCATTTAGCTATAAACGTATTTGCTTTATAGTATAACATCTGACCTTTTAATTTTGGAGATCGGTGTGACCTAAACCAGAGTTTATTACCCTGTTTATAGATTACTATCTTTCCAAACCAAGGGTCTTCAAAAGTTCCCAAGAAATTATTTAATTCAAGTTCACTAGTATTCGCTGCCTTAGTAATTTTCCAAATTTTCTCTACCACTTCTTTGGCTTCTCCGTTACGTTGTTGAAAAGACTTTGCGTATGTTGAAGCCCAATCAAAATCGTCGAGTTTTAAATACCGATCAACAATAGACTGAGATACAGCAGAAAAGACTCCTGCACCATCTAAATACGTATTTGTCAATACGACAATACCAAGATTTAGATCGGGAATCAAAATAGTTTTAGACAACATTCCTATTAAACCTCCTGTATGGGAAACTACCATATTTCCTTTCATATCATTTAATCTCCAACCTAAACCATAACCACTAAAATGAGAATTATAACGAGGGCTTCTATCTGTTTCTAGAGTAGTATGTATTTTCCACATCTCATTTTGGCTAGTTTCATTAAAAAGTTTTTTCTCCAGATTATTCCCGTATTTTCCTTTATTTAAATGTAGTAGCATCCAGTTGGCAATATCATTAACGTTGGAATAAATAGATCCGGCTGCTCCATTTATTTTTTTCGGATCCCATTGCTCAGGTTCTACAATCGAGAGAGTTTTTTCATTATTAAGATGTGGAGATGCAACGTTACTTTTATCATCAATATAAGTAAAAGATGCAAATGAATTATCCATTTCAAGGGGTTCAAAAATACGTGACTTTATAAATTGCTCCCACGTGATGCCACTTACTCTATTTATCACTTCTCCAGCTACCATGTAAAGTAAGTTATCATAATCAAACTTTGTTCGAAATGCAGATTGAGGTTTAAAATATTGAAAACTTGTAATAATATCATTAATTGTAAAATCTGAACCATCAGGAAAAAACATTAAGTCGCCTACACCTAGACCTAGACCAGATCGATGTGTCAATAAATCTTGAATATTGAAATTTTGTGTTACATACTCATTATACATTTTAAACTCTGGAATATGATCTATTACTCTATCTTTCCATGAGAGTTTACCTTCTTCAACAAGCATTGCTAGAGCGGCTGTAGTAAAAGCTTTTGAGTTAGATGCAATACCAAAATTTGTATGCTCATTTACTTTGTCTTTACTGTCAATAGATTTTAAGCCATATCCTTTTTGATGTATGATTTTCCCGTCCTTAACTATTGCAACAGCCACTCCAGCAATAGTAAAATTGTCAAGCGCATTTTGAACGATGACATCTATTTCTTGTGATGTAACTTGTGAGAATCCCTTATTAAAATGTAATCCTGAAAAAAAAATTAAACTACAGGTTAATTTTAAAAAAAATTTATTCATGACTTTTATTTTTTATATAACGTGTTCGAATTATCAGTGGTTATTTCTCTAACTCATTTGCTTCTAAAACTCTCAAAAAGTTACTCCCAAGAATTTTAACAAGATCTTCTTTACTATATCCTTTTTCAACTAATACTTTAGTTATTAAAGGATAAGTGGTTACGTCATCCAATTGCAAAGGGGTAAGATTGATCCCGTCAAAGTCAGATCCAAGACCAACATAATCAACACCAACTAGTTTAACGATATAATCTATATGATCAATCAACTTAGATAATGGTGGTCTCATTATTTCTGTTTCAGTTGCATATTTTTTATACAGATAATCCATCATATTCCACTGATCCATTCCGCTTTTTGTCAAAGAATCTGCTTCAATATTATACTTTTCAATAAACGCTCTCTCTTTTCCATCAAAACTATCGTCAATAAAACCAGGATGAAAATTCACCATAATTACACCACCATTTTCAGCAATTGCCTTAATTTGATCATCTTTTAAATTTCGACGGTTCTCTACAAGAGTATATACTGAGCTATGTGAAGCAATAATAGGTTTGTTAGTGATATTTATCACATCCCAAAATGTCTGGTCTCCAGAGTGACTTATGTCGATCATCATACCTAATTCATTCATTTTATTTATAACTTGAATTCCAAAATCAGTTAGACCTTTTTGTGTTAAATTTAGATTTGATGTTTCATCAGCAGCGCTTGTTGCCCAAGAAGGAGCTACATTATGAGTTAGAGTTAAATATATAGCACCACGCTTATATAGAGTTTCTAATTTATTAAGATCATCTTCAATCATGTGACCACCTTCAACTCCAAACATAGCTGCAATTTTTTTTTCTTTTACAGTTTTTAACATCTCTTTGACATTAGCCACTTTAATAATCTTATTTGGGTTTCGCGCAACTACTGAATCTAAAATATCCATTTGGCTGTTAGCAACAGAATATGGGTTTTCAACACCACCGTCGCTAAACACCGAAAATATTTGAACATCGAGACCTCCTTTTTTCCAACGATCCAAATCACTATGTGTTTTTCCAGTTAAATCTTGGTCAAACATCACTCCTTTGTCTAGAGCTTTCATAAGAATATCATTATGGGTATCAATTAAAATCGACTCATTATGAATTTCTTTATATGAATTGGGGTCAGGTTTATTTTCTGACGAAGATTTACAAGATGTTAAAACAATAGATAGGATAAAAAAATATTTCATATTATTGAATTTATAATTTTATTTTTTAATTTCCTAAAATGTTGTTTTATATGAAAAATAAGTAGCTCTAATTTTAGATAACAGTCTAAATAAAATAAATAGATTTAGTTTTTTTTACTTAGTTGATATTATTTAACAAATTAAATAACAATTGTTGAAAATGTTGTTAGCGCAACAATTAAGCTAGTTTATTTTATAAAAATTAAATTATATTTTCTAAATTCAAATTATAAATTATTTAATAATGAAAGTTACTTATCACAAGATTCTATTACAAAAAAGATTTCCTTTAAAAATAAGCAGATTTGTTTCTGCGTCGTGTTATAATGTGTTTGTAAGAGTTGAAAAAGATGGTGTTGTTGGTTGGGGAGAATCTGTCCCAGGTGAAACAGGAGCTCAAAATGCGGAACAGATAATATCAGAACTTGAAACACTTGTTCAAACTAATATTAATGATAAATCAATTTCTGAAATAGAATCTTTATCAAGGGAATTAAAAATTTCTGCAGGGTCATACGCAGGTTTAGATATAGCTCTTTGGGATTGGAAAGCTAAAAAAGCAAATATGCCGCTTCATGCCCTACTTGGACTGCCAGTTCCTAAAACAAAAACATCTTTAACTATTGGGATCATGAGTCCTGAATCTGTAATAGATAGAGTTCCACTTTTATTTGACAACAGCACTGCAAAGTATCTTAAAATTAAGTTAGGGTCACCAGAAGGAATTGATAATGATAAAATAATGTATGAGCAAGTTTTGGAAAGTTCAAAACCATATAATCTTGGTCTTAGAGTAGATGCAAATGGAGGATGGGATACTGAAAATGCAAAGCATATGATTGAATGGTTGTCAAAAAGACAGTGTGATTATGTTGAACAACCAATAGCCCAGGGTAAGGAGAAGGATCTTAAAACATTATATAAAAACAGACTACTACCAATATTTGTAGACGAATCATGCCGATATTCACAAGATATTATTGAGTATTCTGAATGGGTAGATGGAGTTAATTTAAAATTAATGAAAAGTGGAGGAATAACAGAAGGATTAAGAGTTTTAGCCACCGCTAAAGCTTTTGGTTTAGAAACAATGATTGGATGTATGAGTGAATCTTCTATCTCTATTTCTGCTGCTGCTGCTATTTCTGGTCATATCGACCATATTGATCTTGATTCTCATTATAATCTTAAACCAGATCCTGCATCAGGTGCAAATATGATTAATGGGGTAACAATGCCAAGAATAGCACCAGGTCATGGGGCATTTTTAACGAATGAAAATAAAATATAATGCTTGATAATTTATCAAAGGTTGCCATATTCATGGAAGGTCATCTATTTACAGATTATGGTAAGATGGGACATGGAGTACTAAGGTACCTACCTAACCCGATTGTTGCAGTAATTGATTCTGAAAATTCTGGGAAGAATATAAAAAATTGTCTTCCTATTGATAACGATGTGCCTGTTGTTAAAGATATTGATATTGCCATATCTAACGGAGCAGAAGTTCTTATTTTAGGAATAGCAAGTTCAGGTGGAAAAATTCCTAAATCATGGTTTTCTGTAATAGAAAGGGCGATACTCAAAGGCTTATCAATTATTAATGGTCTTCATGATGAATTAGCAATAAAATATAAAAACTCATTATCTAAAAATCAATGGATATGGGATGTTAGAGTTCCACAGTTTATACCCCAAATAGCTGCAGCTAGAGCTTTAAAAACAAATAATAAGAGAATTTTGTGTGTAGGAACCGATATGGCATGTGGTAAAATGACCACAAGTCTTGAATTATTTAAATGGGCTAAAGAAAACAAAATTAAAAGTAGTTTTATAGCAACAGGTCAAATAGGAATTACTGTGACAGGAAAAGGAATCCCACTAGACGCCTATAAAGTAGATCATGCCTGTGGAGCAGTTGAGAAAATGGTTTTAGAAGAGTCTGAAAGTGATTGGATTTTTATTGAGGGTCAGGGTTCATTATTACACCCTGGAAGCAGTGCTACCCTGCCTCTTATGAGGGGAAGTTGTGCTACTCATTTAATTTTATGTCATAAAGCTGACATGACCAATTTGAGGGCCCCTGCTGAACATATAAAAATCCCCAATCTAAACACGGTAATAGAACTAAACGAATCTTTAGCAAATGCCTGTGGAACCCCCACAAAGACTAAAGTTGTTGGAATATCATTGAACACAGTAGATCTAGATCCTCAAGCTGCTCAAAAAGCAATTGATTTTTGGGAAGCAGAAACTAATCTTCCCGTGACTGATATTATTCGTTTTGGCCCAGAAAAAATAGCTGTGGCAATAAAACAAAGTTCATGAACTAATTAGCAGCATTAATTTCAACAAACCTTCGTATATATTAAAAAAACACTCTTAATTGTACTATTTATTTAGTAAAATAGGTTCTCCGTAACCTAATTCTTTCATTCTTTCTAACTGGGTAGCAGCATCTCCAACTATTAACCAAATCATTTGATTAGGATTTACATATTTGTTAGCTAATTCTTTGATTTGCTCAATGGTCATAGTTTCAACAACCTGCTCTCTTTCTCCAACATAATCAGGCTTCCAATTATAGCTACTAATATTAGATAACATTCTTAATTTTGCATTTGCAGTTTCAAAAGCTCTAGCATTACTTTTGATTAAAAAACTCTTAGATATTTCTAGATCTTTCTGTGAGAAAGTATTTGGGTAATCCGTTAAAATTTTCTTTACTAACAGAGCAGACTCTAAAGTAACATTACTTCTAACTCCACTTGAGATTGTAAATAAACCTTTAGCTTTTGTTCCAGAAAATCTAGAATTAATCCCATAGGTATATCCTTTTCCTTCTCTTAATTCTTGAGTTAACCTAGAAGCAAAACCGCCGCCGCCAAGAATATAATTCATTACTGTAGCTGGGTAATAATCTTTATCAGTTGCTGCTAATGCTGGTGCTCCAAATTGTAAAATCGATTGTTTTGAGTTTGGAATATCATAAAAATAAACTGAGGATTTTGATGGGGCATCAGGAGTTTTATATTTAGGAATATTTACTTTTTTTTTTTTCCAATTTAAATTTAAAGAACTCAAAGAAGCGAGAAGATCCTTTTTTTCGATGTTACCAACTACTAAAATCTTAGCAACAGAGGGCGATATAAAATTATCATAGAATAGTTTTACATCTTCTAAAGTGATTGATTTTACAGAGTTTATGTTTCCTGAAATATTTTTTGAACGAATATTATCATTTCCATAAATCAATTCACTGTAAGCTTTTCTAGCTACAGAATTAGGGCTTGCCTGTTGCTGACGAATACTAGAAATAATTGCTTTTTTTAATAAATTAAATTCATCTAATTCAAACCTAGGACTAAGTAATATTTCCTCAACTAACAATAAAGTAGATTTAAAATTTTTTGAAAGAGTTGTCACAGCAATATTAATACTTTCTGTATTAGAGGACACGTAAATAGACGCTCCCAGTTCTTGTATAGATTCTTCTAACTCTTTAACAGTTTTGTCTTTAGTCCCCTTATTCATCAACTGTGCAGTAAAATTCGAAAGACCAAGTTTATCCATAGACTCTAACAACTGACCACCTTGAATAGTCAAATTAAAATTCACTAAAGGAACCTCATCATTTTTTATTCCATAAATCTTTAACCCATTTTTTAATGTACTTTGATAAACCTTAGGAACGTTTAAAAAAGGAGTTTCACCATAGTCAGGCTCTATACTTCTATCAAATAAAGATGATGTTTTTGAATATTTTGATAATGTTTTTGAATCAAAATTTAATTCAGCACCAGTAATGATTTTTTCATCAACTACAATAGCTAGTTCAGAATTTTTTAAAGCTAATTCTTTACTGTTTTTAGGAACAAAACTTGTCGCTATATAATTTTTATTTTTAATATATTTATTATAAACAAACATTACATCTTCAGTATTAACTGCTAAAGTGTTTTTAATGTCTTCTGAAATATAGCCTGGGTTCCCAGTATAGGTGTTATAAGAAGCTAAATTTGTTCCTTTTCCTATAACACTAGACAAACTTCTGTAGAAATCTGTTTCTTGGCCTGCTTTAATTCTGTTTAAATCTTTTTCAGAAAAACCTTCATTTTCAAATTTCTCAAATGCTCTAATTATACCGTCTTTAACTTGATCTAGATTCACATCATTAAAAGCTCTAATAGACAATTGTATACTGCCAGCCAGTTCATTACTATAATTATACATACTTGTATAAGAAGTGATTTTTAGTTCATCTATTAAAACCATATTTAAAGGAGCTGATTTCCCTTGTGTTAAGTACTGAGATAGCACTTCTAAAGCATATGAATCAGGGTGATAACGTTCAACACTTGGCCATACCATTGTCAGCTGGGGAACTTTTGCAAAATTATCTTCAAAATACAAGTGTTTTATTTTTTCTAAATTTCCAGATCTTTTTTCTAATGGAATTATTTCTTCTCCTCTTGGAATTTCGTCAAAATATTTATGTACCCATTCTTTTGCTTGATTTACGTCCAAATCACCAGATAAAACTAGAGTAGCGTTATTAGGAACATACCATTTTTTAAAAAATGTTTTTACATCTTCTAAAGTTGCATTTTGTAAATCTTCTAAAGAACCAATAACCTGCCAGTTGTAGGGATGATCTTTAGGATATAAACTTTTATCAATTAAATATTGATTGTGTCCATAAGGTCTGTTATCTACACTCTGTCTTTTTTCGTTTTTTACCACTTGTTTTTCTTTTTCTAAAACAGGCTTAGTAACTGTATTTATAAACCAACCTAATTTATCAGACTCTGCCCAAATCATTTTTTCTAGCGCATCTTTAGGAACTGTTTGTAAGTAATTTGTACGGTCTGGTGAAGTAGAGCCATTCGCACCTGAACCCCCTATTCTTGCACTCATTTTATCTAACCCCCCTTTTCCTAAATTTTCAGATTCTAAGAAAAGTAAATGTTCAAATAAATGGGCAAAACCTGTTCTACCTTCAATTTCTCTAGCAGAGCCGACATGAACCATTAATTCAACCGCCACAACTGGGTCAGATTTATCAATGTGAAAAATAACATCTAATCCATTGTCCAGCTCTATTTTTTCAAAATCGACATTTAATTCAGAGTTTTTATTGTCTGTATAATCACATGTAGATAACAGAACTGAAAACAGTAATAAAAATATTTTTTTCGTCATGGTTTTTTATTTAAAATATGAAAGTACAAAATAAGAATGATAAGATTTTTATTTTAAACCCGAACGGTTATTTTAGAATTATAAATAATTAAAAACATAAATAGTGATTTTTAATATCAAATCTTAAGTAAATAAAGTTGATAAATTTTTTATAATAGTAAATTTGTTGAATTATGATTTAAAAGAAGAAAACATACTTATTATAATTTTCGTTATTTTGTTGAAATTGTTTAAAATTTTGAAAAATCATAATTTAAATAAAAAAGTAATTAATAATTTTTCATATGTGAGATTAAGCTTGCTTATTCCTCCTTTATTATTATTTTTTGCTTTTGTTTTTATTTTTATAAAGGATGGGGCTTTTAATGTTAATGAGTATATAGAAATTCAAAAAGATTTATTTTTTCAACTTAATAGTAGTTTGTCTAAACTTCCTGTTTTGCAACTTAACTTAACGCAATTAGGAGATCCATTAATATTATTACCATTATTAACTGTTTTTATTATTTATGCTCCTAAACTTTGGCACACTGTATTAACCTCTTCAATCATTTCAGGACTGTTATCATTTTTTTTAAAAAAACTATTTGCTGTTCCAAGACCAGCAGCGGTACTTGATAATGATACTTTTATAATTATTGGTAGAAATATTGCATCAACGCATTCAAGCTTACCCTCTGGACACTCCATAATTACTTTTACTATAATTACTATATTATTATTTGCATTTATGCCCAAAGGACTGAAGTCCAAAATATTTTGGACTTTTTCTATTCTTATACTAGGTTTAATTATTGCGTTTTCTAGAGTAGGAGTTGGAGCTCATTTCCCTTTAGACGTTGTAATTGGTAGTGCTATAGGTTTTATCTCTGCACTTATTGGCATTTTTATAAACAACAATATTAGTTTTAAATCTTATTATAATATAAAAATATACCACCCAATTGTACTCTTGTTTTTGATAGTTTGGATCTTTCTAATTATTAATAAAATAATTGCTAATAATTTATTGATATTCTATTTTCCATTACTTACTTTAATTATAACATTATCTTTGACAAGAGTTTATTATGCTAAAAAATAAAATCAAATTAAGTTATTTTGTATTAATAATTAGTATTAGTAATTTATTTTTATATCATCTTCCAGTATATCAATTCACTATTAACAATCTAAACTATGAAGGTTTTGATAGAGCTTTCACAATTATCAGTATAGCTATCTTGCTAGTATCTTTAAACGCTCTATTTTTTTATATAGCATTATTTATATCTCGCTTTATTGGTAAATCATTACTTATTCTTTTCTTTAATATAAATGCAATTGCGATATACTTTATAAACACCTACAGTGTTATAATAGATAAAACAATGATTGGAAATATTCTTAACACTAATTTTGAGGAGTCTACTAGTTACTTTTCTTTTAGCTTCATTGTATATTTAGTCCTGCTTGGAATAATACCTAGTATTTTAATTATTAAGATTAAAATTATTAATGTAACGTTTAAGAAGTTTTTTAAACATATTGTCTTTATTTTTATTTTTATCATCTCTCTTATTTATATTAATTCTAGTAACTGGTTGTGGATTGATAAAAACTCAAAAGCTTTAGGAGGTTTGGTTATGCCGTGGTCTTATGTTGTTAATACTTATAGATTTTATTATCATAAAAGTCAACAAAATCAAGAACAGATTTTGCTGCCAAATGCAAAAATAAAAGATAATAAAAAATCTATTTCAGTTATTGTAATTGGAGAATCTGCAAGAAGTGAAAACTTTTCTTTATACGGATATGAAAAAGAAACAAACCCTTTACTGTCACAAACAGATAATGTTTATAGTTACAAAGCTAGTTCATGCGCCACCTATACTACTGCAGGAGTTAAATGTATTTTAGAACATAAGAATAGTAGCAAATTGTATGAAATTTTACCAAATTATTTGTTCAGAAATAATGTTGAAGTCATTTGGAGAACTACCAACTTTGGAGAACCAAATGTAAATATAAAAAACTATCAAAAAAGAGGGGATTTAGAAAAACTGTGTCAGGGGGAAGGATGTAAATATGATGAAATATTACTTAGCAGTTTAAAAGAACAGATACTAGCAAGCAAAAAAGATAAAATATTAATAATTTTACACACAAGCACTAGTCACGGACCAACATATTATAAAAAATATCCACCTAAATTTAATAAATTCACCCCGACTTGTAAGAGTGTTGAGCTAGGGAAATGTACGCAAGAAGAATTAATAAATGCATATAATAATACCATAGTTTATACTGATTATATTCTATCTACTTTAATAGAAAACCTGAAGCAATTGAATGAATATAATAGTTCCATGTTTTACGTTTCTGATCACGGAGAATCTTTAGGAGAAAAAAACTTATATATGCATGGAATACCGGCAAGTATAGCGCCAAAAGAACAATTAGAAATTCCATTTATTGTTTGGCTTTCCAGTAATTCTAAAGAACTTAAAAACAAGGAAACCTTATCACAACACAATGTTTTTCATAGTGTTTTAGATTTCTTAGCAATAGAAAGTCCCATTTATGATGAAAATATGAGCATTTTTAAAAGCATAAATTAAATAGGTATTTATTCAATACTAACTCCCCTACTTAAATAAGGTCAGTTTTGAAAAAGGAAAAGTATTTGTATAATAGTAAACCTTACTCGGTTCTAAAGGAATAGACTAAAGAGTAGCTACTGTCTGACCCATCAGATGTCTCTATTCTCCAATAATAAATAGAATCAGGGTCAAGGTTTAATTTTAAGGACTTGACCGATAAATTCGTTTGATCTAATGGGGGGGTTTGTTCCCCGTCTATAGAATCTACATAGAGCGTATAGCGAAGTATGTCACCAGTATCTGGATCACTACCATCCCAAATAAAAGTCACCTTTCCGTTTTCATCTATAGAAACTGTAGATCCTGGAACTGGAGTCTTCAGTTCTGCTGGAAAAGGAGCGTAATTAACAGCCCCTTTTCCTGCTAAGTAAAACTTCCATGTTTCGCTTTCAGCTACTTTAGATCCATTTACTACGCTACTTGTAATGATTTTCCAAGAGTAAGGAGTGCCTTTATCTAAATTCAATTTTATAGTATTATTATCTAGTACTGATTTAGTTATAGCAATATTTGTGTTTAAATTTTTTATTACAATATGATAATTAAAACGTTCATCTGAAAAATCAGTATCTATTAAGTCCGTCCATGTAAAAACAACCTCACTTTTCGTATCAGAAACGCTAGTACCTGTTTCACAAGTCGTATTATTTGCAGGCGCTATTAACTGGGCTTCAAAATAAGAATCTGGGAGACCACTGCCAACTTCACTAAAACCATATGATTTGTCTTCACTACAACTTATAAAAGATAGTACAATAAAAAAAAAGTATTTTAATATGTTTCTCACTTTTTAACAATTTTAAATGTTTTTCTAACCGTTGTTCCTTCCATTACTACAATGTAAGTTCCTGTGATTTGGGTAGATAGATCAATCTTTGTTTTTCTAGAGAAATCTTGTATTTGTTG
>Ga0209384_1000824_pt1 | contig 17844 bp, 17 predicted proteins | sample CoawatmetaG05DNA_FD_187511 | JGI IMG/M metagenome (GOLD analysis project Ga0209384, IMG submission 187511) | Marine microbial communities from the West Antarctic Peninsula - Coastal water metaG058-DNA (SPAdes) (version 2) | ecosystem: Environmental > Aquatic > Marine > Coastal ... | reverse complement strand
ATGCAATGAAAGAAGGTGCCGAGGCAGCGGGAGTTAAAATTCGGTGGGGCGCAGCGTGGACAATAGATGATCTTGGCTGCTACGATGGTACAGCAGAACACGCAATGTGTTCATACATAGATACACGCCGATCTGAAGGTAGACGCCCATTTATTGATGCTCCGCATTTTGAGCTTATGCTATGAAAAAACACGAACAATTTTAGTTTTTTTAAAAAAAACATTAACCCCTACAATTGTTCGGGTTAATGTGCTAGAAATGCAGACAAAGCCTGCTACAAAGCCGACTCCGAGGTAGATAATATGAATAATATGCAAAGTATGGCAGACATGGGACGTTATGGCGATACGCAAGTAGCGCACGTTGCCCCCGGTGAAATGATCGTACCTAGCGAAATTATGCAAAGCAACCCGGCGATGGCGCAAGGCATTGCTGCGGCTTTTGATAATTACGGTGCAGACCCTAACCGATACATGGTTGGTTCACAGCAGAACAGCATAAACCCCATGACGGGACAACCTGAGTTTTTCTTAGGCAACTTGATTAGCGGAATTTTTGGCGGCGGCGGCGGCGGCGGAATTGGCAGCTTTCTTGGTAGCATACTTGGCAGCAAGGCTGGCAAAGGTGCGTTAGGCAACTTGGCTTTGAGAAAACTACAGGGTAAAAAAGCTGGCCTGCGTGAAGCACTAATCGGTGGCATTGGCGGCGGATTGATGGGCGATGATACTAACTCTGCAATAAATAATTTGTTTGGCGGCGGCGGTCGTGGTGAAGCGGCTGGTGACTTGGCTAACATTGCTGACATGGTAAAAAATAGACCTAACACCAGTTCAAGGCCGGGATTCACAGAAGCAGCGGTAAATGCGTTAAAAGGTGGAAACAATGATACCGTTGACAGAATTGCAAACAGGTTTGATAACGATAAGCTATTAGGCTACGGCAAAATGGCGTCAAGTATCTTCCCATCACTAAACGAAGAAGACAGCATTCTAGGCAATATCCTGTCAACCAGAGGCGGCGAGGCGCTTTTGTCTGGTCTAGGCGCAGAGGCTTTTGATCGTCTGTTTGGTAAAGATGAGCCAGACCTTGCTGGACAACGAGCAATGCGTCCATTTGGTCATGGCAATGCAACCAGAATTAACACAATGAGACAGCTTGCACAGGGCGGCGAAACAACACCTGAATACTACCCTCGCAGAGATGGTGGCATTATGCCCAGCGAAGGCTCTGGAACAAAAGACGATGTTCCTGCTATGCTAACGGCAGGAGAATTTGTTTTGACCAAAGACGCAATCAATGGCTTGGGCAATGGCAACCAGCAAGAAGGTATAGCCAGAGCTTATAGCATGATGAACAATCTTGAGAGGAAGTCAGCATGACTGAAACTTTAACAACAGTTAATCGGCGTCCTCAGTATATTGAAGAACGCGAACAACTTCTTCTTGATAAAATATTCGGCACAGCAACAACTGGCGCAGATGGTGTAACCACATATACGGGTGGTTTGCTTGATGCAGAAGAATATCCTGATCTGTTTAAAATACCAGAATATAATATTGCTCCACAAACAGACGCGGAACTATCAGCGTTAGGTGCGTTTGACACCGCTGGTGGCCGACAGGCATTTATGGATCGTGCGCAGCCTTACTTTACAGACGCGCAAGGTAAGCCACGGTATCTTGGTGAGGCTGGTAGTGCACTAGGTGGCGGCTACGATCAGATTATGTCTGGAATTAACAGCTACTTCCCAACAGCCTCGCAGTACATACAAGAAGGTCGCGGCGGCATTGATGCAGGCAGTCTATACGATTCAGAATTAGCTGATGCCCGAAGCGCCACACAAGGTGGTCTTGGCGAGTTTGATCCATCCACCGCTGTCTCAAACTTTATGAACCCGTATAAGCAACAGGTCATAGATGAGGCAATGAGCCAAATTGATCGTCAGGGCGCACAAGCAATGACAAGAAATAATGCTTCAGCGGTTGGCGCTGGTGCATTTGGTGGAGCGCGTCAAGGTGTTCAGGCAGCAGAAACAGAACGTAACATTGCTGATAGTAAAAACAAAACCATCAGCAACATGCTTTCTGCTGGATACGATCAATCATTAAAGGCAGCTATGAATGCTGATGAGGCCGCTAGAAAACGTCAATTAGATGCTGGCAAGACATACGGTCAAATGGGCCTGTCTAGTGCGGCTGGTCAATATAAAGGTCTGGCCGATGAGAAGACCCGCTCTATGGAAGCTGGGCGTCTATACGGTGGCCTTGGGCAGACCGTAGGAGGTCTAGGAAGCAAGCTGGCTGATGTGGGTTCCTCATACGGTTCATTGGCTGGTACAGGCGCTGACATTGGGCGTGTGTATAGTGCAATGGCCCCTGCTGATCTTGGGTTTATGTACAACATGGGAAGTCAAGGGCGCGGCTACGATCAATCGTATCTGGATAACTATCGCCGCAATCAAATGCGAACAACAGATCAGGCGTTGTATCCAGTACAATATGGCTATGGTGCATTGTCTGGTACGCCCTCTGCGTCTATGAGTTCGCAATATAACACACAGCCTGTTGGTCAGAACAATCCATTCGTAAGTGGTATTGGCGCGTATACTGCCATGCAGGGCATTAACCAAAGTTAGTAAGGTGAGGGCTGAATATGGCTGAAAGCAATCTGAATAAGCAGCAAATGCAGAAAATTTCGTATGAAGCAGAGATGCAAAGGCGTGGCTTGGGCAAGATGGGCTTATTTGACACCCAAGGTGGGAAAGTCCTTCAAGGCATTGGAAGTACTATAGAGGGATTTGGTCAAAGCCTTGCAGATGTGGGTTTTGGTAGGGGCGGTGTAGATTCTTTACAAAGATTAGGACTTATGGCTGCGCAAAATTTTAACCAACCTAGTGATCAATTTATTGCAGAGCAAGAACGTCTTAGAGATAATATTTCTGGGGTGACAGGCGGTAACTTTGGTGAAGAAAAGCCTAGCATGGGAAATATTCGTCCAGAAGAAATACAAAGTCAAATAGATATATTGAACAAGGCTCCCGGTGGTGATCCTTTGACTGTTGACCAAATAAACGAATTATATAGAAAAGATGCAAAAGGTGGAAAATTTAAGCCGTTCCCAACAGATCAAGCAAGACAAGTAAAAGACCAAAATCTAGCTAATAAATTTGGTAGTGGTGCGGCTGACACAGCTACTGCACAAAACTTAGCTGTAGAATTTAAAAAAGAAAAAGCAAAAGAACAAATTAAAGCTGACGCTAACCGTGAAGCCAGCTTAGATATGAGCGATGACCCAACCGAACAACTGTTTGCACAGGCAATGTCTGAGTTTATTAAAGATGCGAGAACGGGAACTGAGGATGATTTGCCAGAAGTGGGTGACATAGAGGCATACAAAAAGAAGTTTGCTAAAGCCACTGGTGTTGACATAAGCGGCAAGCCTGACACCAGCCAAGCATTAATGGCTATGGGTCTGTCTATGATGCAAAACCGTGCAGGAAAAGGATTTGACGTTGGTAAGATTTTCAACGCTGTAGGCGAAGCTGGCGAGAAAGCCCTGCCTTTACTATCTAAAGCAAAAACAGAAGCGCGCAACAATGTCATTGCTGCGGGTAAATATGCTTTGCAAACAGAAGCAACTGACGAAAAGACCCGCAAAGCTGCGGAAAAAGAATTGATGAACCGTGGACAATATTGGATTTACAAAAAAGGTGGAGAAGAGGGCGAGTTTTTAAGAGATAAAAATGGTATAATGCCATTTGACGAAGGCAGCTTTAAATACCTGAATAAGTCCGAAATGAACAATTTAATAAACGATCCTGAATTTAATAAACAATTTTCTTTTATTGATGGTAGTAGACGTTTTGAAATTTTAAAAGCTAGAGCCGAAGCCGAAGGTATTGATTATGGCGATCAGTGGAATAAAGAATTAAAGCAAGTGTCTTTGATTGGGGGGAAATCCGACGATTTACCTCCTGCCTTACAAGTAGCGGGTTATGCTGAATCTTCAAACTATAAAGGAAAATCTACAACTAAATACAAACTGCAAGAGGACAAGAAAGGTGTGGTTAGTAGATTTGTAGACTTTCAAAACGAAGTAAATAAAAATGCAGATGGACTAGAAAATCTTATCGAAAACTTACAAGAGGGCATTAGCATACCCGCGCAATTAGTTGATAAAGTTAAACAGTTAGGAATAAGTTTTGGTATTGATGTAGACACTTCTTCTACTTACAAAGCAAAAAAAGCGTTAAAGAATATTGCTATTGACGAAGTTTTAAGAATTTTAAAAGAATCAGGAAGAACAATCTCCGAGGGTGAAAGAGAACGTGTTGAACAACGTGTTGGTCAAGTTAGACTAAATTTAGAAGGATCAGACCTAAATGCAGTTCTTGGGCAAGTAGAATATGTCTATGATATGGTTGTTACTGGCGCTCAAAAAGATTTGGACACCGCTATTTCTTCATTTGAAAACAACTTTGGTGAAACCATATCTAATAAATCAACAAGCGGACCTAAAGATCAGGCCGAAGTTGATGAATTTAACAAAATGTACGGTACTGAATTTACTATGGAAACCTTCCCAAAGGATTAACAGGCCATGACACCACAGGAACAGCTTAGACTTTTAAGAGCTTCAAGCGACGAAAACATGCCTGCATCTAAACGGTTGCAGATTATGAGAGCTATGAAGTCAGGTGAGGGTTCTGTTGAGGATATTCTAGGAAGACCTAAAAGTTCTCTTGGAATGAAGCAACCAAAATCATTTGCTGAACTATTGCAAGGGCAAGACGGACAAATGTTTGACTACAAGATCGGAGCCGGGGGTGGGCTACGAGCAAAAATGTCGTTTATGGAAACAGACGAAGAGCGTCAAAACTTCCTGCGTCAGCGTGTAGGTGAAGATGGATTTACCAAAGACGCTCAAGGCAACTTGGCATTGACCGAAGCTGGTCAAATTGCAGAGGGCATGGAGCCTATCGGCAAAAATTTAATTATTGATGAACGCGGCGCAAGTCTTCGGGACGTTGCAGATGTAGCAGGATTAGCGCCAGAGGTCATAGGCTCTGTCATAGGCGGCATTCTAGGAGCGCCGGGCCTAGTTACTGGCGCACTTGGTGCTGGTGCTGGTGCGGCCGCAGGACAGGCCGTAGAAGAGGGCATAGAGGGACTTCTAGGGCTACAGAAACAGACAGTGGGCGAAGTCGGTGTGGACCTAGCCAAAGAAGCTGCCTTGGGCGCTACGTTTGATTTTGCAGGCAACTTGATATTTAAAGCTGGTAAAGCTGTAATAGGCGGCGCTGGTAAAGGTGTGAATGCGCTATCTAAAGCGACAGGGCAAGCTGAAGTAAATTTAAGTTCAGACGCAGCGGAACGCGCACTGCAACTTATGGAAGGACGCGGCGCTCCTACCGCTGAAGAGTTGGTTAAAATAAACACTCGCAGAGCGGCGGAAGGTAAAGCAGAAATTACGCTTGATATGTTTAAAGCACTTCCAAGCTACGAAGCAGCAGGAATGCCATCAGCATTGTCAAGAGCATCAAAAATTGCCAAGGCCATATCTGGTAGCAAAGATCAAGCTGAGAGGAACATATTTTACGCTTTAGCAAAAAAAGAACAACTTCTAATAGATGCTGGTGTATCAGGTGTTGATGAAGTTGCTGACGTTATAAAAAACGCAGTTCCTGCAAAAGCCGAACAATTAAAACGTGCCATGTTTGAGACTCAAGAAGCGCACATGAAGGCCATTGATGATGGCATGAAACAACTTACCAAGGCCACAAAAGACGGCGTTGATTTGGATGACAGCGTTCTTAAAGTTTTAACTGGCAACTATGATGAGTTTTTAAAACTTTCTAACGCGAACTATGCAAATGTAGACAATATTTTAGCCACGATAACTAAGGACGTAACGTTGGGCGCGGGAGCGACATCCCGAACAATTACGCAAACTGGCGGAACAATGCCGCTGTTTAATTTAAAACCATTAGAAAATCAGTTCAAAAACATAATAACCCAAAAATATGCTGGTGCTAAAAAACCTGCACCTGAAGGTTTTACAAAGCTTGGCGGTCAACTTGAAGAAATAAGTAGTGTTACAGCGGAAGGACAAAAGGCTGGCTTTACTTCTTTTAACGGTCTTAAAGAGTTTCGCAAAAACATAAACGATGCTCTATATGATCCAACTTTAAGCATACAAGACACTACAGTCCGCAAACTTCTGGTTGATATGCGCGGTCAAGTAGACACTATGTTAGGCGATTCTAGCATGAGGCTTACGGGAATAGGTAGTGGTGCAAACGCTGGAAAAATGAAAAAAGCGTTAAAGGCTCATAAAGTAGCTCAAGCAGCTTATAAAGAAGAAATTGGTATTTTCACTAAGCTAGAAACTTTAGGCATTATTAGGAACATGGGAGAAGCTGGTCGTGATGTGACCTTAGAGGCTGGTAGAAACTTTGCAAAAATTGTTGAAAGTCCAGAACGTATTAAAGCTGTGTTGGATGCAGTCGAAACGCGATCTTTAATAGAAGGAAGAAAAACGTTATCTAAAGCTGAAGCTAATAAATTTTCTAAAAACCAAGCCGATGATATTAGACGCACCATAGCTGCAAAGTATTTAGACGATGCTCTTTTAAGCTCAAACAAAGACGCCTTAGACCCGTTGAGCTTTAATGGAGTACAATTTTACGGGCAAATTCAAAAGATTAGAAGGTCAGGAGTTGGCAAGCAATTGTTTGGGGATGATTGGCCGAAGGTGCAATCTTTAGCAAAATCATTGTCTTATAACGGCGTTAAGAAAATGGATGATGATTTAATGCAAAGAATCATCCAACAAAACCCCGGCGATGACATTGTTTTAAGCCTAACAAAAGTTCGGGATGCACAGGTTAATTTAAACGAAGCGTTGTCTAGCAAGGTTTTAAAAGACTTAGCAGAAGGCAAAGTGGACCCTGAAGAAGCAGCAGCTTCCATCTTAAATCCAACAATGACACGCGGTCAAATGAAGAGGGTTTTGAATTTTTTTGAGGGTGACGATGCCGCAAAGACTTTAATAAAAGATGCAGTTATTAGGGATATTCTTGGTTCTGTTGATGAAAACATATTTATTGATGAAAAGGCTGCATATTCATTAATGAATGCGTTGAAATCATACAAACCAGAAGCTTTAAGGCTAGTATTAGGTGACGACACTTTTAAAGGAATTAAAAAACTAGCAGAAGATTTAATTCTATTAAAAGATACTGGTGCTAAAGGCGCTGGATCACTGTCTGCTGATGCTATCAGAACGGGCATGGTAACTTCGCCTATGCAAAATCTTCCTAAAGTCGGTAGATTCAAGGTTTTAGACAAAGTTTTGAACAGTCCTGACATTATGAGAAAAGCACTAGAGGTTCGGGCTGGCCGCACATCCCCACAAGCTGCGGCTCAAAGCATTACACAGCAGCTTAATGATGCTGCCGCACAGGTGACAGGCGAAGGGTTGTCTCTTACAGAACGCGCTGCGGGTGTAGGGAAAAGCATAGGAGCGGGGCTTCAGGCTGGCAATCGTGCAGGAATAATGGGACGCCAACAGTTAGGTCGGTCATTTGAAAGTGGACAGAACTTAGTGTTTGATCGGGGAAACAAGCGCCCCGAAACCCGAACAAGTATTCCAAATGTAACGCCGGGATTGGATGACTTTAATTTTTCTAGCGTTAATCAACCAACGCAAAATAATAACCAACAACAAGAATCAATACGGCAAAGAGCCGCTAAGAATCCATACATAGCGGCATCTTTACTTGGCGGTTTAGGAAATGCTGGTCTGCTTTAATCTACCGAAACTTCAGCAGCACCAATGCCACTAGAAGCAGGGCGATAACCACGCCTTGTGTTTTCTAGCTGGCTGTAAGCTATGTCAATCATGCGTGAAAGTTGCCTTCCAAGTGCGCGGTCCTCTTGCTCCGCAACGTATTTTAATTTATCGTATGCGTCTGACGTTAAACCGACAGACTTGTATATTTTCGGATTCGGCATAAGAGGTTCCTTTTCCCAAGCATGGCACTGACAAAACCATATAATCCCAGAAGATTCGGGTCAAGACCCAAGTACGGCAATAAAAAGGTTTTGATTGATGGCATCAAGTTTGATTCCAAGTGGGAGTCAGAGCGGTATATGTACCTTAAAGCAATGGAACGGGCAGGCACTGTTCGTAACCTTGAGCTACAGGTTCGGTTCAATCTGTTAGTAAACGATGAAAAGATTTGCGCCTACGTTGCTGACTTCCAATACGAACGCGAGAACAAAGACGGGTTCTGGTGCAGTATTGTTGAAGATGCAAAAGGCGTGGAAACCCCTGAGTTTAAACTAAAAAAGAAGCTTATGAAAGCATGCCTCGGCATAGAAATATATTTAACTAAAAAAAATGGTTGACGGTCTATACTAACTAATGCTAAGTCTTGGGACAGCAAAAGTATGGAGGTTGCTATGAACAGTATTGAACTGTTTGAGCGGCGCGAAGAATTGAAGTCGATTACGACAGATATTCGTGCCGAACTCAAAGACATCGAAGATCAGCTATCAGATTTATTCTTGCCATTGGCCCGTGACGCACTGCGTGTCAGCGGTAAAGACTTTGGAACTGCGCACATTGTCGAAGGCAATGTCGCTATGAAAGTCAATGTCGGCAAGAAGGTCACTTGGGATCAAGACGCATTGCGCGATACATTCAACAGCATGACGCCTGAGAATGCACAGCACTATGCAAAGCTGACCTATGCAGTGGAAGAGCGCAAATACACCACAGCGCCACCCGCTATTAAAGCCACATTAGAAACTGCCCGTACTACAGAAGTCGGTCGTTTTACAGTAGAAATTGAGGATCAATAATGGCATTGCAAATCATTACAGCAGATCAGCGTATGGCTGAAAAGAAAGGCCACAAGATTGTGGTGTGCGGTCAAAGCGGTGTGGGTAAAACCACACTGGCTAGGACATTGGACGGTGCAACTACGCTGTTTATGGACTTAGAAGCTGGTGACGCAGCTATTGAGGGACACAAGATCGACGTTGTGCGTCCTCAGTCGTGGCAAGAGTGCCGTGACTTGGCCTGTTACTTAGGCGGTCCCAATCAATCTCTGGCAGAAGATCAGCCGTACAGCCAAGCTCATTACGATTATGTATCGTCAGTGCATGGTGATTCTCAGACTACAAACGACAAGTACGATACATTGTTTGTGGACTCAATTACCGTGGCTGGTCGCTTGTGCTTCTCATGGTGTCAGCAACAGCCAGAATCACGGTCTGACCGCTCTGGCAAGCTAGACACTCGCGCAGCATATGGTCTGCACGGTCGTGAAATGATGGCATGGCTCACACACTTGCAGCATATCCGCGAAAAGAACGTGATCTTTGTTGGCATTCTTGACGAAACAACTGATGATTACGGTCGCAAGCAGTATGGCCTACAAATCGAGGGCAGCAAAACAGGGCGTGAATTGCCCGGTATTGTTGATGAAGTAATTACAATGGCTGTACTAACAGGTGAACATGGGCCGTATCGAGGTTTTGTCTGTCAGCCGTTGAATGAATGGGGATATCCTGCAAAGGATCGTTCTGGCCGTCTTGATACCTTAGAAGAACCTCACCTTGGCAAGCTGATTGCCAAAATGAGTACACAAATGCCACAAAACGGGAAAACATTACAATTCGTAAATCCTGTAACACAGCAAAGCGAGGAAACAACTAATGCTTAATCTAAATTCAGTACAGCCTGACGATCAACAAAATCGTGAATTTTCTTTAATTCCCAACGGCGCAGTATCTCGCGCAGTTATTGTTGTCAAAGGTGGCGACATTGAACTTCCTGAGTTTGGTACAGGGCAGTGGTTTAAAAAATCACAAAGCTCTAATGCTAAGTGGATGGAAATTGAATTTACCTGTGTTGGCGGTGAATTTGATCGTCGCAAGTTCTGGTCTAAAATCTTTGTTGATGGTGACAAGCTAGGCACCAGCGGCATGCCAGTAGCCAAAGAGATTGGCATGCGGACATTGCGTAACATTATTGACAGCGCAAACGGGCTTGCGCCTAGTGATGCGTCAGAACAAGCGCAACAGCGCAGAAACATCTCTGGTGTGTTTGACTTAAACGCTATGGAAATCTGCGCAAAGATTGGGATTAAGAAAGGCACGAATGGCTATAGCGATCAAAATCAATTGATGGTAGCTATGACGCCAGATCAGATTGGTTTTATTGCATCCGGTCAACCGCCCATGCAATCAACACCATCGGCACAACAGCATTCTCAGCCACAACAGGCAGCAGCACCACAAGCTGGAAGTCCTGTTCCTAGCTGGGCCAGCAGATAGTAGCGGCAAGGCACTCCGCGCCTGCTACCAAGGATGGGGGGCCTTGGGCCGTGAACCCCCCACACTACTTTTAGCAAAGAGGTGAGACATGCGACCGACTTACGAAGTAAGTCAGGACTTGCTTAATGAGCAAGATATTATCCTGCATTTTATAAATCATTTTGGGGGGCATCTTACCCCCTTTAAAATGCCAATTCAATATAAGTTGGATTTCTGTTTAGGAGATGGAAATTCAGCTAAAGTTTTTGCTGAAGTAAAGGTTCGGAAAAACAAAAAAGAGAAATATTCGACTTATATAATTTCTTTGTCAAAAGTTATGGCCGCTAAATCTATAAAAGAATCTACTGGTTTAGATACTGTCATTATAGTTGGATGGACCGACTGTATTGGGTACACAAACTTAAATAATGATTGGCCTATTAAAGTTGGTGGCAGAACTGATCGTAACGATTGGCAGGACATAGAGCCTTTAGCACACATACCAATCTCAGAATTTACAGTTATTGGAGTAAAGCAATGATTTTGCGCCCCTATCAAGAGGTGGCGATTTCAGACGCTATTAATGCTCTGGATACCCATAAAAATACAATCGTAGTTGCACCGACAGGCGCAGGCAAAACTATTATGTTGTCTGCGTTAATCGGTAAGAAGCACAAAAAAGGTAAACGTATTCTAGTATTGCAGCACCGTGATGAACTGGTTGCGCAAAACCGTGAAAAGTTTCTAAGAGTAAACCCGAACATATCAACCAGCATTGTAAATGGTGCAATCAAAGAATGGGGTGGCGACACCATTTTCTCTATGGTTCAAACCATGTCGAGGAAAAACAATCTAATCAATCGACCTAAGTTTGATATGATTGTTGTGGATGAAAGCCACCATGCCGCTGCGGATACATACTTGAAAGTTATCAACGCAGTTAAGAAGGATAACGAAAACGTTGAGGTTGTTGGCTTTACAGCTACGCCTAACCGTGGGGATGGCAAAGGTCTGCGCAGCGTCTTCACAAACTGTTCGCACCAGATTGAATTAACGTCTTTAATCCGCGAAGGATTCCTAGTGCCGCCAAAGGCATACGTTGTTGATGTTGGTGTCACAGAAGCTCTGGGTGAAGTCAGACGCAAGGGCAATGACTTCGACATGGAAGAAGTCGCGCAGATTATGAACAAGCGCGTTATTAATGAACGTGTTGTTGATGAATGGACAGAACGTGCGGGTGACAGAAAGACCGTTGTGTTCTGCTCAACGATTGCACACGCACAAGACCTTTTGGATATGTTCATTGAACATGATGTGAATGCCGAAATGGTTATTGGCGATACGCCAAGGGAAGAGCGCAGGCAAATACTGCATGACTTAGAGTTTGGTGACGTTCAAGTTGTGGTCAATGTAGCAGTCCTAACCGAAGGCTTCGATGCACCACCTGTGTCTTGCGTTGTGCTGACAAGACCATGTTCCTACAAATCAACAATGGTTCAGATGATTGGTCGCGGTCTGAGAATAATAGACCCAGAGATTTATCCAGATGTGGTCAAGAAAGACTGTATCGTTTTGGACTTTGGCAGCAGCATTCTAACGCACGGCGCGCTGGATGAATCAGCCAACCTAGATGGCAAGCCTAAAGACCCGAATGCAGAGGCACCAGAAAAGGAATGTCCAAACTGCGGGTTTATAAATCCTCTGAATGTGCGGGTTTGTATTGAGTGCGGCGAAGCGTTCCAAAGTCAGGGCAAAGAAGAGCTAGTTGATTTCACTCTGACCGAATACGACCTGATGGAATTGTCTCCCTTTAAGTGGCTAGACATGAGCGGCAATGGTTCGTTTATGATGGCAATGGGCTTCAACGGCTTTGGGGTGGTCGGTACAGTGGGAGGTACGTCCATTGGGCTAGTCAAGGCTCAGACCGGACATAAGGTGCGCTCAGTGGCTATTGGGGGCAAGGTGCAGGCTATGTCAGCAGCAGATGACTTCCTGCGCGAAATTGAGGATGGCAAAGCAGCTAACAAATCTAAGCGTTGGCTGAATGAAAACGCCTCACACAAGCAGCGAACAATTCTAAGAAGGTATGGCGTGGATGTAGCTGCATTTGATTTCTCATGGACAAAATACAAAGCCGCATGCTGGTTGAATTACCTGTGGAATAAAGAACAAATTGATGCAGCCGTTGAAAGGATAGCAGATGTCGCGGATTGAAATACACTTAACAGCTATAGTCTTCAAGGACAGTCAAGTTTTGTGCGAAGACTATAAAATAGTCTGCTTTGTAAAAGATTGGGATGACATGGACGAAATAAACATCGTGGCGGGTAAAGCATTCTCTGAACACATGGATAATTCTAAGGAACTTTGTATCGGGGGAAGCGGTGATATTTTTGCAAATAAGAAAAAAGTCGGTAGTGGAATTTTTCAAAATCCAAAAGTCTCAAAAGAATTACTAAACCAAGCCGCAGATTTGTTCGGGTTACATGAAGGGACAATACATTGAGTCACGAATTTGAGTCAGCGCCAGAGCCAATGAAAGAACTATCATTCATACTTGGATACTTTGGCTGGGGTACACGGTTTTGCGACCTGACAGAAGAACAAGTCCAAGTGCTGATATTTGCACTGCAAGAATCAAAAAAGCTAACGGAGACAATCAATGTCGGACAACTTGAAGAAGCCTACTATAAGTCAACGGGCCGCTGGCCTAGTACGTCAATCCCCTTCTAAAATTGATCCTCTGGCCTTGCAGATTAAAGACGCTGTGGATCAGGGCATCTTGAAGAACGAGAAAAAGCGTGAACGGCGTAAATACATCGGTGCATCTAGCATCGGTGATGAATGCTCACGCAAAATACAATACAGATACCTCAACCACCCAAGCGATCCAGACAAAGATTTCTCAGCAAGAACGCTGCGCATCTTTCAGTTTGGGCATGAGATAGAAGATTATGCAGCCAAGTGGTTAAGGGACGCAGGGTTTGATCTGCGCACAGAACATAAAGATGGCAAGCAGTTTGGGTTCTCTATCGCTGATGGGGAAATTAAAGGACACATAGACGGTGTGATCTGTGATGGCCCAGTGCCAGCGTCCTATCCTATGCTGTGGGAATGCAAATCAGCCAATGACAGCAAGTTCAGAGCGTTTGAAAAGCACGGGACTGCTAAGGCAAACCCAGTGTATGCCACACAGGTTGCGCTGTATCAGGCTTACATGGAATTGACTGAAAATCCATGTTTGTTTACTGTGGTGAATAAAAATACCAGCGAGATATATTACGAAATAATCCCTTTTAATCAAAAGCTTGCTCAAGAAGCTAGTGATAGGGCAGTAAATATCTTGACGGCTGCAAAAGCAAATGACATTCTACCACGCATCGCACAAAGCAAAGATTTCTTTCTTTGCAAGTTCTGTGAATATCAGAATGCGTGTTGGGAGCAATGAACAATCATGTGAGGCGTTCAAAGGGCAAATGAACACCCCACATTTTGTATCAGGATGAGTGATAGGGACAATATAATGACAATTTTAAGATTTGGCAACACAACCAGCCAAATGACCGACAAAATCTCCGACCTTGTGCCTCGAACAGCACAGTTGCAAGACTTGTTTGACACATACCCAAACGGTGTGCGTCATGGCACAACGTTTATGATCGGTTCATTCCAAGGCGAAGCTGGTAGTTCTCTTCAATTAAATATCGACATTCATAACCCGAACTTTATGCGGGGTCAGGATTGGGCAACAGGGGCAGGGGTTGGTGGCATCACCAAAATCCTAATGGAAGGAAGAGGATGGACGCTGAAAGAAGTGTCGGCGCACTATCAAACCTTTCTCGGTATTGAACACACACCACCACCAGAAAATCCAATCAAACCCGAACTGGCAAGACAGCCAGAGCCAATACCTATTCAGCAACCCGAACAAGTAAGCGCAAAAAAGGTATACAATTTAAGCACTCCGTTTGATGCTGAATATTCCTACACAGATGAGGATGGTGTAGTGCTTGTTTCTGTCAGGAAATACGTTGAGACAGACAGCGAAGGTAACACCAAGAAACAATTCCGTCAGTTTATGGATGGGCGTATGGGTCTTCCAGAACCTAGACCACTATATAACATCCCGAACATATTGGCATCGGATAAGGTTATCTGGGCGGAAGGCGAGAAATGTGCTGATGCTCTAACAAGTATGGGGTTCGCTGCAACTACCACAATCGGCGGTGCAGGCATGCTGTCAGACCGTGTAGCGGATAAGTTCGACTTCTCCCCACTAAACGGCAAAGATGTTGTTCTATGGCCCGATAATGACAAGGCAGGGCATGATCTGGCCGTGCTTGTAGAACGTCTGGCAAAAGCAGCCGGGGCAAAATCAACTGTCATGCTTAGAGCGCCATTCGGAAAACCGGAAAAGTGGGACGCTGCGGACGCATTAGACGAACAATTTGATGTGCATAGGTTTATTCGGCAAAGCGAAAGCAAAGTTAAAAAGCCAATCCATCTGCTTGATGATAGCCTAAACATCAGTAAGTATTTTGTGGGTAATGCACCCGAACAACAATACCTGATTGGCAATACAATACCTCTGGCCGTTCCGGTTATCTTTGCTGCGGCTGGCGATAGCGGCAAAGGCATGATGACGCTTGATCTGGCTATGAAAGTCGCATCGGGCGAATCCATGCAATCCTCATTCGGTGGCATTGTATCAACGCACGGGGATGCAATCATTCTGTCAGCAGAAGATGACAAGGATGAAATGCACAGGCGTATTGAAAGAATGGACCCGCTCTGTAAACGGGAACACTACCCGAACAATTTAAAAATCCTACCGCTGCCCAACCTTGGCGGTGTGTTTCCAATCATGCAAAAGATCGACACCTCATACGTTATGGGTGAAGAGTTCGGGCGCATATACGATCAAATACTAGAAATGCAAAACCTCGCACTGCTTGTCATTGATCCAATGGCATCGTTTGTTCACGCAGATGTAAACGCTGATCCCGCCGCTGGCGCTGCGTTCATGGGTATGCTTGCACAAATCTCTACTGAAACAGGCGCGACAGTCATGGTTAATCACCACATGGCTAAGATCAAGGACAACGATCCAGTCACAACACCAGAGCAAGCGCGTAATCTCATTAGGGGTACGTCTGCTATTGTCGATGGTGTGCGCTGCGCATTTAGCGTTTGGAACGTGGAAGAAAAAACAGGGCGGCAACGCTGTAAAGACTTGCAAGTTACCTATTCACGCAACGCTGTGTTTGATGGTGCGGTTGTTAAATCAAACGGCCCAGCCAATCGGGATATTCGTCACTTCATTAGAAACCCGAACACAGGTCTGTTGGAAGATAGATCAGATGATATTCGCGCTGCAAATAGTCAAATGTCTGAACCTGTACGCCAACGCTTGCAGCATATGCAGGATTTCATCGCCATGATGGAACGCGAAGGAAACGCAATCACGAAAGGCGGTGCAGGTGATGGTGCATTTGATGCAATAGCAACAAGTGCATCGGGCGAACCTTGCGTAATAGCCTTAAAGGAAGCTAGAGAAACTACTATTAAAAACACCATAACAGCACTGCAAGAGGCTGGGCGTGTAAATACATATAGACTGACGCAGGGCGGCACAAAGAAGTGGTTAGGCGTTACAGGCGGCATGCTGTCTACTGGTGAATATGAAGCCAGAACAGCGCGAGAAAATCTTTGACTGTAGTGCTATTTTGTGCTAATACTTGGGAACGGATTTAAACGCGTATTTAAATCCGTTTTGTTAAGTGTATGAAATTGCTACGTTAAATATTTAAATAAGACCCATACTTATTTAGCAAAGGGGGAAAATGTGGGACTAACACCAGCACAAGAATCGGAACTTAAATTCCTAAGACAACGAGTGGATAGAAACCAAGACGAAGCATATCGAAACGATGCTCTGCCCAATGCAAAAAACAATCTATTTGCAGCGCGGGAAGAACTAGACAGATATGTTCGGGAACTTAGACAGTGGGGGCATAAGATTTAATGTTAAATCCAGATTATAAAGAAGCCGCTAGAATAGAAAACTTGAGAATGCAACTGGTTGCACAACCATCACAGGCTATCGTCGGGAGAAACTACGGCGCAAATATTGATCTAATCGCAATAGCATTCGATACAGTAAAAACTAGGGACGCATGGACAGTCCAAGACTTGCGAAAAAAGATGAAAGTAAAAGAAGAAGTGGCAAATCAACTTCTTCGGGGGTTAACAAAAGAGGGTATTTTGTTATCCAGACAGCTACATGGCGAAGTAATATACGAGTTTTCTAGCAGAAACACGAACAAGAAAATGCCATTCTCACATTTTAAAGGTGGCCGTTGCTATTAAATCCCAACTCACATGCTAAAAAGCACAAGCCCTGCCTATATTTAGGCGGGGTTTTTTTATTAACCGCCGTAAGGTGATTGTGCAGCGTAAGTTGATTGAACCGCAGGATTTGTGTAACCCGTGTAATTCGCCGTGTTCAGCCCAGCATACGGTGTCTGCGGTGTCTGGACATTAGATAAAGGCGAAGCAGCGCCATAGGCAGGTTGAGGTGTACCGTAACCGCTTTGCACACCAGATACAGCACCGCTGTAGTTGTTCACGTTTGGCCCAAAACCGCCTCCCTGATATGTTGGAGTAGCCTGAACAGGGAAGTTAAACCCACCCATACCCATACCGCCCATGCCAGACGGATTTGATCCACCTAAACCGCCAGAAATGTTCGGGTTTTTTTGAGTGTATATTTGATTTAAAAACTCTAATTCTCTTTGTTTTTTAATATTAGGGTCAAGCCCACTGCCGCCATAAGGGCCAGAGGGCGCTAACCTATCCGAAGCAAGAATGCCTGAAGGCTGTGGTTTTGGCTGTGTAAAACGCTCGTTCTCAAGGCTAGTAATGCTGGCCTCAGTATCAGCCACATTATCCGCAGCAACCGTGCCTCGGTTCAACTGACGCTGTAAGTCATTGGCAGACATACCATCGTCACGAACACCACTTCCCCCCATAATGCCACTTTTCATTATTCCAAGAGGATTAAGCTGTTCGGGAGTTAGCAAACTTCTATCGGGAGCTTCCGGTAATGGTTGATAAGCTATTTTCGCAATTTGATTATTTCGGTCTTCCTCAGATAACGAAGTATCCCCAAAAATATTCTGAATTTGAAGCCTTCTTTGTTCTTGTGCATTAAACCGCAACATCATAGCGCGGTCGTATTCAGTATTTCCTGTGGACATTGGGAGGGAAGACATCGGGGTAAACTCCAACAAGTTAAGTAAAACTACCTCATAAATCAGAATAAATCAATCCCTAGAGGCAGTCATGTTATTATCCGCCATGTACTTGTCAATTAACAACAAACAAAACATAGGCATGTCATTAGGATTCATGCCCAACCCGAACAAAAGTTCGGTAAATAAATCACGGACATCAACCGTTGAAAAATTAACGGGCATCTCTCTCAAGACACCCGCTGCAATTCTTTCTAAATCTTCTG
>Ga0209384_1000822_pt1 | contig 17855 bp, 19 predicted proteins | sample CoawatmetaG05DNA_FD_187511 | JGI IMG/M metagenome (GOLD analysis project Ga0209384, IMG submission 187511) | Marine microbial communities from the West Antarctic Peninsula - Coastal water metaG058-DNA (SPAdes) (version 2) | ecosystem: Environmental > Aquatic > Marine > Coastal ... | reverse complement strand
ATCTTGTAAATGTAAAGGCTATCTGCAAACTTCTACCTGGATCTGAATCACCAACTGTTATCCCCTTAGAGGATGAGAAAAAAGTAGCAATTCACGCACTATGCCAAGAACCTATTTTCTGGGAGACTATGGAGAAGCTTAAATCAAAGGGCGCTTCATCTATATTAGTTATGCCTGTTGAGAAAATACTTAACTAATGAAATCCATCACGCTAACAAGTAAGAATCTTTTTATAGATTTTAAAAACTATAAATTTTCAAATTCCAATAAGATAACACTTAAGAAATTTGAAAAACTTATTATCAATCAAGGTGATGAGGGTATTATTGAAATATCAAAAATCTTAAATGAAAAGCCCCTTTCAAAGTTAAAGGTTTCCAATCTCGAGTTTAAGAACAGTGATAAGCAAATAAGCGATGAGCTTAAAATAGCAATACTTGAAGCCTATTCTAATATTAAGCAATATCACGAGAAGCAAATACCTGGACTGTCAATCCGACCAAATGAAACGACCAAAGGCATTAAGTTATGGTCTGAGTTCAGACCTATTGAATCTGTCGGATTATACATACCAGGTGGAACCTCCCCTTTGTTTAGCTCTTTAATGATGCAGGCTATACCTGCCCTCCTAGCCGGCTGTCAAAATATAACAGTTTGCACCCCTCCTAATAAATTTGGGAAAATAGATCCGGCAATCCTTTGGGTTGCCAATCTGCTTGGCATCAAAAATGTTTTTAAAGTTGGTGGGTCTCAGGCAATATTCTCAATGGCATATGGGACTAAAACTATTCCAAAATGTTTAAAAATATTTGGCCCTGGCAATCAATTTGTTACTGAGGCTAAGAAAATGGTTTCAGATGTAGTTTCTATTGATATGCCTGCTGGTCCAAGTGAGGTTTATGTAGTGTCCGATGATTTAATGAAGGCTGATATTATTGCAGCAGATTTATTATCACAACTTGAACATAGTAACGATGCGAAAGCAGTTTTTATCACAAAAGATAAAAGACTTATTGAAAAGGTAAAAATATCAATAGGTAAACAAAAAGTAGAACTTAATAGGCAAGAAATACTAAAAAATAGTATTAAAAATATATTTTTAGTAAGAGCTAAGAATAATAAGCAAATTATTGACTTTATTAATATCAATGCTCCAGAGCATCTCATTTTATTAGATAACAATTTCAGTGATTTTATACCTTTCATAGTGAATGCTGGATCGGTATTTTGCGGAACATACTCACCCGAATCTTTTGGTGACTATGCATCGGGCTCAAATCACACACTTCCAACATCAGGTCATGCAAAAACTTACTCAGGGCTTTCTGTAAAAGATTTTGGGAAATCTATTACCTTTCAAACTGCAACACCAGAAGGGTTTATGCTTCTTGCGCCAACTGTTCAGATACTAGCCTCTGCAGAACATTTGGATGCTCATAATAAAGCAGTTGAAATTAGAAAAAAATATGCTGAAGCTTCCATAATTGATAAGCCTAGGACTTCTTTTTTAACGAGGTCAACTAATGAGACTAATATATATATTAATCTAAACATAGATGGGAATGGTAATTACAATATAAATACTGGCTTAAAGTATTTTGATCATATGCTTGAGCAATTTGCTAAGCATGGTAATTTTGATCTTTCAATTCAATCATTGGGTGATCTTGAGATAGACGAGCATCATACAATTGAGGATGTGGCCTTAGCTCTAGGCGATGCTTTTAAGAGCGCTATAGGTTTTAGGTCTAATATAGAAAGATATTCCTCAAGTGAAACACTCGTAATGGATGAGACTAAGTCATCCGTAAGTATAGATATGGCATCAAGACCCTTCCTTAAAATGAAAACATCAAAATTAAGAGAGTATGTTGGCGACTTCCCTACTGAAATGTTTAAACACTTCTTTGTATCTTTTGTTAATTCTTTAGGCTTTACGTGCCACATAGAGACAATTGGTGAAAATAGTCATCACATTGTAGAAGCAACTTTTAAAAGCTTTACAAGGGCCCTAAGCGGAGCTTTGGAAAAAAGTGAATCAACTGTTCTATCAACCAAGGGAGTCTTGTGAAGGTTGGTATAGTGAATTGCGGAGGAGCTAACTTAAATTCTATATACTACTCCTTAAGTAGAATTGGAGTTAAATCAATTATTTCAGCGTCTCAAAAAGATCTAGATGCTACAGACTATCTAATTTTACCAGGAGTAGGCTCAGCTACTGTGGTAATGGAACATCTTAGAGACAATAATCTCATTAATTATATTAAATACACAACAAAGCCAATTCTTGGAATATGTGTAGGTATGCAAATACTTTTTGAGCATTCCGAAGAAGGCGACACAGATTGTCTTGGCCTTCTTGATGGGATGGTTAAAAAATTCACACCAATCATGGACGAGCCTGTTCCTCAAATGGGTTGGAATTCTGTAAAGTGGGTTAGTAATTATAGTCATTTAGATGATTATTTTTATTTTGCTAATAGTTATTATGTAAAAACTGATGATTATGAAGTCGGAAATTCAGCTTATATAACAGATTTTTCATCAGTAATTAAGAAAAATAACATCACGGGATGCCAGTTTCACCCTGAGAAATCATCCTCAGCAGGAGAAAAGTTTCTTAAAGAATTTCTTAAATTATAATGAATATTATTCCTGCTATAGATCTACTTAATGGAAATTGTGTAAGACTTCTTAAGGGGAACTACAATGAAGTTTCCTCATACAATACTTCGCCCATTAATCAGGTTAAGACATTCATAAGTGCTGGTTTTAATCATATTCACATAGTAGATCTCGATGCAGCTAAGTCAGGAAATAATGAAAATTATGAAATTATTAAATCAATATCACAAATCGATGGATTAAGTCTTCAGGTAGGCGGAGGCATAAGAGATATAAATAAGATAAATGATCTATTTAGCCTTGGTGTTGATAGGCTAATTGTAGGCACTGCAGCAATAACTGACCCACAATTCTTAACCCAGTTAAAAAATAGCATTGACCCAGCTAAATTAATATTTGGGTTAGATTTTAATATGGCTAAAGGTGAGCCAATGCTTTCAGTTAATGGGTGGACAAGAAATACTGCAACTACCCTCTTTGATTATCTAAATAGGAACAGTTGGATTAAAAACGTTCTTGCAACTGATATTTCTCTTGACGGGACTCTTCAAGGACCGAATGTAGGTATGTATAAAAGAATCTTAGAATACAAAAATATTAACTTGATAGCTTCTGGAGGGATAGCTTCAATGAAGGACATTCATGATTTAATAAATATTGGATCCCAAGAATGCGTAATAGGTAAAGCACTTTATGAGAATAAGATTTCCTTAACTGAGTTGCTTGATGCTAACTAAGAGAATTATCCCCTGTCTAGACGTTAAAGATGGAGTTGTAGTCAAGGGAGTTAAATTTAAAAATCATGAGGTTGTTGGTTCAATTATTGATCTGGCAATTAAATATAACGATCAAGGCGCTGATGAGATTGTCTTCTATGACATTGCAGCAAGCACAATTGATGGGCTTGTCTCTAAGACATGGGTTGAGCAAATTGCAAAAGAAATTAATATACCTTTTTGCGTGGCTGGTGGCATTAAATCAATTGAAGACGCAAAAGTTATACTAAATTCAGGTGCTGACAAAATATCAATAAATAGTCCTGCTATAAGCCGACCAGAGCTTATTAGCGAGCTTTCTAAAGAATTTGGGAGTCAGTGTGTGGTTGTTGGCATAGACTCTCTATACGTGGGTAATAATTATGTTGTTTATGGAAAGACTGGTAATGAGAAAACAGCATTTAACACTAAATTAAAAACAAAGGATTGGATCAAAAAGGTTCAAGAATTAGGGGCTGGTGAAATCGTATTAAATTGCATAGATCAAGATGGTGTGAAAAATGGATACGATATTGCTCAACTTAGAGAGATGCTAGCTGAGTGTAATGTTCCTTTAATAGCTTCTGGTGGAGCAGGTTCCATTAATGATTTTATTGATGTCTTTAAACAAACTAATGTAAGCGGCGCACTCGCAGCGAGTGTATTTCATAAAAGTATTATTAAAATTAATACTCTTAAAAAAAGCTTGAAAACAGAATTAATCAACGTGAGGTAATAATGGAATTAGATAAAATTAAATGGAATGAGCAAGGATTAATACCTGTCATCATTCAGGACAAGACAACGCTTAATGTTCTTATGCTAGGGTATATGAATCTTGAAGCAATACAGATAACAACTAAATTAAATGAGGTTACATTTTTTAGTAGATCGAAAAATAGACTTTGGACCAAGGGAGAAGTGTCAGGAAATAAACTACTTATTGATGAAATGAGCCTTGACTGCGACCTAGACACGCTACTAATAAAAGCTGAGCCATTAGGACCTACTTGTCATACTGGAACAAAATCTTGTTTTAAAACAGAAGACGAGTCCTCACTAGGCATGATCGACGAATTAGAAAATATTATAAAAGACAGAAAAGAGTTTGGTGCAACTAACTCTTACACGGTTAATTTATTCACAAAAGGTGTTAAAGAAATAGCTAAAAAGGTAGTGGAAGAAGCCGGGGAAACATCGATAGCCGCTGTAACTAATGATGGAAGATTGGTAGACGAGTCAGCTGATCTAGTGTTTCATTTATTGGTATTACTAAACTCTCAAGGATACTCAATGAATGATGTTTTGAGCGAATTAAAAATAAGAAGTCTTAATCAATAGACTTATATTCAATATAATCAATTAGCAACCTTCCTCTATCCGGATCTTCTAAATTTGAGCATGCTTGGTTCTGGCAAAACATACTTGTATCTACCCCTCCGCTAGAATCATAATTTCCTCCAGAAGCAACATTTAAGATCAAAAAAAACTCCTCATTAAATGGATATGAATAGTTATTAAAAGCTGTGGAGTTAGATGTTTCATAAAAGAATGGAGTCTCTTGAGTGTCGAGATACATTTTTATGGCATTCTCAGTCCATTCAAAGGTAATTGAATGAAATTTATCATGGAAGTTAACGCTCATTGGCACAGATTCTGTTTTATTAATAAACTGACCATTAGTACTATTGCCAAAATGAATAGTAGAACCAACCTCATTAGCAACACGTCCTTTGGCTTCCATAACATCTATCTCACCATCAACAGGCCAAGATTTAGTACCCTCAAGAGTTCCTTGGGGAAGAAACCAAACAGCTGGCCAATGACCAGATCCATCAGGAACCTTGAAGCAGACTGTTATGGTTGATGGATTTTTGAATATTTTCTTACTTGAAGTAATAACTCTTGCTGAAGTATGAGGCCAAGTATAAGAGCAACTTTTATCAAAGCAATAGGGATCTTCAAATAGTGTTGCCGCATTATAAATAGGTTGAATTTTTAAATAGCCATCTTCTATAAATAAATTTTCGGTCGTGTTTGTGGTTGTATTGTAATTCTTCGCATAACCATTTCCGGGACCGGTGTAATACTGAAGCTCTTCATTGCCCCAGCCAGAGACCCAAGAACCATCACTTGTATTAAAACCATTTCCCAGTTGATAGGTAAATAAATCTGAATTAAAGGTATTTGTACTAAATTCTTCAATCCAATATTCAGAAGAGTTCGATAGAGGTTCTTTGCAATATGAATTCTTAATCTCATCATAGATATTAGAAGTTGAAGAGCTAATCACATCAACTTCAATGCTCTTTACAGAATTTGTTGAACCAGCTTGTCCCAGACAAGTAAGAGTAAAGGTATAAATTTTTACATTTAAAAGGTTTATATCTTCAGTGCCATTGGTAGATTTAGAGCCTACCCAGTCATTTGTTGCCGTGCAGGTAGATGAGTTGGAAGATGTCCAAGTTAAAGCTATTGATGTGTTTACGACAGCAGAATAACTAGATGATGTAAAGGTATTAATTACTGGATTTTGAATAGAGAGAGCCTGGGAGGGAGTTGATCCACCTCCGCATGAAGTAAGACAAAATAAAGCTAAAAAAGATATATATATACGATTAGACATTCAAAATAAATAATACATAACTTTTACGAGATGATGAGCTCTTTATTTTGGTATGGTGAAATTTTTTGTCATCTGCTTGATTTCTTTTCTCATTATTATCAAGGCAATTAAATTAGGAAGAGTAACTAAAGGTCCAATAATATAAGCTATATTCCAAACAACTTCAGTATCAATTATTGAAGCAGCAAAAAAGCAGGCAACATAAACCAATCTATACCAAATAACACTTTTTTCTCCGAAAATATAAGCAGCAGACCTATCTCCATAGTAAGACCATGCTATAGCTGTAGAAAAAGCAAATAAAAGCAAGCCTATGGCTATTAGATATCCACCGTAAACACCAAGAACCCCTGATTTAAAAGCTGCAGCAGTTAACTCAGCAGAGTGAATCAAAGACTTACCAGATACTTTAATGTTTGTATTTTTAATATCCCCGTTATCAACAAAAAGAGTGCCGTTATATAAATCCAATTTATCGTTCGAGTTGTGAAAGATAGTCTCCTCTGCAATAGAGTTTTTATGAATAATAGTAAAGTTATTATTTAGCGCAACTCCATTTTTAACAAATATATCACCTGTAAATCTCTCAACTTCAGATGTATTGTTGTTAATAAAGTTTCTAAGATTAGTTACATCGGCTTCAATACTTTCATCATACTGTCCGCTTATGACTGCAGTAGAGGTCCTGTCAAAAGTATTCTGATGTTTTTCAGACCATGCTCCTGATGAAAGAATTACTAAAGCAGTAATAGAGCAAACAATAATAGTATCTATAAAAGGCTCTAATATTGAAACAATGCCTTCTTCAATTGGATCTTCTGTCTTTGAAGATGCGTGAGCTATAGGAGAAGAGCCTTGACCAGCCTCATTAGAGAAAGCCCCTCTAGCAACTCCTTTTTGGAGAGCTAATGCAAAGTTAGCACCAAGAAAGCCCCCAACAGCAGATGAGCCTGTAAAAACCTGAGAAAAAATTAATTGAAACGATGGAATGATATTTTCATAATTATCTAAGATAACAATCATCGAACCGGTAATATAAATAATCCCCATAGTTGGAACTAAGGCACTAGCAATTTTTGCAATTCTCTTAATACCGCCAACGATAACTAACAACAATAAGACTGATAAAATCGAACCGGTGATAATAGGTTTTATTGAAAACTCAGAATCCATAACTTCAGCTATGTTGTTAATTTGAGGCATATTGCCTGTTCCAATAGCAGTCAACATCATTAAGAAAGCAAAAACAATTGCAAGCCACTTCATACCCATTCCATGTTCTATGTAATGAAAAGGGCCACCTGAAATAGATCCATCAGGCAAGGTTGTCCTATACTTATGAGCCAGTGAAACCTCAACAAACTTTGTTGTCATCCCGACAATAGCGGTTATCCACATCCAAAAAATTGCAGCTGGTCCACCTATCCATATTGCAAGACCGACTCCGCCAATATTACCCGTTCCAACAGTCCCCGAAAGAGCAGTTGTTAGTGCTTGGAAAGGAGTTGTTTCGCCTTTTGTGGTCTTTTTAATATACTTACCACTTAAAACTCTCCACCCATGGGCAAAGAATCTAAACTGAGGGAAACCAAGATAAAATGTGAAAAAGATGCCTGTTCCAATTAATAACATTGGAAACCATGGAGCACTTCCTATATAGCCATCGAGATAAATTAAAAAGTTATTAAATTCAACCATGATCTTCTACTTACTTTGATGCCAGGCATCTAGTTCGTTATAGCCGCCGATAGAAACACCATCAACTTTTATCTGAGGAAATGTTCTTGCTGTTGGAAACATATCAAAGAATACATCTCTAGAGAAATCAACATCTAACTGCTTATAAGAGTATTGAAGGCCTTCTCTTTCACATAGAGATTTTGCTTTATCGCAATATGGACACGAAGTTTTACCGAATATTTCTATCATAAAAAGCCTTATAAATTATTTAATTAATTATAGACATAAAAATCTTAAAAAGCATTTTTAAAATTTTTATGTATTTAAATTTACACGAAACACATCAAAGTATAGACTGAATTTATCAACAAATAATTTAATAAAAAATGTCCTTATTCGATCTAAAAAATAAATCAATTCTGATAACAGGCTCATCAAGAGGTATTGGCAAGGCGATAGCTCATCAATCTGCAGTCCACGGAGCTAAAGTGATTATCTCGTCAAGAAATATAGACGCCTGTGTAGAAACAGCAAATGAGATTAATGAAAGTATAGGTAACGAAGTAGCATTTCCAATAGCAGCCAATATCAGCCACGAAGATCAATTAAAAAATCTTGTTGAAAAGACTATGGAGACATTGGGAGGTATCGATTCTCTCGTTTGTAATGCAGCAACAAATACTTATATGGGCTCTATGCTTGATATGTCAAATGATCAATTTACAAAGGTTATGAATAACAATATTAGATCTAATCAAATACTATGTAATCTATGCTTACCTCATATGGTCGAAAAGAGAGATGGGACAGTAATTATAATCTCCAGTATTGGAGGTATTAAAGGAAGTGCATTACTTGGAGCTTACAATATATCAAAAGCTGCAGATATAATGATAGTTAAAAATATAGCTGCTGAATTTGGATCTAAAAATATTAGAGCTAATTCAATAGCTCCTGGATTAATTAAGACTGATTTTGCAAAAGCTTTGTGGGAAAATCCAGAAATATGTAATGAGGTCTTGAAGACATGCCCGATGAATCGTATTGGGGATCCAGATGAAGTTGCAGGTATAGCTGTGATGCTTGCCTCAAATGCTGGAAATTATATCAACGGCCAAACAATTGTTGTTGATGGCGGAACGACTATAGCCTAATTGACTGCTTTAGCTCACTGAATAAATAATTCAGTACATGCGACTCATTAATGGACGAGACTTTATAAAAATCAAATCTCAGCTGGTTAAGGTCATTTATTACATTAGATATTTTTAGCTTATTAAACTCTGCATTGTTAAATAATTTATAAGAACCGCTCAGCTCATTGGCTGTAATCTTAGATTTCAATAGTATTTTGAGGAATTCAACTAAATAATTTATTTTTTCAACCAGCTTTAGATCGAGGTCGTTAACTAGTTTTATGGATTGCGATTGATCGACTTTATTATTTAAAAAATCATTAATAACCTCAATAAAATCTTTAAATTTATTCTGATCATTATTCCGAATATCTTCAAGAATATTAAATGGCGTGGCAAAGCTTGGAAAATCTAAAGCTGTATAGTCGCTAATGCCAGTTTCTCGAAGCCAATCATCTGTCTCCTCTACGCTTATATTTTTAATATTAATAATCTGACATCTGCTATAAATTGTTTCTTTAAAAACCTTTGGCCTATTTGAAGTTAAAATAATGTATGAAAAAGAAGCTGGCTCTTCAAGAGTTTTAAGTAAAGCATTCTGAGCCGCCTCATTCATTGAATCTGCGTTATGGATTAAAACAACTTTATTTTTAGAAATTGATGGTGTTAAAGATAAGAAGGTTATAACGTCCCTATTGCCCTTTTCGTCATCCCAATTACCAGATCTCCTGCTTATATCGTTAATCAAAACCTTATCTTTATCTAAAATATAAAGATCAGGATGATTTGAAGCTTCGATAAGACTCTTATGATCAGCAATATTTTTATCATTAGAGTTATTTAATAAAATGTCTGCTGCTATTTGTTTTGCAAGTATATTTTTACCAATACCTGAAGGCCCATTAATTATTATTCCATGAGGAAGATTTTTAAAATTTATAGAATTATAAGAATCTTTTAACCATTTACATTTATCAATAATCATAATAATTTATTTACATATTCTATAATTTCATCATGAACATCTTCTATAGTCTTAGAGGCATCTAATACCTTTACTCTTTCAGGGTCTGATTTGGCTACTTCCAAGTACCCTTCTCTAACATTATTAAAAAAATCTAAACCGGAAGATTCGATTCTATCTTTAACATCATTAACCTTTCGTGAAAAACCATCTTCGACACTTATATCTAGTAAAAAGGTAATGTCAGGTGCTGGACAATTAATAAAGGAGATAAGGGTGGTAATGAAATTTAAAGAAAGATCTCTGCCATATCCCTGGTAAGCAATTGAGGCATCGTAAAACCTATCAAATAAGATAAAATCAAGATTAGAATCTAGTACCTTTTCTTTAATAAGTTGTGCTCTAGAAGCAAACATCAGCAAAAGTTCTGCCTCATCAGCAAGCCCATCAGATGAATTAAGAAGAATATCTCTTATTTTTTCACCTGTAATAGTTGAACCTGGCTCTCTTAATATTTCAGTTTTCAAACCTCTATCTTTTAGGTGCTCATTAAGCATGTTGATCTGTGTTGACTTGCCAACACCCTCTATACCTTCAAAGCTTATGATTTTCATTAATTTAATCCTAATTGCTTAATCATCATTCGATGTTCTTTATATGTTTTTGAGAAATGATGTGATGTTGGCGAATCCGCCACAAAGAATAGATAATCGCCTGGCACACTTAAAACTGCTGCCTCAATAGATGAGATTGAGGAAAAAGATATTGGTGTTGGAGGTAGTCCTTTAATCATATAGGTATTATGCAAATTATCTTTGTTAAGAATATCAGATTTTTTAATATCACCATCAAAATTTGGCATTAGCCCGTAAATAATTGTTGGATCAGCCTGCAGTCTCATACCTAAAACCATTCTTTGGAGAAATACACTAGCAATTATTTTCTTTTCTTCGTTGTTACCAGCTTCTTTTTCTATAATAGATGCAAGAATAAGGGCATCATATTTGCTCTTTAAGGGATTATCTTTGGGCTTAAGTAGCCATAAACTTGATAGTAGCTCATCCAAGAGCCCATGACTGGACTGCAAAACAGATGATGCCGAGATTCCTTTTTTGTAGAAGAAGGTATCAGCAATAAGTATTCCTTCTTTAAATGGGTAATCTGTAACAATACAGTCAAGATATTTGCAATCTTGATTAAAATATGAGGATTCAAGATCTTTTTGTAGATCAAATATATTTGACCCTTCTCTTATAACTATTTTATGGCTTACTGTATTGCCAGTAACGAATAGACCCACCATCTCAGCAATAGATTTATTAGTTGATTCATACTCACCCTGCTCAAAAGAGCTAATATTCATAGTAGAAAGATGAATCCTAAAAAATATTTTATTAATAAGAGATTTAGAAGAAATCTTCTCAAATCCCGAATCCATTGAATCACCCTTTTCTAAAATTATAATTGAATCATTGGAGATATTTATTGAATTAATAAATCCGAAGTAAGGACCCAGAAATGATAAAAAGACTGCTGAAATAATTAAGATAATTTTATAAAATGACATAAACTTATGATGAGTTTAAAAAAAATTCCTGAAGAACATTTTTTAAATGAATAACAGGAATTTTTATATGACGCTCTTTAAGTAAAGAGCTAGCTATTGAAATAAAGGCTACAAATATAAAATGTAGCCTCAACTTATAAATTATGAACTAGAGTTAATGTAGGCTACTGCCTCATTGACTGTTGAGATTTTCTCAGCATCTTCATCCGCAATTTCAAGATCAAACTCTTCCTCTAAAGCCATTACTAATTCAACTGTATCCAGGGAATCAGCACCAAGGTCATCTACGAATGAAGAATCATTCTCAATGGTCTCTATTGAAGCGCCAAGCTGGTCACTTACTATTTTCTTAACTCTATCTTCTATACTCATAAAATTTCCTTAATAAAAAAAGTACGTAATTATACATCTTTTCAGTGCACAAATAGAACCTAATTATTAATACATAAAAAGGCCGCCATCAACAGATATGGTTTGGCCTGTGATGTAAGAAGCATCATTACTGGCAAGAAAGACCGCTAGATCTGCGATATCCTTAACATCGCCCATTCTTTGAAGTGGGATGTCTTTAACTAATAAGGATTTTGCTTCTTCTGTTAAAAAAGATGTCATATCAGTTTCTATAAAACCTGGTGCAATAGAGTTAACAGTGATACCTCTAGAGCCTATTTCTTTAGCTAAAGATTTTGTAAAACCGCCAAGACCTGCTTTTGCAGATGAGTAGTTGACCTGTCCAGGGTTTCCCATCAAGCCTGAAACAGATGATATATTGATAATCCTTCCGTATCTATTTTTGATCATATTCTTAATAAATACTTTAGTAATATTAAATGTTCCAGTCAGATTAGTTTCAAGGACATTGTCCCAATCTTCATCTTTCATTCTAAGAAATAGTTGATCTGAGGTAATGCCTGCATTATTAATTAGAACAGTCGGTAATAGATCTTTTTCTTTAAGAAGCTCTGCGCAGCTTTTAACCGATTCTCTGCAAGTAATATCAAGCTTCATTGAAATTAAGTTACCAGAAAAATTATCATCAAATTTAAATTCGCTTCTAGAAGTGCCAATGACCTTACATCCCATTTCAGCAAAATGAATAGCAATTGCCCTTCCGATTCCGCGCGATGCACCTGACACAAATATAACTTGATTATTCATATAACTCATAAAACTCTTCTTTAAAATTATTACTAGCTGTAGATAAAATATTATCAAGACCATTGGCTTTGGCCAAGCCAGATAAAACTCTACCAGGTCCACATTCAATAATAATACCGTTAAACTCTTTTATTAGGTTCATGGTATCGATCCATTTCACAGGACAAGTTAGTTGACTCGTTAGCTTATCAACTACATTTTTACATGATAATTCAATAGATACATCATAGTTATGAATTATAGGAATGGATAGTTCGTTGAAATGAATTGCACTCAACTCAGATAGTAAACTTTCAGATGCCGCTTTCATCAACATGCAATGCGAAGCTGCTCCTACTTTTAATTGAATGCATCTTTTGGCACCCGCTTCTTTACAGCGATCTGCAACAATTAAAGCTGCCTCTTCATTTCCTGCAATTACAATTTGATTTGGTGAATTAATGTTAGCAGGGGAAACAATGAGGCCCGTTGAAACTGAAACCTCATTACATATGTCTTTTACAAGAGATAAGTCTAAGTTCAGAATTGCAAACATAGACCCTTTTTCAGAAGACTCCATTAATAACCCTCTTTTGTGGACAAGAGAAATAGCATTATTTAACTTAATGGAATCTGCTGCGACTAGCGCTGAATACTCTCCCAATGAATGTCCTGCCATAATGTCAGGGCGTGTATCCGTTAAAGTGAGAAATTTTTTATAGTGAAGATAAGATGTAGCTAAGAGTGCTGGCTGTGTTATAGATGTTTGGTTTAAGAGGTCTTCTGGATTATTTTGAATGATGTCTAACAGGTCAAAAGGAAGTTCAGTTAAAGCTGGTTTAATAGAAGATATTTCTTCTAGACTAAAATCATCGAGCATCCCAACTGATTGAGAGCCTTGACCGGGAAAAACTAAACTTATATGCCTAGGCATAATTAAGCTGAAGTTTCTTCTACCTCTTTCTCTTTTTTCCTTAGATCTATTACTAGTCTTCCTTTGTAAAAACCATCTTTTGTCATTTGATGACGAGCATGCTTTTCACCAGAAACTGGATCTATTGATAGAGTTGATGCTGTTAGAGAATCATGAGATCTTCTTTGACCTCTTCTAGATCTCGTAACTTTACTTTTTTGTACTGCCATTTGTTAACCTTAAAAAAAACGTATCCTATCAAAATTATACAACTATTGGTAGATATTTTTACTTTAATAAGTCTATTAAATCATTAAAGGATGTATCTAGTTGAGCCTCACACTTAATCATTTCATTATTTTGATCTACAAAACATATTTCCGAAGAGTGAAGTGCCATTCTTTTTGAGCTTTTCAGCAAACCACTTCTATTAAAAGCTCTATCGCCATACTTATCATCATTCACAACGGGGTGACCTATATGTTCTGCTTGAACTCTTATTTGGTGAGTTCTGCCTGTATAAATCTCCACCTCTACCAAGGAGCACTGATTTAATTTCTCAAGTGGTTTAAAGAAAGAGGCTGAATCTTTACCTTCTGAAGATATTGAAGACTTTGTTTGAGTGTCGTAAGACTTCTCAATGGCAACATCGACCTTCATTGCATTTTTAAGATGGCCTTTTAATATAGTTACATACTTTTTAGTAACTGATTTAGCAACAAGTGCAGTATTAAAGTGTCTATTAGAAAGCTTATTTTTAGATAGAACTAAGCAACCGGAGGTTTCTTTATCTATTCTGTGACATAAATCTATAGAGTCATCGAACATTTCTCTAAAAACATCAATAACACCATATGAATTATCTGTACCACCATGAACGGCCAGTCCTGCTGGTTTGTTCAAAACTATATAATTAGAGTCTTCGTAAATAATTCTCTCTCTAAGAGTTACTAGCATTTTTGAAGGTATATTGACTATACGGTCGATTGATTCAGAATTTTCTAGATTTGGGGGTATTCTAACCAAATCACCAATCTCCAATTTTCTACTTGGCTTAACTCTTCCAGAATTAATCCTTAACTCACCTTTTCTTATAATGTTATAAAGTTTAGATTTAGGCACATGTTTGTAGACAGAGAATAGGTAATTATCCAATCTTCTCCCAGCATCATCAGCGGTGATTTCAATTTTTTTGACAGTCATGAGGCAAATCTATAGTATATACAGGTAAATAACTAGAAAAATCTAGTTAAATTTTTAAGAAAGATAAATACAACAGTTATACAACAACCCGTAAATGGGTTAATCAGCAAGCAATTTATAATAAGACTTACTGATAGAAGCTTCGAATAGCGCGCTGCTGACTTATCTTCCTATATATAGGGAGAATCAAAATGAAAAGAATTTTAATCAACTCATCATATAGTGATGAATTAAGAGTGGCTCTTGTAGACGGGGCTAAGTTATATGACTTAGACACGGAATCACCTGACAAAGTACTTTTAAAAGGAAGTATATTCAAAGCAACTGTCTCAAGAGTCGAATCTAGTCTTGATGCAGCCTTTGTTAATTTTGGATCAGAGAGACATGGTTTTTTACCATTGAAAGATCTTTCAAATGAATATTTTAGTAAAAACTCTGAAGGAAAATCAATTTGTACCTTAAAAGAAGGTCAAGAAATTCTTGTTCAGGTAACTAAGGAAGAAAGAGGCACTAAAGGTGCAGCTTTAACTACACAGATTGGTTTAGCTGGTAGGTTTATAGTTTTAATTCCTAACTCATCTAGATCAGGTGGAATTTCAAGAAGAATCAATGGTGAAGAGAGAGATCAAATTAGAGATGCGTTAAGTGCTCTAGATATACCAGAAAATATGAGTGCTATTGTCAGAACAAATGGTCTAGGTCGATCTACTGAAGAGTTAAGTTTAGATCTTGCCTATCTTCTAGCCCTATGGGATGAGATTGATAAAACAATCCCAGATGCCCCTAGCCCTGCCCTAATATACCGTGACGATAAACTAATAGTCAGGGTTGTTAAAGACTACTTTAAGGATGATATAGAAGAAATTCTTATAGATGATGAGGCTGTTTATAAAGAAGCTTTAGAATTTATTTCAGCTGTAATTCCAGATCATGTTGAAAAAGTTAAGTTATATGACGAAGAGATTCCCTTATTTAATAGGTATCAAATTGAATCACAAATTGAACTAGCCTTTCAAAGAGAAATATCATTACCATCAGGCGGATCTATCGTTATAGATCCTACAGAGGCAATGACTGCTATTGATGTGAACTCGGCTAGGTCAACAAAAGGCAAAGACATAGAAGATACTGCCTATAAAACAAACCTTGAAGCAGCAAGAGAAGTAGCAAGACAGTTAAGGCTAAGGGATGTTGGTGGATTGGTTGTTATAGATTTTATTGACATGTTAAGTACATCGCATCAGGAAAAAGTAGAGTCCGCTTTTAGAAAATCTGTTTATTCAGATAGAGCCAGGGTGCAAATTGCTTCTATATCTAAATTTGGTTTACTTGAAGTATCAAGACAAAGATTAAGACCATCACTAAATGAATCCTATGATATTGAGCATGTTCTTGTAAGAGGCCCTAGATCATTAGGACAATCGATACTAAGAATAATAGGTGAAGATTCAGCAAAAGATAATACAGGTGAAATCCAGGTTTATGTACCTTCAGATGTTGCAAGTTACCTTTTAAATGAAAAAAGATATGACATCATCAATATAGAGAAATCAAATAATATAAGAGTCATGATTATTGCTGATCCATATAAAGCGAGGCCTTATTATAAAGTTGTAAGAATAAAGTCATCTGATATGAAAGATGAAGATTCTTATAAATTGACACCTAATAGCCCAGAAGCGAATACTGACTGGAGGGATGATAAAAATAGATCTAAAGGAATGAAGCCTTTAGTCGATAAGATTCAACCGCCTAAGATGCCTAAAAAGAAAAAAGAAGGTTTATTAGGTTGGATCAAAAGCATTGCTGGAATTGAGACTTTAGAGAAACCTAAGGCAAAGCCAGCGAGAACAAACAATAACAATAGAAATAGAACTAGAAAACCTAGGCCGCAGAGTCAAAACAGGAATCCAAATCATAAAAAAGCCCCTAATCAATCTAGTCCTTCTAAGAATCCTAATCAGAATAAGGCCCCTGCCAACAAAACTGATAATGCAAAGCCTGTTCATGCTAAGCCAGTAAATACGAATCCAAATGCCAAGCCTTCTAATCCAACACCAAAACCTAAAAAGGACGTAGATGGAAACGTAGCGCCAGCTAAGATGGATAAGGCTATTAAAAGTGAAAGCATTAAAAAGCCAGTTGAAAAGAAAGCAGAAGCTGTTTCAACGAAACCCAAGGTTAGTAAACCAGCTCCAAAACCAGCTGCAAAAAAAGAGCCGGCAATTAGAGAAATAGTTAGAGAGCCAAAAGCTAAAAGAGAAATTCCTACTATGGCTTCGAATGATCCGAGACATAAGAGTTAATTAGAGTCCCTGATAAAGTTGAGTTTGGCGGTGTATTTGGAAGATTATCCATGTCATACCAGTCAGCCTCAACAATCTCTTTGCCATCTACATTTATTTCACCAGACTCGTATTCACATATATAGGCAAGCATAAGCTGACTTGGAAAGGGCCATGACTGACTTCCAAAATACTTCACATTCTTAACTTTTAGAGAGACTTCCTCAAAAACCTCTCTTTGCACACATTCCTCTGCTGTTTCGGAAACCTCTATGAAACCTGCTAGCGCGCTAAAAAGACCTTCTGGAAAAAGCGCATTCCGTGCAAGTAAAATCTTATTTTCTTTATAGATAAGTGCTAAAACACAAGGAGATATAGTTGGATATATCATTGTGTTATTACATTTACAGAACAATGCCTCTTCACTTTCACTAAAAGTCTTAATTGATCCACAATAGCCACAATGCTTATTACTTTTTATCCAATGCATTAATTGATTAGCTCTTCCAAGAAGACTGAGATCGTAAGGACTCAACATTGAAAATAGATGACGAATCTCATATTCAACTAATGATAAATACCCCTGCTCTTCAAAAAGGAAATGGTGATCTGATATATCTACTGAGTAGATATTCATGCCATCCTTTTTACCAATACCGATTAACTCAAAGGAATAATTTTCAAATTTTAAATACGAGCTATTAAATAAAAAAGTTTTTTGATCGAGGTCATAAAGCACCTTTCTATCTTTAAAGATAATAAATAAATTATTATTATTTTCAGGTTTAAATTCAAAAAATCTATTAAAATGCATTGTTTAAAGTTATAAATAAAATATTAATGATAAAAGCAATTAAGAAACTATTTTTAGGTGAAGCTCCAAGTTGGTACAAGTCTACCATTTTATTCTTTTTAATAATAAACCCTTTGGCTTTATTTGCTCTAAATGCTCTTGGTATGAATG
>Ga0209384_1000820_pt1 | contig 17863 bp, 13 predicted proteins | sample CoawatmetaG05DNA_FD_187511 | JGI IMG/M metagenome (GOLD analysis project Ga0209384, IMG submission 187511) | Marine microbial communities from the West Antarctic Peninsula - Coastal water metaG058-DNA (SPAdes) (version 2) | ecosystem: Environmental > Aquatic > Marine > Coastal ... | reverse complement strand
TTTTTTTAACTCCCCCAAAATCATATGAAAAATAATTATGAAATTGTCTTAAATGACATCCAAATAAACTTCAAAGACAGTAAGTATTCAACTTCTCAATTATTAGATAACACAGGTCTTGATAAAAAGACTGCTCGTGATGCTATTAAATCCAAAACACAAAGATCTTTATCTAATTATATAAGGTTTTACCGACTAGATCATGCGCAAAAGTTATTAAAAAAAGGAGATAAAAATGTCTCAGAAATTGCCTATGATTCAGGTTTTTCTTCCCTTTCCTATTTCTCAAAATCTTTTAAAGATGAGTTTGGCTACAGTCCTAATGCATCCCTAAATAATGTGAAATTAATTAGGCAGTTTAAAGGTGCTATTATTTCAGTTATTCAAAACAAGACAAGCTTTTCGTATTTAATATATTCTATCTTATTTATATTTATTTTAATTCTTGCTATTCCATACATAAATATAATTGATACGTCCTCTGCTGATAATAAAAAATTAATGTTAAGTGAATATGCTAAAATAAATAATATTCTTTACGATGATTTACTAGTCAATGATACTATTACAATTAGTTCTCAGTTAAGAAAGTATGATATTTACTGGCGAACCACAGACTGGAATGAATGGGTTTATTTAGATAAGATTAATGATTCATCTATTTTATTTTCATCAAAAATTAGTAAAACTAAGACTCAAATAAAGTTACAGCAAGAAGGGAAAGAAACTTTCAGCTTTTTTTCCAGAGCTTCTAATCTTAGCCAGATGAACATTTCGTTGGATAATAAAACAGATGAAGAAGGGGTGTACTTTCCTGAAATGGAATTATTCCTTGGAAATACAAATTATTCTAAATCCTATGAAAACTTAGTCGTTAAGCCATTTTATATGGACAAATATGAAGTATCTAATAAAGAATATAAAGAATTTGTTGATTCAAATGGTTATTACGTTGAAGAGTACTGGCCGTCTGATTTAATGCATGAAGGAGTTTCAATTACTTTTAATCAAGTTAAAATAAGTTTTGTTGATAAGTCAAATTTTCCTTCACCAAAAGATTGGCGTCAAGGAAATTATGAGAAAGGTAAAGACTTATACCCGGTTACCGGTATTTCCTGGTATGAAGCTTATGCTTTTGCTAAATTTAAAGGAAAGTCACTTCCTAGTTTAGCTGAATGGTTTTATGCATTTGACAGACAGAAGCCAAACAAGGTTTTAATGAATGCTAATATTAATTCCTACAATTTTACTAATTCAAGGATTGAATCCAAATCTGTAAATTATAATGGGATATATGATATGGCGGGTAATGTTAGGGAGTGGGTCAGTAATAGCTTTAAAGATGACTACTCTAAAGGTATTCTTGGTGGATCTTATGCCGATGACACTTACGTTCCTTTTGAATGGTTTTCTCAAAATGCTTGGGATAGATCTTCATACAACGGAGTTAGGCTTGTTAAAAAACTAGAATCGGATAGTTCTGGTGATATTTTTTATAAACGCGAAAAGTTACGAAATTTTTACGAAAATTTTCAAACTACAGATAAGGAGTGGGAAGTAATTAAAAGCTTGTATTTGTATGATAAAGAAAATATTCGTTTCAAAGATAACGAACTCACACAAGTAGTTGATCGAGATTATTTTTGTCATTCATCTGATATTATTTATGATAATAGCATACTGCCGATTCACAATCTACAGGCAAATCCTGATGTAAAATCTAAAATAGCTATAATATATTTTCCGGGATCATCTGCTCTTTATCGCGACAAAATAGTTTATTCAGACTTTTTTGATAATATTTTAGCATCTGGTATTGATATAATTTACCCAGAATATTTAAGTACTTATTCACGAAAAGATGGTATGAAAACAGACATTGGTAATCGATCTATGAATTATAGAGATCATTCGATTAACTGGGTTAAAGAAGTTAGATATGCTGTAGATTACGCAATCAAACACGGCTATGAACCCCACTATCTAGGCGTAAGTTGGGGCGGACAAATGGGTGTTAATATACTGGCAATAGAAGAAAGGTTTAAAACTGGTATTTTATCTATTGGTGGGATTTCATTAGATGATGTGAGAGAAGAAATACAGCCTGAAAAATATGCCGCAAGAGTAAAAACACCTACCCTGCTACTTAATGGGAGGTATGATTACTTTTTTCCTTATCAGTCCTCACAATTACCACTTTACAATCTTTTAAATTTAGATAATGAGAATAAAAGGCACGTAGTTGTTGAAGAAACTCATTATGTGCCTAATCATATACTTTCCGAGGAAACATTAAACTGGGTTAATAATAAATAATTTTTATTTATTATATTTAGGTATGAGACTATTCATAATACTATTTTTAAGCTCCTCATTTGCACTATTTTCTCAAACTTTTTATTCTGTTGATTACTCTTATCAATCAGACATTAAGGTTTATGTAGTTGACTATGAATACCAAGCTGATTTATTGGTTTACAAATTAAAAAATAAGTATGAAGTAAAGGGCAATTCTGGTTTGTGGTATTTTACAGAACAAAATTATCAAGCAGATTTTAAAATTTTCTTTGTAGATGAAAAATACCAGTCAGATCTAAATGTGTTTTTTGTAGATAATAAATACCAAGCCAAATGGAAATCTAAAAGTAAAAAGCAGCTGCTTTTTTGATTATTTATAACTTTATTAAGAGTTAGTCAATAATTTTTACATTTATTTGTATTCAATTACAAAAAATTACATGAAATTTTTATATAAAAACATATTTTTATTTTTTACTTTTTTATGCTTTAACACAGTAACTTTTTCTGCTGTAAATAATATTGCTAAATCAGATATTTTAATAGACACGCCTCTTTCTTTTGATATTATTGACGATCAAATATTAGAGCCTGTAACTTGGGAATTCGAAACTGTTAAAATATCAGAAACTGAGTACGACCTTGTATTCACGGCTAAGATAGATTACAAATGGTCTGTTTATTCTCAATACATTGATGGTTTTGGTCCGATTCCTACTTCTTTTGAATTTGATAAAAATGCAAATGTTGAACTCATTGGTGATGTTGTTGAAGATCAAACTAACAAGGTAACCGAACAGGACCCTGTGTTTGAAATGATTGTATCAAAATTTTATTCTAAGGCAAAATTTACTCAAAAAGTAAACTTAATTGGTGACGCTTCCCCTGTCTCTGGTTATTTAACTTTTATGACTTGTGACGACACTAGGTGTTTGCCTCCAACTGATATTGATTTCGTATTTGAATTAGGGAGTTTGGTTGCATCTACTAAAACTAATAAAAGCAATAATTCAAGTCTTGAGTTATTAGAAGACTCAAACATTTTATTATATGGCTACAAGCCAGAAGAGGTAATTGCTTACACAAACAAATCAGAATCTGAGGTTTCCGCATCGACACCAAAAAATAATAAGACGTTATTTAGTATTTTTGGACTAGGTTTTATAGGAGGTTTATTAGCTTTATTGACCCCTTGTGTCTTTCCAATGATACCTTTAACAGTTAGTTTTTTTACTAAACAAAATGACAAAAAAGGAGTCTACAGCGCTTTACTTTATGGATTCTTTATTGTTCTAGTGTACCTACTTTTAAGTGTTCCGTTTCATTTGCTAGATTCTGTAAATCCAGATATTCTAAATGAAATATCAACTAACGTTACTTTAAATATAATTTTCTTTTTAATATTTATATTTTTTGCATTTTCATTTTTTGGATATTATGAATTAACACTTCCATCAAGCTGGGTAAATAATTCTACAAAAGGAGAAACATTTGGAGGGGTATTAGGAGTGTTCTTTATGGCCTTAACCCTTGCTGTTGTTTCGTTTTCTTGTACTGGTCCAATTCTAGGATCTTTGCTCGCTAGTTCTATAACTAGTGATGGAGGAGCTTGGCAGTTGACTGCGGGAATGGGTGGTTTTGGAGTTGCTCTAGGTTTACCGTTTGCATTATTTGCAATGTTCCCTAAAGTATTAAGTAATTTACCTAAATCTGGATCCTGGTTAAATACAATCAAAGTTGTGTTAGGTTTTGTTGAGCTTGCCCTTGCCCTTAAATTCTTATCCAATGCCGATTTAGTAGCTCATTGGAATTTATTGAAAATTGAAGTTTTCTTGTTTTTATGGTTTGTTATTTCTGCATGTTTGACACTTTATTTACTTGGTGTAATTAAATTCCCACACGATCAAAAAGTAGGTAAGTTTTCTTTTATTAGAATTTGTAGTATTGTTTTGGCCTTTTCTTTTTCTATATACCTGGCCTCAGGTTTTACTTACAATAGTGAAACATCCACATTTAAACCATTGTCACTACTTAGTGGGTTAGCACCTCCTGTAGGGTATAGTATTTTGTATCCAAATGATTGTCCTAATAATTTAGATTGCTTCAAGGATCTAAAATCAGGAATTGAACATGCTAAAAAAGTGAATAAACCAATCTTATTAGACTTTACTGGTTTTGCGTGTGTTAATTGTAGAAAAATGGAAGAACATATATGGCCTTTAAGTAGTATAGATAAAATTATAAGAAATGAATATGTTTTGATATCATTATACGTAGATGATAAAAAAACACTACCCAAAGAAGAGCAGGTGTTAGTAAAAAGAAGTACGGGAGATGGGTTTAGAAAACTAAAGAATTACGGCCACAAGTGGGCTCACTTTCAAACTGAATTTTTTCAAACTAATTCTCAACCTTACTACGTACTTTTAAATCCTCAAGGAAATGAAATTATAGCCTCACCAGTTGGATACACACCAAGTGAAGAAGATTATTTGTCTTTTCTTAAAGCTGGTTTAGAATCTTTTAACTCAAAAAGTATTAAGTTTAATATAAATTAAATCATCTCTTGGAAAAAAAACTTAAATACGATATAGCTTACTTAAAAATGGCTGCAGAATGGGGGAAACTCTCTTACTGTGAGCGCAAAAAAGTTGGAGCACTTATTGTTAAAAATAACATGATAATATCAGATGGTTATAATGGTACTCCATCTGGTTTAGAAAATTATTGTGAAGATGAAGATGGTTATACAAAATGGTATGTTTTACATGCTGAAGCTAATGCTATAACTAAAATTGCTTCTTCTACTCAATCATCTGATGGAGCTACTCTTTACATTTCACTTTCTCCTTGTAAGGAGTGTAGTAAATTAATTCATCAAGCTAAAATTAAAAGAGTAGTTTTTAATAAGGCCTATAAAGATAAGTCTGGGCTTGATTTTTTAGAAAAAGCTGGAATCGAGTTAACTCATATTCCTGATATAACTTAATTTCTACCTGCCAATTTTTGTATTTTTTTTGAAGTTCTTAAAATTGTCATAATCATGACGCAACATACGCCACACATAATAGCGATCAGCGCTATTATACTATCTCCTGAAAAAGGGTCTTCCCAATTTACAATTGTGAGATTATAAATTACAATTAAAAAGGCAATGACTGAAATCACATAGCTTAGTTTGATCATCTTAAATTAATTCTTTTATGTTAGACATAAATAGCTTTACAGCGATAGCTAGTAAAACTACTCCGAATACTTTTCTTATTATTTGAATTCCATTACTTCCTATGATTTTTTCAATTTTCCCAGATGTTTTTAAAACTAAATAAATAACAAGCACATTAACAATAATTGCTACAATGATATTTGGGGTTGAAAACTCTGATTTAATAGACAGTAGTGTTGTTAAACTTCCAGGTCCGGCAATTAATGGGAAAGCTAGAGGAAAAACGGATGCTGTTAACATTGTATTTCCTTCATCTTTATAAAGGGTAATACCTAAAATCATTTCTAGCGCAATAAAGAATAAAACAAAAGCTCCCGCAACAGCAAATGAGTTAACATCTATACCAATTAAAGATAAAATATTTTCACCAATAAATAAAAATAAAATCATTATCACTCCGGCGATTAGTGATGCTTTTTCACTTTGAATATGTCCAACTTTTTTTCTTAAATCAATAATTATAGGAATGTTTCCTACTATATCAATAACAGCAAACAAAATCATAAATGCTGTAAATATTTCTTTAAAATTAAAATTCATTTTTAAGTAATTTTTTTTTTGCAAATTTCAGATATTTATCTATAATTACAATGATTATTTTTATATTTTTTGTTATTTATATATTTGCCCTATGTTTCAAATTAAAAATACTTTAATATCCGAGTCAATTATAGAAAATGACTTTGTCTGTAACCTTGGTGCTTGTAAAGGTGCTTGTTGTGTTGAAGGAGATGCTGGAGCTCCTTTGGAAGCAAAAGAAGTGGACAAAATAAAAAAGTTTTTTCCAATTATAAAACACTATTTGAGTGATACTTCTATTAATGAAATAAACCAACAAGGACAGTTTATCACAACCCCATCTGGAGATTTAGAAACCCCACTTGTTAACGGTAAGGAATGTGTTTATTTAACTTTTGATAAAAATAAAATGGCACTTTGTAGTTTTGAAAAAGCTTACAAAGAAGGCCTTATCCCATGGAGAAAGCCAATATCTTGTCATTTATACCCGGTAAGAATTAAAGATTTTAGTGAGTTTACATCTGTAAATTATGATAAATGGGATATTTGTGATGATGCCTGCATTTTAGGAAAAGAGCTTAAAGTTCCTGTCTATAAATTCGTGAAGGATGCCTTAATTCGAAAATTTGGAAAAGAGTGGTATTTGGAATTAGAATTAACTGCAAAAAATTTTAAAAAATAGAATTGTATTTTTTTTAACTTTTTTAATTTATATTTTTATACTTCTTGAAAGGAATTTTTTTTATTATTTTTTAAATACTTAATAATCAGTTATTTATAATTAATATTTTCTCATTTTTTTTTAACCAATAATTCTCGTTTTGTTAAAAACTTGTACACAATGTTAATAAAAATGACTTTCATTTTCGATAACAATTTTGAATATTTGTTAGTCCCAAGTTATATCAATTTTAACGCTAATTTTTAAATAATTATATTCAATATGTCAAATGCAGGAGAACCACTTTTGGAAGAAAATAAATCAAGATTTGTAATTTTTCCAATTCAACACCACGATATATGGGAATGGTATAAAAAATCAGAAGCAAGTTTTTGGACTGCTGAAGAGATTGATTTACACCAAGACCTTACCGACTGGAATAATAAATTAAGTAAAGATGAAAAGTATTTCATCAAACATATTTTAGCATTTTTTGCTGCTAGTGACGGAATTGTGAATGAAAATTTAGCAGAAAATTTTGTAAACGAAGTACAATACAGCGAGGCAAAGTTTTTCTATGGTTTTCAAATAATGATGGAGAATATTCATAGTGAAACATACTCACTTCTTATTGATACTTATGTAAAAGATGAGAAAGAAAAAGACGGGCTATTTAACGCCATTGAGACTTTCCCTGCTATTAAGAAAAAAGCAGACTGGGCCCTTAAATGGATTGATTCACCAAGTTTTGCAGAGCGATTGATCGCTTTTGCAGCTGTTGAGGGAATATTCTTTTCTGGTGCTTTTTGCTCTATTTTCTGGCTTAAAAAACGTGGTTTAATGCCAGGATTAACGTTTTCTAATGAATTAATTTCAAGAGACGAAGGTGTGCATTGTGATTTTGCAGTACACTTACATAATCATCATTTGAATAACAAAGTGCCAAAAGCTAGAATCAGAGAGATTTTACTTGATGCTTTAAATATTGAAAGAGAATTCATTACGGAATCTCTACCAATTAGTCTTATTGGAATGAATGACAAATTAATGTCACAGTACCTCGAATTTGTCACGGATAGACTGTTGTCTGAACTTAATTGTGAAAAAGAGTTTAACACAACAAATCCATTTGATTTTATGGATATGATTTCTCTACAAGGAAAAACTAACTTCTTTGAAAAGAGAGTATCTGAATATCAAAAAGCAGGAGTATTAAACAAAGAAGAGGATAAAGATAAATTTAGTTTTGATGCTGATTTTTAAGATAATCAGTTAAATTATTCCATTTATCAATTATTAAACTAACTAACTAACTAATTCTAGAACATTTCTAGAAGATTAACTATTACAATTATATGTTTGTATCTAAGAGAGACGGTAAGAAAGAACCAATGATGTTCGACAAAATCACAGCACGCGTAAGAAAGCTTTGCTATGGTTTGAATCCACTTGTTGACCCCATTAAGGTCGCGGTCAGGGTTATTGAAGGATTATATGATGGAGTTACAACAAGTGAGCTGGATAATTTAGCGGCAGAAGTTGCGGCGACAATGACTACAACTCATCCTGACTTTGCTAAATTAGCAGCCCGAATTTCAGTATCAAACCTACATAAAAACACTAAAAAAACTTTTAGTGATGTGATGGAAGACCTACACAAGTATGTAAATCCTAGAACAGGAAAAAAAGCACCCCTATTAGCAGATGATGTTTACAAAGTTATAATGGATAATAAAGAGCTGTTAGACTCTACGATTATTTATAACAGAGATTTCGGATACGATTACTTCGGTTTTAAAACTTTAGAAAGATCTTATTTACTAAAATTAAATGGAGAAATAGCTGAAAGACCTCAGCATATGTTGATGAGAGTTTCAATTGGAATTCATCTAAATGATTTAGATTCAGCAATAGAAACTTATGAGTTAATGTCTAAAAAATATTTTACTCATGCAACTCCAACACTATTTAACGCTGGTACTCCAAAGCCTCAAATGTCTTCTTGTTTTTTATTAACGATGAAAGATGATAGTATTGAAGGAATATATGATACATTAAAACAAACTGCTAAAATATCTCAGTCAGCAGGTGGTATTGGTCTATCAATTCATAATATTAGAGCAACCGGCAGCTACATAGCTGGAACTAATGGAACTAGTAACGGTATCGTTCCAATGCTTCAAGTTTTTAATGATACAGCAAGGTATGTAGATCAAGGAGGAGGAAAAAGAAAAGGTAGTTTCGCAATATACATTGAGCCTTGGCACGCAGATATTTTTGATTTTCTAGATTTGAAAAAAAATCATGGAAAAGAAGAAATGAGAGCACGAGATTTATTTTATGCAATGTGGGTTCCTGATTTATTTATGAAAAGAGTTGAAGAGAACGCGGAATGGACCTTAATGTGTCCAAATGAATGTCCAGGATTATGTGATGTACATGCAGATGCTTTTGATAAATTATATCTAAAATATGAATCTCAAGGGAAAGGAAGAAAAACTATTAAAGCTAGAGAACTTTGGGAAAAAATACTAGAATCTCAAATAGAAACAGGGACTCCTTATATGCTTTATAAAGATTCAGCGAATGTTAAATCAAATCAAAAAAACTTAGGTACAATTCGTTCTTCAAACTTATGTACTGAGATTCTAGAATATACATCTCCTGACGAAATTGCTGTATGTAATCTAGCTTCTATAGCACTTCCAATGTTTATTAAAGATGGCAAGTTTGATCACCAAGAGCTTTACAGAATTACCAAGAGAGTAACCAAAAATTTAAATAGAGTAATTGATAGAAACTATTACCCTGTTAAAGAAGCAGAAAACTCTAATTTTAGACATAGACCTATCGGACTAGGCGTTCAAGGTTTAGCGGATACTTTTATAAAATTACGACTTCCTTTTACTTCTGAAGAAGCAAAGAGATTAAATCAAGATATTTTCGAAACGCTATATTATGGAGCAGTTGAAGCGTCAATGGATGAAGCTATACAAGATGGTACTTACCAAAGTTATGAGGGTTCCCCAATTAGTAAAGGTGAATTCCAACATAATTTATGGGGTGTTAATGAAAAAGATTTAAGTGGAAACTGGAACTGGGATAAATTAAGAAAAGACGTCCTTAAAAATGGAGTTAGAAATTCATTATTAGTAGCTCCAATGCCTACTGCCAGTACTTCACAAATTCTTGGTAATAATGAGTGTTTTGAACCATACACTTCAAATATTTACACAAGACGTGTTTTATCAGGAGAATTTATTATTGTTAATAAACACTTACTTGAAGATTTGGTAAACCTCGGACTATGGGACGAAGGGTTAAAGCAAGAAATAATGAGAGCAAATGGTTCTGTTCAAGACATTGATGTAATTCCTGACGATATTAAAGAGCTATATAAAACTGTTTGGGAATTGAGTATGAAAGATATAATCGACATGTCTAAAGAAAGAGGATATTTTATCGATCAATCTCAATCATTGAACCTATTTTTAGAAGGAGCTACGATGGCTAAATTAACATCTATGCATTTCTATGCTTGGAAAAGTGGACTGAAAACAGGTATGTACTATTTAAGAACTAAAAGTGCAGTAGATGCAATTAAATTTACATTAGATACCAAATCAAGTACAGAAACTAAAAAAGATCCTGAACCTAAAGCTGAAGTTGTTGAACCAAAGGTAGAGGTTAAACAAGAAGTTGTTGCAAGCAAAAAAAAGACAGCAGAGAAAACAGCTAAAAAGTTTGCAGAAACAAAAGATGTAGATGTACAGCCTATGACTCCAGATGAGATGAAGCAATTAATAGCCCAATCTAAAGATGGACAAGGGGATGATTGTTTAATGTGTGGATCTTAAATAATTAATCTTTTCTATAAAAAAAAGCTCCTAATTTAATTAGGAGCTTTTTTTTATACTATTAGAAAAACTTATTTATCTAGTTTTGCAGGCTTAATTGATGAGTCATGCGATTCATTATAATCTGACAATAAATTCATAACAGCATTTAATAAGTCCTTAGTTTCCTGTAATATGCTGAAGTATAAAGTAGTATTTTTTGGACTATTTTCTTCATTTCTAGTTCTAGCTACCTGTGCCAGAATTTTATCTTGAACTAAGTTATATATGTCATTTTTTTGCTTAATGATAGATTGAATCTTACTAAATGATTTGTTTTTATATAATTCATTCACTTCATTAAACAAATTACTGATACTGGAATTGACTTCCACTAACTCTCTTATCTGAGTTAATTTTAATTTACTGTGATTATTATTAACATGCTTATAACTTTTATTATTTATATACTCAAGTGATTGAGTTATATCTTGTAGGTAACCTAGTAGATTAATATAAAAATTACTAGCATTTAAACTTGACTCATCTAGGTTTTTTATAAAATAAAAGAGGTTATCTCTTAATTCATCAACATCTCTTGAAAGTTTAGCAGTTTGTTTTTTATTTTTTTTCAATAAATCTAAATCTTGCTTGGATAAACCTTCAATAGCATTTGTATAAACTTTTTCACCACGTTTAATAACCTTAGAAATATTCTTTGAACTTTCAAAGATAACTCCTTGTAAAGAGCTACTCTCCCCGATAGATAACTCATCTTCTTCGTCCTGATGAACTGTATCTTTACCTTTTAAATAATTTTTCACCCCCATTATCACTATACCAAAAAGGAATACCGCAATCATTAATTCAGAAATGTTTATTAAAAATGCTATAACTGCAGCTGCTGAAAAAGCAACTATCGCTGTAAAAAACCAACCACCAATTACTGTTAAGACGCCAGCTACTCTATAAACAGCACTCTCACTTCCCCATGCTCTATCGGCTAACGAAGTACCCATAGCTACCATAAAGGTTACGTATGTTGTTGAAAGAGGTAATTTATAAGAAGTAGCAATTGAGATCAGTATTCCAGCTACCATTAAATTCACAGAGGCTCTAACTAAATCAAAGGCAGGTTTATCTTCTTCATTTACTTTAGCTGTTACAATGTTTTTTTCTTCAAATTGCTTTTCAATAAAGTTGTTGAGTGATGTTGGGGTTACTTTATCAATTAATGCTGATGTATTTGTTGCTGATCTAACTAATAGTCTAGAAAGAAAATTTGGATTAAACCTCTCTTTAGTATTTCCTTGTTTAGATAAATCTATGGATGTTTTCACAACTCTCTTGGCTTTACTAGAAAACCACAAAGTTAAAACCATTATCATTCCTGCAAAAAGCAGTAATGCATTTGGAGTAGGTACTTTTGAAGCCAACACTTCCATGCTAAATTCATTTGCAGGAACACCTGAAACTACCCAAGCTTCGTATGACTGCCAAGCTGCTATTGGTACGCCTATAAAGTTTACTAAATCATTACCTGCAAAGGCTAATGCTAAGGCAAAGGTTCCAACTAGTATAATTAGTTTATAAATATTAGTTTTAAAAAATACGATTAAACCATATGAAAATAATGACCAAAACAAGGAACTTACTGCTATTATTGGAGTTATTTTTGTTTCAAGAAAATCCTTTATTGTTAATCCACCGATAAGATCAAAACTTAACTTTGCATAAGGAGTTCCTTTAATTCCTTTCATTAAAATAAAGTATGTAATTGCTGTTAAGGCTAATCCGCCAAAAACTGCACTCACCCAACTTGCTTTACTTTCAAAATTATAAGTTAATAGCAATCTTGAAATCCATTGAACAATCCCTCCTATTGAAAATGCGACGACTACTGATAGAAGAATACCGAATATTATTTTGGTGGCGGTGGACGTATTTATATAGATAACTATGTCAGAAAAGCTTCCACTATCAGCACCAATTTTTATTAATGCCATAGCAACTGCTGCGCCTAATAATTCGAATACAATCGAAACAGTTGTAGATGTAGGCATCCCAATAGAATTAAAGAAATCTAGTAATAGAATATCAGTAATCATGACGGCCATGAAAATGATCATTATTTCATTAAACATAAACTCTCCAGGGTTGAAAATACCCTTTCTAGCAACCTCCATCATACCGCTTGAGAATACCGCTCCTATGGCTATCCCAACACTAGCAACAATCATAATGGTTTTAAATGAAATGGCTTTAGAGCCTATCGCTGAATTTAAGAAATTTACTGCGTCATTACTCACACCTACAATTAAATCAGCAATAGCTAAAACAGCTAATGCAACTATCATTAATAAATAAATATTTTCCATTTTTTTCTTTTAAAGTTTAAACTCTGCATTGATATATACTAATGAAGAGTTGCTAATATCTGAATTATTATAACTAAACATTCTAGTGTTTAAAGAGAATTTAACCCCTTTTAAAGCCTTGTATTCAATTCCTATCAAATTAAAATCACCATCATTTTCATAATTCCAATTTGTCAAACCTTCCTCAACAGTATTAGAAGAAAGTTTATCATATCTTATAAATATTTCAAATTTATCATCCAATAAATAACTTCCATAAAATGATAAACCTATTAAATCATGATTCTCTTTAGCGTCTTTAAATGTTTCACCATTTTGCATTTTATTATATTCAGCTCCAAGGCTAAATTTATCAGACTTATAACCAGCAAATAAACCTACGTTAATTATTGCCTTAGAATCGATCACTGCATGGGTATCATAGTAAACCTTAGTGATGATATTGCTGTTTAATTTATAAATTAAGTTTGCTCCAAATCGATGATTCCCGTCGTCACCTTGGATGTCTTTGTGGCCTTCTCCGTTAACAATGAATATATTTGAAGTTAAATTATTTGAAATTTTTAATTCTGCATTAACTCCTAAATCAGCACTACTTCCAAACTTATATTCATCTTGTAATGTTTTATAAATGTATCGATATCCCCAAATTTTCTCTTGATCGTTAAATTGTTTTGCTGCTATCATCCCTAAACTTAACTTAAAAACTGAATTAATTTTCCAGTCTAGTTGTGCGATTTTAAGGAATGCTGTGTGAGAGCTGCCAGCATCATTTTTTCCAATATCATAGGTAATCTTAGCGGAAATATTTTCGTTAAATGAGTACTTGTATCCAAAATAAACTCTAGACACTTCAAATGCACTAACCTTTGTTACATTTTCAGTAAAATCATAATTATAATTCCAAAAAACTTTGAAATGTGGCTGCCCTGATGCTACGAAATCTGTACTAGATTCCTGTGAAAAACTCATCAGAGGAAGTAGTAATAAATTAAGTGCAATCAAGTATTTTTTCATAACGTGAATAAATTTATTAGTACAAATATCCTACTATTAGGAGTATACAATGTTAAGCCAATGTTAAGAAATTAAACAAATTTTTGTTCTTGATTTTAATTATCTTGCCAATAGAAAAATTTATAAATATGAATTGGGAACAATTACTCTCACTTAAGCGTCAAGGAGATACAACTAAAAGAATAAGAAAAGAAGAAGATGAGACTAGATTAGGCTTCGAGGTCGATTACGACAGAATTATATTTTCTTCTGAATTTAGAAGTTTACAAGATAAAACCCAGGTTATACCACTTTCTGATAGTGATTTTGTACATACCCGTTTAACACATAGTTTAGAAGTCAGTGTTGTAGGCAGATCTTTGGGCAGAAAGGTAGGAACTAAAATATTAACTAAATATCCACATCTTCAAGCTACACATGGATATCAGGCTAATGATTTTGGGGCTATAGTTGCTTCTGCATCTTTAGCACATGACATAGGTAACCCTCCTTTTGGTCATAGTGGTGAAAAATCAATAGGACAATACTTTAAGAAAGGAAACGGTATCGAATTTGCACAAGATTTATCTAAAAAAGAATACCAAGATTTATGTGATTATGAAGGTAATGCTAATGGCTTTAAAATATTAACTCAGTCTAGAACTGGAAGAGAAGGTGGGTTAAGGTTAAGCTACGCTACTCTGGGTGCATTTATTAAATACCCAAAGGAGTCTTTGCCATTCAAGCCTACAAATAACGTTTGTGATAAAAAATTTGGTATTTTTCAAAGTGAATTACAAATATTTAATGAAGTTTTCACTGAGCTAGGTTTAATTATAAATAAAACTAAAGTTAGACATCCGCTAGCCTACTTAGTTGAAGCAGCGGACGACATTTGCTATACTATTATTGACTTTGAAGATGGAATTAATTTAGGCCTTATAGAAGAAGAGTTTGCACTTGAGTACTTAATTAACCTAGTAAGAGATAGTATAAATACTAGTAAGTATAACTCACTTACAAATAAACAAGATAGAGTAAGCTACTTAAGAGCATTAGCTATTAATACGCTAATTAATGAAGTTGTAGATATTTTCATAACTAACGAAGAAGAAATATTACAAGGTAATTTTACATCTGCATTATTAGATAAAAGTAAATTTTCTGCACAAATAAATGATATAATAAAACTTAGTGTAAGTAATATTTATCAATCAAGAGATGTGGTTGAAAAAGAAATTGCAGGTTATAATATTATAAATAAGTTATTAGATATATTTATTACCTCTTTAAATAATAACGAAAATGGTAATTCAAGTAGTTATGATAAACTAATTTTAGAATTATTGCCTAAAAAATTCAACCTCTCTGGCTCCAATCTTTATAATCGATTGTTAGGTGTATGCCATTACATTTCATCAATGTCAGACACACAAGCGGTAATAACGTATAAGAAAATTAGTGGCAATCATTTTTAAAACTTTCAATAGTTTTTCTTAGACTTAAAGAGTCAAGTCCAATAGATGTTTTTAATTTACTGGTTTCACCATGTTTGATAAAGATATCTGGAACTCCTAAAATCTTAATTTTATTTGTATAATTATTTTCAGCCATAAATTCTAAAACAGCACTACCAAAACCGCCCGCAACAACACCATCCTCAATAGTTATTATTTTATCCCCAAGTTGGCATACGTTATGTAAAATATTTAAATCCAATGGTTTTATAAACCTCATGTCATATAGGCTTAAGTTTAACTCCTCAGCAATATTTATTACATCATTTATTATAGTACCTACACACAAAATAGATAATAATTTCCCGCTATGAATTAACTCACCTTGACCAATTTTTATCTTATTATAACTTTTTTTCCAATCCAAGATTAATCCTCTCCCTCTGGGGTATCTAATTGCAATTGGGCCTTCAATATTTAGTTGTGATGTATATAGAATGTTTCTTAATTCTATTTCGTTTCTTGGTGCAAAAATCGTCAAGTTTGGAATACACCTAAGAAAAGCAATATCAAAAACTCCATGGTGAGTCGCCCCGTCATTACCAACTAATCCAGCTCGATCTACACAAAAAATCACAGGTAGTTTTTGTATGGCTACATCATGAATAATTTGATCATAGGCTCTTTGTAAAAAAGTAGAGTAAATTACACAAAACGGAATTAATCCCTGAGATGCAAAACCGGCTGCAAGTGTCACAGCGTGTTGTTCAGCTATCCCAACATCAAAAGCCCTGTCAGGCAATTCTTTAATCATATGAGTTAGTGAACTTCCAGTAGGCATTGCTGGAGTAATGGCTATAATTTTATTATTTTTCTTGGCTAAATCTAATATGGTTAATCCAAATACATCTTGAAACTTGGGTGGTAAATTTTTCACTTTGCTATTAATAATAACTCCAGTTTTATTATCAAACTTTCCAGGTGAGTGATATTTTATTTGATCTTCTTCTGCGAGTTTTAATCCCTTACCTTTTTTTGTAATAACATGTATTAATTTAGGCCCTTTTTTATTTTTTATTTTTTTAAATACTGTTAATAATGAATCAATACTATGCCCATCAATAGGGCCGTAATAATCAAAATTTAAAGACTCAAAAATATTATCTGTTTTTTTGCTATTTACTTTTACATTGCTTAAATAATTTTTTAAAGCCCCAACACTAGGATCTATTCCAATAGAATTATCATTTAAAATTACGGTAATATTAGAATTAGTAACACCAGCATGATTTAGCCCTTCAAATGCCATACCACTAGCGATAGATGCGTCACCAATTACAGCTATATGTTCTTTATCAAATTCCTGTTTTATGTTAGAGGCTAAGCTCATTCCTAAAGCTGCAGAGATTGAGGTAGAAGAGTGTCCTACTCCAAAACTATCAAATTCACTTTCATTTATTTCTGGAAAACCACTAATTCCTCCAAACTCCCTACTTGTATGAAAGCTGTTTTTTCTGCCTGTTAATATTTTATGACCATAAGCTTGATGACCGACATCCCAAACTAATTTATCAATTGGGGTGTTAAATACATAGTGAAGAGCAATTGTTAATTCAACAGTACCTAAGCTTGAACCTAAATGCCCCTCTTTTTTAGAAACAACATCAATTATAAACTCTCTAAGATCTTTTGCTAATCCAAATAAATCTTTTTCAGAAAGTTTTCGTAAATCATCAACATTATTGACTTTATTTAAAAATTCTAAGGTCATTTTATTAAATAATTATCTCTGTTAGTTAGTGTACTATGCAAAAATAACATAATTAAGTTTATCAAAACATATCTTAATTAATAGAGTTCGAAATAATTACTTATTTTTGCGACTTATTTAACGATTCCCCAAATCTAAAATTTATGAAAAATCTACTTTTTCTTTTTTTAATTTCAACTTCAATTCTTTCTCAAAATCAATCAAATACAATAATTGAGCAGTATCTTCAAGAGACTAAGTCCAGTTATATGTTAATAGACTCTGATGTTGATGAGTTTTCTATTAATAATGAAATTGATTCTAAGAGTATGGGTATGAAAATATTATACATCAATCAGACACATAACGGAATAAAGATTCATAATGCAATTTCTACAATTTCAATAAAAGACAGTGAGATATTTTACTACACAAATAATTTCTTAAAAAATATAACAGAAAAAATTAATTCTAGTACCCCAATTATAAGCCCGAATGATGCAATTCTTAATGTGATAAATCATTATGGTTTGGCAGCTGCTACTAACTTACGAGAATTGAGTTCTGATGATAATAGTTTTATTTTTAGTTCAGGTGGAGTTTCACAACACGATATTCCTGTTGATTTAGCTTATTTTAACAATAGTGAAAGTTCTATTAATCTAGTATGGGATTTAAGTATTCACACTTTAGATGGAAAGTTTTGGTATAGTGTTAGAGTAGATGCTCTAAATGGAGAGAT
>Ga0209384_1000818_pt1 | contig 17888 bp, 14 predicted proteins | sample CoawatmetaG05DNA_FD_187511 | JGI IMG/M metagenome (GOLD analysis project Ga0209384, IMG submission 187511) | Marine microbial communities from the West Antarctic Peninsula - Coastal water metaG058-DNA (SPAdes) (version 2) | ecosystem: Environmental > Aquatic > Marine > Coastal ... | reverse complement strand
TGGATTTATGTAAAAGAGCTAAGGAAAATAACTTACAAGTTTCCTTATTTAACAATTGGGATTGTACTCATTTTCATGGTATTTCATCAAGAAAAAATAATATTATAAAGGTTATTACAAAATCTGAGGTGATTATTTCTTCACACATTTACATTGAAAAACATTCCAATAATAAAATAGCTTTTGTAACTCATCTTTTATTAATACTAATTCAATTAGTTGAACTATTATTAAGTTTTCCTTTTTCTTCAATCAAAAGAAAAATTCTATTAAATAGTCTTAAATACTGGGGAAAAGGAATTATTAAATCAGATTGGCGTTCTCAAAGAGAAATTTCTAATCATTAAGCTTTGTGTAATAAAGATCTAGTCTCATTCTTTTTTCATAATATTCAGCACTAGGACTAGGGCCTATTAGTGCAGTTCCTAAGGGATTTATTGCTGAAGAGTTAGGAGTGAAAGTCATATCTTCTTTGTCCCCAACTTCAATATTCATTGAATTAGTAATATCAGAGGAAACTACTAACCCTAATTTTACATTAGTTGAATCTTTTCGAATAATATTTTTGATGTGCTCGCTTATTCTAATTTTGTACATCAATCCATTTTTGTCTTCATCTAATTCAATATATCCACCATGAACAATTTTATTTTCATACTTTTTTGAACCTGCAGAATTATCAACAAAATAATCTATTATAGGTCCCTTACTTGTAATATTATAAAGATATAGTCTTGACGGCTCAATTATTCCACCGCTTAAAGATAACATGTCTTTATTAATGTATATGGAAAGGTTGGCTTCGTTAACTAACCATTCTTTACTTCTAATTTCTTCTAAAACATCGTTGCCATCATTATCTTTAAACAACTCAATCTCTGCCATAATACCCTCTCCTCCCTTTAAGTAAACTATGCCAGGATTATTAATTGTGTCATTAATAGCATCTGTAATAATTGTTGGATAATTATCATGTTTAAAAGAATTTAATTTAACGCCGTTTAAATTTAATATGTAATTTTCTTCTTTTGACTCAATAACATCATCACTTGTATCATCGTCGGTACCATTTTTGTCATATTTTTGATACTCATAAACCATTCTAATTTCAGCTTCTGAAAAATTTAATATCATTAATAAAGGGTCTGAAAAATCATAAGTATCTATAACAATTCCTTTAAAAAATAATTTGAAATTATCTGCATTGTTTAAATCAATAGATCCTTCCTTGTTTAAAATCTTTGATTGAAAAAAGTCTTTATTTAGTGAAACTCTTATTCTTGGAGATAATCTTTCCTTTACTGTTTCCGATTCATCGTCTTCTTCTGTTTCAGGATCGTCTTCATTGTAAAAAACTAATTCATTTGAGTTAATTTCAATCTCTTCATCAAAAAGAATAGTTCCTGAGAAATTATTTGGTATTTCATTATTTGAATAATACTTTTGATAAGATTCAAAATTATCTTCAGGATCAAATGGCCTTAAAAAATATTCCAGTTCACTAACTTTAAGCTTAAATTTTGCCTTAGAATTTCCAATTAAAGAATCTAGTTCATAAAGAGTAGATCCTGCATTCGGATTTATACTTTCTGTATCTTCGCCGTCTAAAATGCCGTCTCCATCAGTATCAGGGTCCAGCGGGTTTTGACCTGTATTAGACTCGTCTGCATCAGAAACTCCGTCTCCATCACTATCACTGTAAGGATCTGTACTGTCGACATCATATAAATTGATTACTCCATCATTATCATCGTCATCAACATTTGTATAAAAAGGAATATCTAAGAAAACATCTTTAATAGTCTCTTCTTCTTCAATAACATTAATATTATCATCTAATCCGTTTTCTTCATCTGTCTGTTTAGAAATTCCAAAAATAGGGTTAACGTTTTCAAGCCCCAATTGACTTAAAAAACTAACTTTAGTCTTTCCATATATTTTATCTTGATAATCTCCCAGTTGAAAAGTAGTAATAGCGTTAGAAATATAAGGTGGAATTTTATTCATTTTAACAAATACAGGTATTTCTTCTAAGCTTGTGTTAAATGGATTATTATCAATTAAATCAACTCCTACAGAATTATAATCCTTCTCACAACTTGAAAAAATAAATGGCACAATAAATAAAAGCTTAATAAATTTCATTTTATTTAATTCAATATTTTAGTGTTATAAAATTCCAAATACTCTTTTTGAAAGCCTTCTTTAAACCCGCACTTTAAAACTGGTTTATTATGTTGATTTACAAATTCAATAATTGACTCATTAACATTATCTGATGCTATAATTACAGCATCAGAATTTAATACAGATAATTTAAATAAATTTTCATAAGTTGGATCATTTAAAGTACTTAGAGTTTCACTTTCAACTTCATCAAATTTAATTTTATTAACTATTGTAGGGCTTAAATTTCCTTGAATTTCATTTCCGTATAATGAGGTTACAACTTTTGAGTTTGCAAACAAAGGTTCATCTTTATAAAACTCTTTTATATAAAGAGGCATTAAAGCTGCAATCCAACCATGAACATGAATTATATCAGGCGACCAGTTTAACTTTTTAATTGTTTCAACAACACCTTTTGCAAAGAAAATAGCTCTTTCATCATTGTCTTTATATAGTTTTTTCTTAGCATCAGCATGTAAAAGTCTGCCTTTAAAATATTCATCATTATCAATAAAATAAACTTGCATTCTTTCTTTTGGAATTGAAGCTACTTTAATAATCAAGGGCATATCCAAATCATCTATAATTAAATTCATTCCTGAAAGACGTATCACTTCATGTAATTGATGACGTCTTTCATTAATTAAACCATATTTTGGTATAAATATTCGCGTTTGACCGCCATTATCATTAACCATTTTAGGCAAACTATATGATAAAGTTGAAATATCATTATTTGGAAGATATGGAATAACTTCAGAAGAAACGTACAGCACTTTTTTTCCAGTCATAAAATCCTTTCTTTAAACTCGATTATTACAGAATGCAAAATTACAAAAATTATGTTAGATTTATTCCATAATATCACATTTAGAATATGTTAAATTTATATTAAATGATTGTATGCAGAACAAAGCATGAAGTTGCTAATCTAATAAGTAACTCTGTTAAACTTAATCAAACACTTGGCTTAGTGCCAACAATGGGTTCATTACACCAAGGGCATCTGTCTCTAATCTCTGAAGCTCTCTTAAACAATGACATTGTTTGGGTTACAATTTTCGTTAATCCAACTCAATTTAATGACAAAAAAGATTTTAATAATTATCCAAAAAATTTAAAAAAAGACCTTGATCTTATTAAGAATATTTCTAATAAAATTAACGTATTTCATCCTTGTGTTTCAGAAATATATGATGGTAAGCCTTTGTTAAAAAAATATAATTTTAATCAACTTGATCTAGAACTAGAAGGGAAATTTAGGTCAAATCATTTTAATGGAGTGGCTACAGTTGTGTCGATACTATTCAAATTATTCCAGCCTTTACACGCCTACTTTGGAGAGAAAGACTACCAACAAACGCAAATAATTAATAAGTTGATCGATTTAGAAAAAATTAATGTAAATATGATTATTTGTTCCACTGTAAGAGAAAAAAATGGATTGGCTTTAAGCTCGAGAAATAAATTGCTCTCTATTAAAAACAAAGAAAAATCTTCAATTATTTTTGAAAGTCTTCTTTTTTTGAAAAAAGCCTTCAACAAAAATATTAATAAATTATACTTAGAAGAAATAAAGTCTACAATTAATTTATTTAATGATTTTGAAGTCGAATACTTAGAAGTGGTTAATAATAAAAGTCTTCAAATTGAATTAGAGTTAAATGAACATGAAAGTTATAGAGCTTTCATATGTGTCAGTGTAAATGGTGTAAGATTAATTGATAACATCTTATTGAATTAATTATATTTGCCCAATGCAAATTGAAGTTTTAAAATCAAAAATTCACAGAGTTACAGTCACAGAAAGTAACCTAAATTATATTGGAAGCATTACAATAGATGAAAGTTTAATAGAAGCGGCTAACATGGTTGTTGGAGAAAAGGTTCAGGTTGTTAATGTAAATAATGGTGAGAGGTTAGAAACTTATATTATAAATGGTAAAAAAAGTAGTGGAGAAATAACGTTAAATGGTCCTGCCGCTAGAAAAGTTCAAAAAGGAGATAAAATTATTATAATTAGTTATGCAAGAATGAGTTTGAAGGAAGCTAAAACTTACAACCCTACTCTGATTTTTCCCAATGAAAACAACTTCATCGAACAATAATGAGAAAAATCACCATGGGGTTTTTAAAAAAAATATTCCCTTTATTACTTGGTTTTTTTTTAATTTATTACTCTTACTCCAATACATCTATTGAAGAAAAGCAAGAAATATACAGCTCTTTAAAATATGCTGACTACCGTTATATTGCCCTTTCTATTTTTTTAGCTGTTTTAAGCCATCTTTCAAGATCATTTAGATGGCAATATCTTTTAAATCCAATGGGTTACAATATTAGTTTTTCAAACTCTGTTATGGCTGTTTTAGTGAGTTATCTTTCTAATTTAAGTATCCCAAGATCAGGTGAGTTACTAAGAGCAAGCACCATTACTTTGTATGAAAAAATTCCCTTTGAAAAAGGTTTTGGAACAATAATAACAGAAAGAATTATTGATGTTATAATTTTATTAATATGTATAATTATTGGACTTTTAACTTTTCCTTTTATAGAAAAACCCCATTTATCCTTTAACAAAATCTCTATTATATCATTTTTTATTATTTGTTTATTAATCTATTTTATTTTTCATTTTTTTTTAAGAAATACTAATTTAGGATTACAAATTAAAAATTTTATTTCAGGACTTAAGAATGGTGTTCTTTCAGTTTTTAAGATGCCAAAAAAAGAAAAATTCATAATGCACACTTTATTTATTTGGACCATGTATTTTTTAATGTTTTATGTCGTTAAGTTTAGTATTCCAGAAACTGTTTCTTTAGAATTTGGCGCAATTTTTTCTGCATTTGTTGCCGGAGCAATTGCTATGTCCTTAACTAACGGCGGAATTGGCATTTACCCATTAGCAGTTGCTGGTGTGATTAGTCATTATAATGTCCCTTATGAAAGTGCTTTAGCCTTTGGCTGGATTGTATGGACTTCTCAGACTATAATGATCTTGGTTTTTGGTTCTTTATCTTTTATTTTTTTACCTATCTTAAATAAAAATTAAATAAAATCTATTTTATATAAAAATGTCTAAAACAGCTTTTTATTGTCAAAACTGTGGGAATCATTTTCCAAAATGGCTTGGTCAATGCAGTGCGTGTAAAGAATGGAATACATTAATTGAAGAAGTGGTTTACAACCCAAAAAAAGCTCCAGTGGGGTTGTCAAAAAATGAGGCTTCATCAAAACCTGAAAAAATAAATGAAATAGACAACTCAAATAACCCTAGAATTCGCATAAAAGATGAAGAACTGAATAGAGTTTTAGGTGGAGGTATCGTTCCTGGTTCTCTAATTTTAATTGGAGGGGAACCTGGAATAGGAAAATCCACTTTACTTCTTCAAATTTCTCTTGCCTTAAAAAACAAAGTTCTATATGTGTCAGGTGAGGAAAGTCAACAACAGATTAAAAGAAGAGCTGACAGAATGCAAGACAGCTCTGATTCATGCTATATTTTAAATGAAACTAATGTTGAGGCTATTATTAAACACATAAATTCTGTTCAACCAGAACTAGTGATAATTGATTCTATTCAAACTTTACAGACAGATGCGATAGATTCTAGCCCCGGAAGTGTTTCTCAAATTAAAGAATCTGCTTCACATTTTTTGAAATATGCTAAAAAAACCAATTTACCAATACTTCTTGTAGGACATATTACAAAAGACGGTGGAATAGCTGGCCCTAAGATTCTTGAGCATATGGTAGATGTAGTTCTTCACTTTGAAGGGGATAGAAATCATATTTACAGGATTTTAAGATCAAAGAAAAACAGATTTGGATCAACGGCTGAAATAGGAATTTATGAAATGCTAAATAATGGTCTAAGGCAAGTGAAAAATCCAAGTGAGTTGCTTTTATCGAATAGTAAAGAGCCACTAAGCGGCAACGCTATTGCTTCCACAATTGAAGGTATTCGTCCAATAATGATTGAAGTTCAAGCATTAGTTAGTTCTGCTGTTTATGGGACTCCACAAAGAAGTACAACGGGTTTTAATTCTAAAAGACTTAATATGTTACTAGCTGTTCTTGAAAAAAAGGCTGGTTTTAAACTTGGAGCAAAAGATGTTTTCTTGAACATTACAGGTGGAATAAAAATTGAAGACCCTGCTATTGATCTAGCAGTAATATCGGCTATATTGTCTAGTAATTTAAATTTGTCACTTAAAAAAGGTGTTTGCTTTGCTGCAGAAATAGGTTTGTCTGGAGAACTAAGGGCTGTTTCTAAAATAGATCAAAGAATTAATGAGGCAGAACGATTAGGGTTTAAAACTTTAGTTATTGCAGAGGCTACAAAAGTTTCAATTATTTCAAAAAATATTAAAATACTGAAATATTCCAGAATCGAAGATTTACTAAAGAATTTGTTTAAGGAGCAGGATTAGGTATTAAAGATTGAACGTTTTCAATTTCTTTAAATACTTCTTCACTTAAATCTATGTTTATGCTCTCAATATTTTCTTTTAACTGATTTAGTTTAGAGGCTCCAATAATATTGCTTGTAACAAAGGATTTGCTGTTAACAAAAGCCAATGACATGTGAGTAAGGGACATTCCATGTTTATTCGCAATTTCCGCATACATTTCTGTTGCTTTCGCTGATTGCTTACCAGCAAATCTGCTCAAATTAGGAAAAAGTTTAAGCCTACTATTTTCAGGCATTTTCCCGTTTAGATACTTTCCGCTTAAAACCCCAAACCCTAGTGGAGAATAAGCGAGTAAACCTGTGTTTTCTCTTACACATATTTCTGCATTTCCTACCTCAAAAAGTCTATTTAACAAAGAATATGGGTTTTGAATGGTTATCATTTTAGGCAAGTTTTTTTTAGATAATTCTAAAAACTTCATAAATCCCCAAGGATTTTCATTTGAGAGCCCCACTTGTCTAATTTTCCCTAAATCGATTAGTTTTTTTAATGATTCTAGGACTTTTTCAAAGTTATCTTCCCATTTATCATCTTCTATATATTTGAAACCTCTTTGTCCAAATGTATTAGTCAGTCTTTCTGGCCAATGAAGTTGGTATAAATCAATATAATCTGTTTTAAGTCTTTTTAGGCTTCCATCAACTGCCTCGAATAATGACTCTTCACTAAATCCAGTTGTTCTTATGTGTTTGGTGTAATCTCCAGGGCCTGCAATTTTAGTTGCTAGAATAATTTGATTTCTATTTGATTTTTTTTTTGTCCAATTGCCAATTATCTTTTCAGTATCAGCATATCTTTCTGGTGTGGCTGGGACTGGATAAAGTTCAGCTGTATCAAAAAAATTAATTCCATTTTCTAAAGCATAGTTCATCTGTTCTTCTGACTCATCAATTGTATTTTGATTTCCAAATGTCATGGTTCCAAGACAAATTTTACTAACTTTTATATCAGTATTTGGTAAATAAGTGTATTTCATTAATTAAAATTTTAATTCTACAGCAATAGGACAATGGTCCGAGTGAAAAATTTGGTTTAAAATATAAGATGATGAAATTTTTGATTTCAAAGTATCACTAACCATGTTATAATCTATTCTCCAGCCTTTATTATTAACTCTAGAGTTTGCTCTGTAACTCCACCAGCTATAGCTATGCGGTTCAGGATTTAAGTGTCTAAAAGAGTCTATAAAACCTGAATTAATGAAGTTAGTTATCCAAAGTCTTTCTTCGGGTAAAAAACCAGAAACTTTGACGTTTCTAATGGGGTCATGGATATCTATAGCTTCACGACAAATATTATAATCTCCACAAATAATTAAATTCGGAATTGATTTTTTTAATTCCATAATATAATTATAAAATTCTTCCATATATTTAAATTTGTAACCTAATCTTTTGATGTTAGTTCCAGATGGTAAATATAAGCTCATTACAGAAAATTCTTCAAAATCAACTCTTAAGTTTCTTCCCTCAAAATCCATATGATCAATTCCTGTTCCATATTGAATATTCTTAGGTTCAGATTTTGATAAAATAGCAACTCCACTATATCCTTTTTTATTTGCAGAAAACCAATAATTATATTTGTAACCAATTTCAGAAAATAATTTTAAGTCTAACTGATCTTCGTTTGCTTTAATTTCTTGAAGACATATTACATCTGGACTGTATTCTTCTAACCAGTTTAAAAATCCTTTCTTAATAGCTGCTCTTATGCCATTAACATTGTAAGAGAAAATTTTCATATTATACTTTTAGCCAAGTCTGAATATTTAAAGCTGACTTTATTTTAGAAGTCACTTCATCAATAGTTAACCTTTCTTGAATCATAGAGTCTCTATCCCTTATTGTTACTGTTCCGTCTTCTATTGATTGATGATCAACTGTTATACAAAAAGGAGTTCCTAAGGCATCTTGCCTTCTATATCTTCTTCCTACTGCGTCTTTTTCATCATAAATCACCTCATAATCCCATTTTAATTTTTTAAATATTTTTTTTGAAAGCTCGGGCAAACCATCTTTTTTAATTAAAGGTAGAATAGCAATTTTTATGGGAGCTAATATTGATGGTAATTTAAGAACCGTTCTTATAGACCCGTCGTTTAAAACTTCTTCTTCAAGTGAGTTTGAAAAAACAGCTAAAAACATTCTATCTAAACCTATAGAGGTTTCTAAAACATAGGGTGTATATCTTTCATTAGTTTGATTATCAAAATATTTAATCTTTTTTGAAGAAAATTTTTCATGATTAGTTAGATCAAAATCAGTTCTAGAGTGAATCCCTTCTAATTCCTTGAATCCAAATGGGAATTTAAATTCAATATCGCAAGCAGCATCAGCATAATGTGCTAATTTTTCATGATCATGAAACCTATAGTTTTCAGCTTTTATTCCCAATGACAAATGCCACTTTAACCTAGTTTCCTTCCATTTACTATACCACTCCACTTGAGTTCCCGGCTTTATAAAAAATTGCATTTCCATCTGTTCAAATTCTCTCATTCTAAAAATAAATTGTCTTGCTACAATTTCATTTCTAAAAGCTTTACCAATCTGAGCGATTCCAAAAGGAATTTTTAACCTACTTGTTTTTTGAACATTTAAAAAATTTACGAAAATACCTTGAGCAGTTTCCGGTCTTAAGTATAAATCCATTGCATTTTCAGACGAAGCCCCTAGTTTTGTGCCAAACATTAAATTAAATTGTTTAATGTCAGTCCAATTTTTTGAACCAGAAACTGGACAAACGATCTCTAGATCCTCAATCATTTTTTTCAAACTAACTAAGTCGTCCTCTTCAAGTGCATTCGAGAAATCATTGTGAATAGATTTTATTTTAACGAAATACTGTAAAACTCTGGGGTTTGTGCTAATAAATTCTTCTTTATCAAAATTTTCACCAAATCTTTTTTGAGCCTTAGCAACTTCTTTGTCAATTTTTTTTTCAATTTTTGATATATGATCTTCAATTAATACATCAGCTCTATATCGTTTTTTAGAGTCTTTGTTGTCAATTAACGGATCATTGAAGGCGTCTACATGACCTGAAGCTTTCCATATTGAAGGATGCATAAGAATAGCCGAATCTATATTAACTATATTGTCATTAAGCTGAACCATTGCCTTTAACCAATAATCTTTAATATTATTTTTAAGTGCCGCACCATTTTGACCGTAATCATAAACGGCATTAAGTCCATCATAAATTTCACTAGACGGAAAGACAAACCCATATTCTTTAGCATGTGATATTACTTTTTTAAATTTTTCTTCTGATGTCATAAACACAAAAATAGCAGATATATTTTAAAAAATTCTATTTATATTATTTAAATGGAAATAGGGAAAAATAATTGTTAATTTGTTATTGGTTTGTAATTTATATATGAAAAAAACAAATTTTCTTTTAATATGTCTAATCTCTTTTTTGATCATTCAGTGTGCAAAAAGAGGGATTCCTGAAGGTGGACCTAAAGATGAAACTCCTCCTTTCCTTTTAAAAGCTGAGCCAAAACAAAATTCTGTTAATTTTAGTGAAAAACGTATAAGACTATATTTTAATGAATACATTAAGTTGAAAGATTTTAGAAAACAACTTGTAGTTTCTCCGCCAATTGACAAAGCCCTGTATTCAATAAGTCCTCAGTCTGGAGCTTCGAAATATATTCAAATAGACATTAATGATTCATTACCAAAAAACACCACTTATGTTTTTAACTTTGGTCAAAGCATAGTAGATAATAACGAAGGAAATCCTTTACCATTTTTTAAATATGTATTTTCAACTGGTGAGCATATAGATTCTTTGAGAGTTTTTGGAAATATAAAAAGTGCTTTTAAACGAAATCCTGATAATTTTATTTCTACTTTTTTATACCCATTCGATGAAAACTTTAACGATTCTTTAGTTTTTAATTCAATCCCTAATTATATAGGCAGCACCTTAGATAGCACTAATTATGAAATGACTAATCTAAAAAAGGGTAAATATCTATTAGTTGCTATAAAAGACATAAATAATAATTATAAGTTTGATCCAGCTTTCGAGCAAATAGGATTTATATCTAATTTAATTGACCTTCCTATTAATGACAGCCTGAATATTGAAGTTTTTAAAGAAAATTTACCTTTTAAAAGTTTTAAACCCTTTTTAGAGAGTAATAATAGGGTTGGCTTTGGTTTTAGCGGAATATATTCTAATGTCACCATAGAACTGTTGAATAATTTCGGTAAAGAGATTAAATCAGTTTTAACAAAAAATAAAGAAAAAGATACTTTAAGTTATTGGTTTAATGATATTAAATATGATTCATTAAATTTTGTAGTAAATAACAATAAACAAAAAGATTATTATACTGTTAAGTTTAAAGAAATAGAGAAAGATTCTTTAATTATTTCTAGTTCTGTTAAAAACAATATAGAATTAAACGAAAAGTTCAAATTATTTAGCAACATCCCTTTAGATAGTATTAATACTGAATACATTAAGTTAATAAATAAAGATTCTATCTCAATTCCTTTTCAAGCAGCAATTGATAAAAATAATTTTGATATAGTTTTTGATTTTGAACTGCTTCCTAATGATAAATATTATTTATCAGTTTTTCCTAATGCCGTAACTGATTTTTTTAAATCTTCCAATGATACCTTGAACTACAGTTTTTCGACAAGAAGTAGGGCTGACTACGGAACTATTAAAGCAAGAATTGAAAATGTTGTTAATTTTCCAATTATAGTACAGCTAAGTAATGAAAAAGAAGAAATTATTCAAGAAAATATTTTAGCTTCTTACAATGATCCTTGTGTGTTTGAAAATATACTGCCTTCTAAATACTTTATTAGAATTATTGAAGATGCAAATAAAAATAACAAATGGGATACTGGAGATTTCTTAAAAAGAATTAGTCCTGAAAAAACATATCATTATAAAGAGGAACTCATAGTAAGGGCAAACTGGGTATTAGAAGAAAGAATTGTTATAAAATGAAAAAAATTTCTATTATAATCACAATTATAATTACATTATTTATTATTAATATTTTTTGGAGCACTGGCTATTTTAGGATAATTGAAAATAAATTTGAAGGTGAAATATTCAAAAAAATAAATATTGTTGGAGCAGAAGACATTACAATTAATCATATTGATAGTTTTGCTATCGTATCATCTACAAATAGAAAATCTTTCCCTGCAAAAAAACAAGAAACTGGAGGGTTATATTATATTAATCTTAAAGAAATTGATTCAGAACCTATACTTCTAACAAAAGGTTTTAAAAAACCATTTGCTCCTCATGGCATTTCTATTTTTAAAAAAGATAGTATTACTATTGTAGCTGCCGTAAATCATACTATGGAGAAAGAATATATTGAGATTTTCAAATTAATTGGAATGAAACTTAATCATGTAAAAACACTTGACAATCCGATGATTTTAAGTCCAAACGATGTTGTTTTAATTAATGAAAATAGTTTGTATTTCACTAACGATCACAAATATAAAGATGGAATGTTACGTTTAGCCGAAGATTATTTAGGGCTACCTATTTCAAATGTTGTTTATTTTGACGGATTGAAATTCAAAGAAGTTGCAAACGGAATACCATTTGCTAATGGAATTAATTATGATTCTAATAAAGAGTTAATATTTGTTGCTTCTCCTAGAAAATTTTATATAAAAGTATTTAAAAAAAATAATGATAATTCTTTGTCCTTTATTGAAGATATTTATTGTGGAACTGGTGTAGATAATATTGAATTTGATATAGATAACAAGCTTTGGATAGGAGCGCATCCAAATCTTCTACATTTTGATTCTTATTCTAAAGGTAACAATGAGTTTGCACCCTCTGAAATTATATCAATAACATACATTGAAAAGAACAATTATATTAAAGAAAACATTTATTTAGAAAAAGGTCAAGCTATGTCTGGTTCAACTGTAGCGGCACCTTTTGGAAATTTTATTCTAATGGGAAATGTAATGGATGATCATTTTCTTGTTTTAAGAAAATAATTTAAGATCTAAGATGAAATTTTAGCTTTAATAAATTCTCTGTTTAATCTGGCTATATTTTCAAGTGAAATTCCTTTAGGACATTCTACCTCACAAGCTCCTGTATTAGTACAATTCCCAAACCCTTCATCGTCCATTTGCTTAACCATATTTAAAACTCTATCGGTGGCTTCAATTTCTCCTTGAGGAAGTAAAGCGTATTGAGATACTTTTGCAGAAACGAATAGCATAGCACTTGAATTTTTACAAGTTGCTACACAAGCTCCACATCCAATACATGTTGCTGCATCAAAAGCATTATCAGCCTTTTTCTTTTCAATTGGAATCGAATTCGCATCTTGAGTATTTCCAGATGTATTAACAGAAATAAATCCACCTGCATGTTGAATTCTATCAAAAGAAGATCTGTCTACGACTAAATCTTTAATTACTGGAAAGGTTTTAGCCCTAAAGGGTTCAATGTAGATTGTTTCTCCATCTTTAAATTTTCTCATGTGAAGCTGACAAGTTGTTACAAGTCTATCTGGCCCATGAGCTTCGCCATTTATAAACATTGAGCAAGAACCACATATTCCTTCTCTACAATCATGATCAAACGCTACAGGATCTACTCCTTGAAGAGTTAGCTTTTCATTTAACACATCCATCATTTCTAAAAAAGACATATCAGGCGATATTTTATCAATATGGTAGGACTCTATTCTTCCTTTTTCCTTAGAATTTTTTTGTCTCCAAACTTTTAATGTTAGTTTCATAACTATTTGTAAGATCTAGTTTTAAGTTCAATATTCTCATAATTCAACTGTTCTTTATGAAGAACCGCGTCACTAGGACTCCCTTTGTACTCCCATGCTGAAACAAAAGTAAAGTTTTTATCATCTCTTAAAGCTTCTCCCTCTTTTGATTGATATTCTTCTCTAAAATGCCCTCCACAAGATTCGTTTCTCACTAAGGCATCTTTTGCAAATAGCTCTCCTAACTCTAAAAAATCTGAAACTCTTATTGCCTTAGCTAATGGCTCATTAAAAGAGTCACTTGTTCCAGGCACTAACACATTAGAATAGAAATCCTTTCTTAATATCTTGATTTCTTCAATTGCATTTTTTAATTCATCAGCATTTCTTGACATTCCACATTTATTCCAAATAATTTTACCTAATTTTTTATGATAATAGTCAACTGTTTTAGTCCCTTTAGTTTTTAATAAACTTTCTATTTTTTGTTTCACATCCTTTTCAGCATCTTCAAATTCTTTAGAGTCAGTGCTTATCGCTCCTGTTCTAATATCGTCAGCTAAATAATCTCCAATAGTGTAGGGTAAAACAAAATATCCATCGGCAAGCCCTTGCATTAAAGCAGATGCTCCTAGTCTGTTAGCTCCATGATCAGAAAAATTTGCTTCACCAATAGCAAAACATCCGGGGATTGTAGTCATTAAATTATAATCAACCCATGTTCCTCCCATTGTGTAATGGACAGCTGGATAAATCATCATTGGAGTTTCGTAAGGATTTTCATCTACAATCTTTTCATACATCTGAAATAAATTCCCATACTTGGATTTTACGATATTCTTCCCTAATTCATGCACCACATTAATGTCATCTTCATCTAAACCCTTGAGATGAGCTTTTTCTTTACCATATCTTACGATTGCTGCAGCAAAATCAAGGAAAACTGCCTCTCCTGTTTTATTAACTCCAAAACCAGCATCACAACGTTCTTTAGCTGCTCTTGAAGCAACATCTCTTGGAACTAAATTCCCAAATGCAGGATATCGCCTTTCTAAATAATAATCTCTTTTTTCTTCATTTAAATCTATTGGCCTTAACTTGCCTTCTCTAATGGCTTTAGCATCCTCTTTTGCTTTAGGCACCCAGATTCTGCCATCATTTCTCAATGATTCAGACATTAAAGTTAGTTTTGATTGATGGTCTCCAGAAACAGGAATACATGTAGGATGTATCTGAGTAAAACAAGGGTTCGCAAAATAAGCTCCTTTTTTATGAATTTTCCAAGTAGCCGAAACATTACTGCCCATAGCATTAGTCGATAGAAAAAATAAATTTCCATATCCTCCCGAAGCTATAACTACGGCATGAGCTGAATGACGTTCAATTTTTCCATCAATTAAGTTTCTAGTTATAATTCCTCTTGCTTTTCCATCAACTAAAACAACATCCATCATCTCATGTCGATTAAACATTTCGATTTTTCCTCTAGCTATTTGACGATTCATTGCAGAATATGCTCCTAAAAGTAATTGTTGTCCCGTTTGCCCTTTCGCATAAAAAGTTCTTGATACTAATACACCTCCGAAAGATCTATTGTCTAATAGACCTCCATAATCTCTTGCAAAAGGAACTCCTTGAGCTACGCATTGATCAATAATATTTGCCGACACTTCTGCAAGTCTATGAACATTAGATTCTCTTGAGCGATAATCGCCGCCCTTAACAGTGTCATGGAATAAACGATGTACAGAATCTCCATCACCTTGATAGTTTTTAGCAGCATTGATCCCCCCTTGTGCAGCAATTGAATGAGCTCTTCTTGGTGAATCTTGAAAACAAAATGACTTTACATTATATCCCAACTCAGCTAAAGTAGCCGCAGCAGATCCTCCAGCTAAACCAGTTCCAACTACAATCACATCAATTTGTCTTTTATTGGCAGGGCTAACTAATCTAATGTTGTTTTTATGATTGACCCATTTTTCAGAAATTGGTCCTTTAGGTACTTTCGAATCTAATTTTGCCATGGCCTAATTATTTAAGTAATGGAAAATGGCTATAAAACAAAACCCAAAAGGAATTCCAATTGCGTAAATTTTGCCAATTAATTTTATTGTTGATGTGTATTTGTTATTTACTCCTAGAGATTGAAAAGATGAAGAAAAACCATGCAATAAGTGTAGAGACAAAAAGCCAAAAGAAATAGTATATAAAATAACTTTTATTGAATCTTCAAACTTATGTGTTAATTCGTTATAATATCTATTAGGATCTTCAGGTAAAAATTCGATATACTTATGATTAATTTCTGGAATCCAGAAGTCATAAAAATGAAGTCCAAGAAAAGATAAAACAACTGCTCCTGAAATAATCATGTTCCTTGAAACCCAACTAGCATTTGCACTGCCTTCGTATTTAATATATTTTTCAACTCTGGCGCTTCTATTTTGAAAATTTAAAACAAAGCCCATAACAAAATGAAATAAAACTCCTAATATTAAAATAGGTTGCGCTATGAACTGGACTATAAAATTATTCCCCATAAAATGAGATAGCTGATTGAAGGCAGCCTCACTAAAAACAGAAGATATATTAATTATAAAATGTTGAAGTAAAAAAATTATTAAAAAAATACCCGAAACTGCCATGGATACTTTTCTCAAAATAGAAGACTCTATTACATTACTCATAAAAAAACAGTTCTTATTACAATAGTAAAATTAAACCATGAATAGTTATAAGACAATAAAAATGAAACTTATTTACTTTATTTGGAATGATTCTGAACCATTATTAATAAAAAGTCTATAATCCCCTTTTTTTAAATAGTATTCACCATTGTCAGATTTTTTAATTTCAACTTTAGTTCTCTTTTTCATTGATTTCATCAACTGAATTGACCTAAGAGCTTCTTTGGAATAATTTAGTTTTAAAGAAATTTCTTGAAAACCAACTTGTAGATCTAATTCTTTTTTTAAAATCACCAACCCATCATTGTTAATTAATTTAAGTTTAGCTGTTTGTTGAATGTTTGAAAAAACATAGAATTTTAATTTTGGTTCATTATATTCTGACCAATTATAAGATCTTGATCCCCAGCGATTAGAATAATTAATATCATTAATTTTATAAACAATTCCATCTTCATCATTATCTATTTTATTTAAATAATTATAAATAACTGATAAATCTGTTTTATATATTGACCGTCCATGAGTTGCTAATAGAAGATCTTTTTCGTGGCTTTGAATAACCAAGTCATGAACTGCAACTTTATTTAATCCATTACTAAAGGGGTGCCATAAACCTCCCATATCAAAACTAACATAGGCGCCATTATCTGTCCCTAAATAAATTATATTTTCATTAAACGGATCCTCTTTAATAACATTGACAGAGGATAAAGGTAGGTTGTCACTTATTTTCTTCCAATTTTTCCCGTCATTATCACTTATAAAAATATAAGGTTTAAAATCGTCAAACCTATAGCCGTTTAGGGTGGCATAAATTCTATTTTTTTTATGTTTTGAAAAAATAACTCTGCTAACCCATAAGTTTTGAGGTAAATCTTTAGAAATTAAATCCCAAGTATTTCCTCCATCCTTACTTAAATTAATTAACCCGTCATCAGAACCTACAACTAGTTTTCCAAACTTAAAGATGGATTCGTCTATTGCACTTAAAGTACCATATGGAACATTTCCTGATTTAATACCTTTAGTCAAGTCGATAGTTTTAAATGACCAATCATCGCCTTGATTTAATGAAATGTGTAATTTGTTACTTCCCATATAAAAAATATCTTGATTGTGAGGGGATAATAATATAGGTGATTGCCAATTGAATCTTAAGGGTGATTCTCCTAAATCATGTTTTGGCTTTATATAATTTCTTTTTCCTGTCTTTTTATTCAATCTAAAATAAACTCCAAACTGAGATCCGGTATAAATAATATCTGAATTACGTTTGTCAATTTGAACTTGCATGCCGTCTCCCCCACCAATTGAAGTCCAATTGTTATGTCCAGTTTGGTGCCATCTAGCGCTTTCAACTGAATTATTAGGAGCCATCCAAACGCCATTGTCTTGGAGGCCGCCATAAACATTATATGGCTTCTCGTTATCAACATTAATTGAATAAAATTGACCCACATTAGGTTGATTTAGTTTGGTCCAATTTTTCCCTCCATCATAACTCATATTAATTCCTCCGTCATTTCCATTAATTAAATGATCTGGATTTTTAGGATTGATCCACAAATCATGATGGTCAGCATGTACATTTTGATAGTCTACTGACTTATATGTAATCCCTCCATCATTTGATTTTATAATTGGGACTCCATAAACATAAATCTGATTTTTATTAGTTGGGGAAACATGAATTCTTCCAAAATAGTATCCATAAGTATTATATAATCTATCTAAATAATACGAGTTTTTCTTTACCCAAGTTTGCCCCCCGTCATCACTTCTGTAGACTTCAGCGCCAAT
>Ga0209384_1000817_pt1 | contig 17903 bp, 20 predicted proteins | sample CoawatmetaG05DNA_FD_187511 | JGI IMG/M metagenome (GOLD analysis project Ga0209384, IMG submission 187511) | Marine microbial communities from the West Antarctic Peninsula - Coastal water metaG058-DNA (SPAdes) (version 2) | ecosystem: Environmental > Aquatic > Marine > Coastal ... | reverse complement strand
TTACTTTACCTGCTTCAGCTACTGCAACAGAAGGCGCGTATTTTGACTTCTTAGTAACTACCGCTGTAGGTTCTGGTAAAACAACGACTATTGCTATCCCTGCTTCAACAGGCAGTACTTTCTTGGCCCAAACGCAACTAGCGGCAGGCAATGCGGCTAACCCTGTTATCACAAACGCAGGGGACACCTTTACCTTTGTAGCGGGTTCGGGAATAGGCTCTAGATGCCGTATTACTTGTATTACTGCGGTAACTGGCGGCAAGCAGGTATGGATGGCAAGTTCTGTAGGAACGCCTATCTCTACAGTAGGGTAATTAGCTAAAGGAGAAATTTATGTCTGATGTTAAAGCGACATTTGTCTCTGCGGCAGTGGCAAGTGCAACGGCGATATCGACCGCGGCACAGGTAGCAAATAATGCCGCCCTTACTTTGACTGCTAGTCCGTATGTTACGGATGCGGCACGAAAAATTACCATTACTTCGGGTGGCAATGATTCCGGCATTTCTTTTGACATTGTTGGATTAGATGAAACGGGTGCCGCGGCTTCTGAACGAGTTACGGGAGGAAATGCCGGTGCTGTAACCAGCACCGAGTACTATACTTCCGTTACCTCTATTACAGCAGTTGGTGATCCGGCAGGTACGGTGAGTGCGGGTACTTCAAATAGCGTAGGAGCCCCGATGTTTGAGGGCCGTATGCGTTTAAGAGGTATGTACGCAGTCAATACTGCTACGGGCGGAACCATCAGCTTTAGAGAAGGTACCGTAGGCGGAACAATAAACATGCAGTTTAATACAGTTGGAAACGCAGACTCCGCCGAATACCCGGACATACCGGATAACGGCATGTTGTTTGTTGGGGGAGGGTACATAACGTATTCTGCCGCTAATATGGCTTCCATAACCGTTTTCTTTGCGTAAAAAGGTCTTTATATGGCTACTACAAAAGATGTTGAAAGACTTCCCAGTGGCCGTATAAAGTACCGTGGGGAGACTTTTCCGGGTTTTAATAAACCAAAAAAGACCCCTAAAAAATCTAAAAAAAGCGCCGTTTTAGCTAAAAAAGGCTCTGAAATCAAACTAGTTCGGTTTGGTGACCCCAACATGTCCATTAAAAAAGACCAGCCTGCCCGGAGAACCAGTTTTCGGGCTAGGCATAAGTGCGACACTGCAAAAGATAAGTTTTCAGCGCGTTACTGGAGTTGTAAAGCATGGTAAGCGCCGTTAACTTAGGTGCAGGATCACCCAAATCAAACAAATGCGCCGTTATCCGCATGAAAAAAGGCGGATCGGTAAAAAAGAAGTCTGGCGGAAAGATTTGCCCAGAGGGTAAAGCTTGGGCAAAGCGTACTTTTGACACGTATCCCTCGGCCTACGCTAATTTAGCGGCCTCTAAATACTGTAAAGACCCTAATTACGCCAAGAAATCTAAAGGCGGTAAAAGAAAAGGACGTTAACATGCCTCATTCTACAAAAGATTTAGATAAAGTTATTGCTGGTTTAAAAAAAGCGTCCAAGCTTCATGCCAACCAAGCAAAAGTTTTGGAAAAAATAAAAAAAGACCATAGCAAAGGCTATGAGAAAAAAAAACCTAAAAAGAAGTGAGAACATCTTGTGGGTGATTTAAAGAAGTGGGTTGACCAAGACTGGGTTAGGATAGGGTCTGATGGTAACATTAAAGGGTCTTGCGGGACTTCTAAAGACACTAAAAACCCGGATAGATGCTTGCCCCGTAGTAAAGCTCAGTCTTTGTCAAAATCAGAGCGAGCGGCAACTGCGCGGAAAAAGAAGGCTTCTAAGAAAAAAGTTGTAAAAAACACTAAAGCGGCAGAAGTGCAGAAAATGAGTAAAGGCGGCGTGATTGCAAGAGGTTGTGGTGCGGTCATGTCTAATCGTAGAAAAAGAACCCAAGGTTCTGTTGTAAAACTTTAACGAGGTGTAGCTATGCGTGGATCAACTAAGTACATGAAGAGCGGTGGTGCTGTTAAGAATAAAACAGCTAAGTACATGAAAAGCGGCGGTGCTGTTAAATCTAAAGCTAAAAAGAAAGAGTCAGGTATGACTGTTGCACAAGCGCGGTCGTTCTTGAAAGATAAAGGTTACAAAGTTGTAAAGACGTAGTGTCTTACCTAATTAGTAACATTCCGCACTTTAAGTGCTGGGTTAGGAAAGAATACACTTGTAACCATTTGCGTTATCAAGGCGAGTATTTACATGCACTTGCTATTGCCGTAAATACTATTCCAGACCGATCTTTAAGCTTTCAAGTTGTTTTTACAGGGTGTGAGAACGATGACGAAGAAATAGATGACGTTCATGGGGGTGCAATGTGGGCTAGGATGCCCCTACAGGCGTTGGTTGCCGATATTGTAATGCCAGAATGGCCTGAAGAAATGGCCGATCATTTGGCGCAACCGTGGGATTGCGAGTCCCGGGATCATTCTGTGATTACTATGGACCGCGTTAGTAGCAGTCCTTGGGTAGCTAAGATAGACCACGAGTTTTACTCTGCTCGCTACATGTTTACTGTGGATTATACCGATCACCACATAGCGGATGATCCCGCACAGCATAAACAGAGTCATGTGATGTATATTACAGAACCCGGTCCTTGGTATGGTAATATAGTGGCATTACCAAACAACCGAGTTCGGGCAACTAGCCCAGCTTTGTGGAAGACAGGGCAGGGCGCACCGGATTTTTGCCCAAATCAGCGTGTTCATTCGGCTGAAGGGCATGAAAGTTATACAGACCCGTCTATTGTTTTTGATAATTTATATTCAGACAGTGACGGAGAATAACGAGGATAATTAAACATGGCAACCTCTAACAGCACTAATTTTGAGCTAGACGTTACCGAATATATTGAAGAAGCGTTTGAGCGTTGCGGCTTAGAGGTTCGTACAGGTTATGATCTTAAAACAGCAAAACGATCTTTAAACATTATGTTAGCCGAGTGGGCCAACCGAGGTTTAAATGCGTGGACTATTGAAGAAATTACCATTCCTCTGGCAACAGGGGTAGGTGTATATCCTGCGGGCACGTTAACTATTTCAGTAGCGTCTTCCACTGGATATACCGTTGCCGAAACAATTACTGGCGGAACTAGCGGAGCAACAGCTACCGTAACAAGCGTTCCGTCGGCCACAAGTCTAGCCATTACAATACCAGAAGGTACTTTCAGTCTTAGTGAAACACTTACAGGCGGAACTAGCAGTACAGCGTCAACTGTATCGGCAGTCGTAGACTTTTCCAACGTAAACTCTACTATTGATTTGTTGTCTGTGGTGGTCACTCGATCTGCAACTGACTTTAGTGTTGCTCGTTTAAGCAGAGATGGCTTTTTTAGTATCCCCAATAAGGCTACCACTGGAAGAGCTAACCAATATTTTATTGATCGGTTAGTAACACCTACTTTAAAAATTTGGCCGGTACCCGAAAATAACACCGATGTCATAAAATTTACTCGTTTAACTCGAATACAAGATGCCAACACTCCTACAAACACTTTAGAAATACCTTTCCGTTTCTACCCTTGTTTAGCGGCAGGTCTGGCTTACTACCTCTCGGTAAAAAGAGCGCCGAATAAGGTACAGTTGCTAAAGACTATTTATGAAGAAGAGTTTGATCGCGCCATGATGGAAGACCGTGATCGCGCTTCTTTTAACATTACCCCAAGCTACATGTACTTTAGGTCTTAAAAATGGCTAAGTATGCTTCAGGTAAAAACGCTTACGCTATCTCAGATCGATCTGGAATGCGGTATCGCTATAAAGATATGCGTAAAGAGTGGAACGGCTCTTTAGTTGGTAAGGATGAGTTTGAGGCTAAACAGCCTCAACTAGGGCCTTTTAAGAAAGCCGTTGATCCGGAAGCTTTGCAGAACGCTAGACCAGAAACAAACTTAGAGTCCCAGCGTAATATACAATACGGTTTTGACCCAGTTGGCTTTAGGGGAAATGAAAATTTAACACCAAATCCGTTGAGAGCAACGGGCGGTGTAGGACAGGTTAAGGTAACGGTATGAGCTTTACATACGCACAGCTAAAGACGGCGCTACAAGACTACACAGAAAACGATGAGACAAGCTTTGTCTCTAATCTTCCACTTTTTATACGTCAAGCCGAAGAGCGCATTTTAAAGAATGTCCAGTTATCATTGTTTAGAAAAAATGCTCAAGCGGCTTTAACTCAAGGTAACCCGTACATTAACTTACCGGAGGACTTTTTAGCGCCATTTTCTTTTACCGTACAGCCTCCACTAGCGGACGGTTCTTTTTCAGACACTACTGAAAAAACTTTTTTGGACTACCGTGACGTAGATTTTGTTCAAGCTTATAACCCTACTCTTACGGTCACCGGTGCGCCTAAGTGTTATGCGATGTTTGACGTTGTTAACTTTATTGTTGGTCCCACTCCTGACACGAATTATTTTGTGGAACTTCATTACTTCTATAGACCGGATAGTTTGACTGCGGGCGCGGATTCGGGAACCACTTGGCTGAGTATAAATGCAGAGGTAGCCTTACTATATGGAAGTTTAGTAGAATGCTATACTTATATGAAGGGTGAAGCAGATATGGTGCAAGAATACCAGAAAAGATTTACCGAGGCGTTAACTTCCTTAAAGATGTTTGGTGAAGCTAAAGAAGTTACAGACGAGTACCGAACTGGAATGGTTATAAGGGCGAAGCAATGATTACAAACCCCGTAGTTATGAGCGAAGACTTTGGGATTACGGTCCAAACGTCGTCTAACCGAGGGTTTACCCCGGAAGAAATTGCCGAAAGATGTGTAAATCACATTATAAATATCTCAGATGACGCTCCACCGGCTATTAAAGGGCAGGCTTTAGCATTTAGAGATCAAGTAAAGGCAGTGGTCACTTTTTATTTGCGAGAAGCGGTTAAAAGCGACAGAACAACCGTTTTTAACGAACTAAACAACGCGGGACAACCGCAACTTGCTGAATTAATCAGGAGATTATAATGGCTTTTAACGGAAACTTTATGTGTACAAGCTTTAAAACACAGCTTTTAACGGGTACTCATAACTTTACTAACACTAGCGGAAATGTTTTTAAACTGGCTCTGTACACAAACAGCGCCACTTTGAACGCTTCCACAACGGCTTATGCCACTTCAAACGAAGTCGCTAACGGCAATGGATACACCACGGGCGGAGCGACGCTAACTAGCGTAACTCCTACCAGTTCAGGAACCACCGCTTTCTGTGATTTTTCGGACGTTACGTTTTCTAGTAGCACGATTACGGCTAGAGGGGCTTTGATTTATAATGATACGCAAGGCGATAAGTCCGTTCTTGTGTTAGATTTTGGAGCCGATAAGTCGTCATCTTCTGGAGACTTTGTGATCGTGATGCCAGCGGCTGACGCTAGTAACGCTATCATACGAATTGCATAATGACAGACGCGGTAACAGCTTTTGCCGGATGGAACTCCTCTACTCAAGGGTGGGGAGAGTCCACGTGGGGTAACAGTGTAATAGACACTGCTTTTAGTGCTACTTCGGCTTTAAGTGGCGTTACAGTTATTTTTGAGATACAGGCCGCGCCGGTAGGACAAGTTGCTGTGGCACGGGTAACCGGTGTAACCGTAGAGACGGGAACAGGCGTATCAGTTGCAGTTACAGGACTTGGTGCTACCGCCCAAGTAGGCGCTGTATTGGTATGGGGGCGTATTGCTCCCGCCGAAACAGCAACTTGGACAGAAATGGTAGTAAATTAAATAATTTTAGTTAAATCAGCTTGAGGGTAATTTAAAATGGCTAGTACATATACAACTTTCTTAGGGCTTGAAAAGCCCGGTACGGGGGAACAATCCGGTACTTGGGGGGACACTACAAACACCAATATGGACATGCTAGATCAAGCGGTTGACGGGATTATTTCGGTTACATTGTCTGCCACAGGTTCAACAGGTTCCCCAAACTCTTTACCTATTACAGACGGCGCTGTTTCTAACGGGCGTAACAAATACATTGAGTTTGTTGATGGCGGAGATATTGGCGCTACGGTCTACGTTGCTTTAACGCCAAACGATGCTGAAAAGGTGGTGTACTTCCGTAACAGCCTTTCCGGCTCACGCTCTATTCTTATTTTTCAAGGCACATATAACACCAGCAATGATTTTGAATTGTTGGCTGGAAAAGATTATGTCCTTAAATTTAATGGCGGCGGTTCAGGTGCCACCGTTACTGACGTAAATGCTAACTTAGCGGTTACTGCGCTTACTGCGACAACTTTAAACGGTACAACCGTTACGGCCTCTGGAGTAATTACAGGATCAACTGTCGAAGCTACCGGAGACACTGCCGCTGGCGATAACGCGGCAATGGGTTTTACCGCCGCAGAAGGTCTTATTCTAACCGGACAAGGCTCTACGAATGATGTAACCATCAAGAATGACGCAGACGCAGATGTAATTGAGATTCCTACGGGAACAACTACTGTAAATTTTGCAGGTGCTGTGGATGTTGTTGGAGACTTAACTGCGGCTACGTTTACTCCGGACGGAGATACTGCGGCAGGTGATTCCGCCGCGATAGGCTTTACCGCAGCAGAAGGTCTTATCCTAACCGGCCAAGGCTCTACGAATGACGTAACTATTAAGAACGATGCTGACGCAGATGTTCTTGAGATTCCAACCGGTACGGTAAACGTAACAGTTGCGGGAGACTTAGTCGCCGCGGGTACTTTAAAAGCAACGGGTGACACCGCCGCTGGAGACGGTGCCGCGCTAGGATTTACCGCCGCAGAAGGATTGATCCTTACAGGTCAGGGCTCTACCAACGATGTCACTATTAAGAACGATGCGGATGCCGCTGTTTTACAGATTCCAACCGGTACGGTAAACACAACTCTTGCAGGTACTTTGGGTGTAGCGGGAGGCTCAACCAACGGTGTGGTCATATCTCAGGGAGATATAGCCCTAAAGAATGGTGGAACTAGGTCAACAGTTAAGTTCTATTGCGAGTCAAACAACGCGCACTATGCTCAAATTCAAGCGCCTGCACACTCTGCGTTTTCAGGTAACGTAACTCTTACCCTTCCAGCATCTACGGATACTCTGGCGGGTATTGCGGCTACACAGACGTTAACTAACAAGACCTTAACAACTCCTATTTTAACAACGCCTGTTGTCAATGCTGGCTTACAGCTAAAGAACGCCGCTGCCAGCGCAGGATTTATTGAGTTTTTTGAGGACAGCGACAACGGTACAAACAAGGTAAAACTTATTGGCCCTGCGTCTACCGCAGATATTACGCTAACTCTGCCGAGTTCAGCAGGTAGTAGCGGTCAGGCTCTGGTCACTAACGGCTCTGGCGTATTGTCGTTTGCAGCCGTAGGCGGTTTATACAACGACTGGCTGATCAAGACAAGCGGTTACACAATGGTGTCTGGTGATCAAATTATAGGCAATCATGCTTCGTCTGCTTTTACTCTTACGCTCCCAGCTAGTCCTTCAGCGGGTGCTGTTGTCACTGTCAAGAACGCAGGTGCAGCATTAATTACTATAGGTCGCAATTCACAAAAAATTAATTCTCAAACACAGGACGGAACATTGGCGGCAGACGCTGCTGCAACGCTTGTGTACGTTGATTCAACAATCGGATGGAAGGAGTTATAAATGGCTATTAAATTAGGAGCAGGTGTCGGTGTAGGTGTTCTTCAAGAGATTGTTTTAGATAAATCTCAAACATTTGTACCCCCAAAAAATGGAACAGTTAGCATTATAGTAATTGGCGGTGGTGGAGCTGGCGGCAGATGTAAAGGTGTTGGCTTTGCTGGCGGTGGTGGCGCTGGAGGCTATTGCGAGTTTAAAGGTCTAGAGGTAACTACTAGTGGTAGTTTTACAGTGTCCGTTGGTGCTGGTGGGCTTACCCCTTTCAATAGTTCGAGTTCAACAGGCGTGGCTGGCGGTAACTCAACTGTTGCAGGTACTGGCCTATCCGCTACATTAACCGCTAACGGTGGTACTGGTGGCGCTGAAGCCTCAAGTTCTAACTCAGCTAGAGCCGGAGCAGCAGGTGGGTCGGCAAGCAACGGGACGTACAATTTCACTGGCGGTACTGGCGGCTCTATAGCGGCAAATGATTCTATGGGTAGTGGTAAAAAAGTAGCTACGGGCGGTGGCGCGGTTGCAATTCAAGGTGTCGGGTATCGTGGTGGTAGTATTGAAGGCGATGGACAGGACAACGACATAGCTACTGGTGGTGCAGGTATTGGAGGCGAAGGCTCTTCTAAGTATGGCTCGTATAATTATCAAGCTGGCGGCACTGGTGGTGGCGGCGCGTGTCAGGAAGGCACTCGGATAATACGGCAGTATATGTTCACTGCGGAAGGTAGTATGGGCGATACGAACATAAATTTAGCTGGTAATTCAACGTTCGGAAGCCTTACAGGTATAAATGCTGCTAGAGGTGGGTGCGGCGGTGATGCTAACGCAGATGGTGCTAATGGTGGCGGAACGACAGCAGCGGAGAACAACGTAGACTCTAGATTCGTCCGAAACTGGAATGATTCTATGGGCGCTGGCGGTGGCGGTTGCAAAACTAACGACCGTGGTAAAGTTTCTGGTAATGGCGGTGCTTTTGCTGGAGGCGGTGCCCTTGTTGGTACGACTAATGATGTAAGTTTTTTCCCCAACGGCAACGGAGGCATTGGAGGCGGTGGCGGTGGGTGTTTAAAAGTGGAGAACCAAAATTTCCGTGGCAGTAACGGCGGTCAAGGTATGGTCTTTATTCACTACACAGCTTTCGCATAAGGAGAATCTCATGCAAATATTTGAAATTTTAAACTCTGATGGCGATGTTATTAACCGAATCGTAGCCGATGCGTCTTTTGTTGAAGCGCAGTACAGTGAAGGCGAGTATCGCCCGAAAGCTGAGGAAACATTCTCTGATGAACTACTTGCAGAAGCCCTTGCATTTAGAGAGCGTAACTGGCGAGACTCAGAACTGTTAGCTACAGACTTCATAGTCCCTGTGGCAGATCACCCACAACGTGCAGCTTACATGACTTACCGTACAGCCTTACGTAACTGGCCTGCGAGTGATGACTTTCCAGCCACGCGGCCAACTTTAGGGAGCTAAGAAATGGCAACAACACAAGTATCAAGCAGTCTTATAAAAGACGCATCAGTAACCGCAGCTAGATACAGCTAGACAACGCTGTTGAGGACTTGTCAGAAGTACGCTTAGACACCAAGGCCATCCTCAACTTGCTTCAACGTCAGCCTACTAACTAACGTAATTTATTAAGTTTGCTGCCTGTTGTAAACGAACCCCTATTGAGTAAATGATATGCCGCTTACGAAGTTACAGTTTAGACCCGGTGTTAACCGCGAAACCACTTCGTATACAAACGAAGGGGGTTGGTTCGACTGTGACAAAATTAGGTTTCGCTCTGGAACACCTGAGAAAATAGGTGGGTGGCAAAAAAAGGGTACTAAAAGCTACTTAGGGTCCGCCCGTACTTTACACCCTTTTATCGCTTTAGATGGTTCACGTTACATAGGCGTTGGAACGCATCTTAAATACTATATTGAAGAAGGTGGCGGTTACACTGATATAACCCCGCTTCGGTTAACTACTGCCGTGGGCGACGTTACGTTTGCCAAAGTACAGAACGGTTCTCCTTTGATAACCGTTACAGAAACTAACCACGGTGCGGTTGAAAATGATTTTGTTACATTTGATGGTGCCGCAGATTTGGGTAGTGGAGGAAATATAACCGCCGCGATTTTAAATCAAGAATATCAAATAGTCACCGTTGTAAACTCCAATTCTTATACCATCTCGGCTAGAACCGTTTCTACTATTGATTCGGTTACGGTTAACGGAGCTATCGTGGCGACTGCGGTAAATGCTGCGTCACAAGACTCCGGAAACGGCGGGGGCAGTTCCCGCGCTAAATATCAAGTAAACACGGGTCTAGATACCACTGTAATTGGTACTGGTTGGGGCGCAGGTACATGGGGCCGCGGCACGTGGAACTCGGGCTCATCTTCCTTAGTTGCTGGAGCGGAACTAAGAATTTGGTCACACGATAACTTTGGCGAAGATTTATTAATTAATGCTCGGGATGCCGGGATATTCTACTGGGATAAGTCAGCAGGGCCCGCGGACCGCGCAGTTGCATTAAGCGCCCTGTCCACCGACGCGACAACACCTACTATTGGTAAGCAAGTTCTGGTTTCTGACCGTGACAAGCACGTAGTAGTATTTGGTTGCGATGCTCAAGACGACATTGGAACTCAAGACCCTTTGTTAGTTAGGTTCTCCGCACAAGGCGATCCGTTTACGTGGGAGTCTCAGGTTACAAATACAGCCGGTGACTTACGCATTGGTTCGGGGTCTGAAATTGTAACCGCAGTCGAAACCCGCCAACAGATACTAATTATTACGGATACTTCCCTACACGCCATGCAGTTTGTGGGGCCTCCGTTTACTTTTGGTATCTCGCAACTAGCCGATAACATTACGATTATGTCGCCTTTGTCCGCAGTAGCGGTTGATGACAACGTGTTTTGGATGGGTTTAGAAGAGTTTTACGTCTTTACAGGACAAGTTCAAAAGCTGCCTTGTACTGTAAAAAGTTTTGTTTTTAACGATATAAACCTTTCTCAAAGGTCTAAGGTAGTAGCGGGTGTTAACTCTAGCTTCTCCGAAATCTGGTGGTTTTACCCGTCTGCAAGCAGTTCTGACAATGATCGCTACGTGGTGTACAACTACGCCGAGCAAGTTTGGTACTACGGTGCTTTAGCGCGAAGTGCTTGGCTAGACCGTGGGGTTAACGACGATCCTATCTCTGCGGGTGAAAACGGGTACTTATATTTACAAGAGATTGGCTACGACGACGGCAGTACAAGCCCCGCTTCCGCAATAACGGCGTATATTGAGAGCAGTCAGGTATCTATTGGAGACGGTGACCGATTTGTATTTATGCGAAGAGTACTTCCTGATTTAACTTTTGACGGCTCTACTAACGATTCCCCCAGTGCAAGCTTTATCTTTCAGGCACGTAACTTTCCGGGTGGCAATTATTTGCAGAGCAACACAAATGCAGTAACTAGAACCGCTACGGCACCTGTTGAGCAGTTCACGGAGCAAGTGCATCTACGGTTAAGAGGGCGGTCCTTTGCTTTGAAGGTTCAGTCCACTACTACAGGCACTAGCTGGAGGTTAGGCACTCCCCGGGTAGATATCCGCCAAGATGGGCGGCAATAATGTCTCGCGGACTAGTCCCACCTCAGTTTCCTAATGCCCCGGAAACGTATAATCGTCGGTTTATGTCGGAAGTTGTACGGTCTTTCTCGGTATTTTTGCAACAAATAAACAATCCGGGTATTTGGCGAGCAACTACTCTGGTTTTGACGGAACTACAAGATGACGACAGTGGCTTGGAAACAGGTGGAGTTTTTAACCATGGCGGCTTTTTAAAGATTACTCAAGTTAATACACCACATGCACGGGGCTCGGTTGGCACCAGTGCGGTGGGTTCTGTGACAGTTACCACGGGATAGACGATAACCAATAAACTCAGTACAATGATGTAGGCGTTAGCGCATATCATTGCCAAGTGGAGCGGGATAATGACACAACAAGCAGAACAGCTAGACGTAGAACAGGTACCGTTAGGAGGCATTGGTGATTTCATCATGTCTGACGAGGACTTTTCTACTCTTGAAAGGCAAAATGCGCGCCAAGAATTTGGTGATCAAGGCCTAGCTAACTTTGAAAATATTGCTAACAAGATGGCCGCATACGGTCGTTTTGGTGATGATAAAGTAGTTCACGTTGAGACGGGTGAGCTTGTTGTTCCCCGCCGCTTAATTGAGCAAAGTCCCGAACTAAAAGAATCTATTTTCCAGCACCTGCGTGAAGCGGGTATTGAAGACCCCGAAAGATATGTTGTAGGTAACTCTGAGAACAGCTTTAACCCTGAAACAGGCTTGAGAGAGTTTGGTTTCTTTTCCAAGGTATGGAAGGGAATTAAGAAGGCCGTTAAGAAAGTTGGTAAAGTACTGAAGAAGTTTGCTCCGGTTATACTAGCGATTGCGATGCCTTACATGCTTCCTGCTATGGGTATTACTGGGGTTGGCGCGGCGTATGCCACGGCCCTCGGATCAGGTGTAGGTACCTTAATACAAGGCGGAAACATTGGAGACGCTTTGAAATCTGCCGCTATTGCAGGCGTTTCAGCAGGCGTTTTTAAAGGTGCCCAATCTAAGATTTCGGGCGGCACGTTTGGCGAAGGCTTTACAGGAGCATTTAAAGCACCTGTCCCAGTACCTGTTTCAGATTTGAGCCAGACCACGGCACAGATAGATGCGGTAAAAGATGCTACGGCTTCGGGTAGCATAGATGCGGCAACTTCGGGTAGCATAGATGCGGCAACTTCGGGGGCAGGCCTTAGTCTTGATCCCGGCGTAACTACTTTAGCAGACGGATCAATAGGCTTTGCTACCGCCGCTAATCCTGCGGCGAACGCCGGATCGGCCCTTAGTCAAGGTGTTAATACCGGGAGTCTTGACGTACAAGCGGCTATGGGAAATGCTTATGCAACACCACTTCCAACAGATTCTATAATACAAGATGCTATGGGCACTTCTTACGTCAAGCCAGAATTGGCGGCAGGTGGCGTAGATGCGGCAACTTCAGCAGGAACTATTGCAGACGCGACCCGCGGCTCGGCAAGCACGTTCTTAGGCAACCTTGGCGAAGCCGGAAAAGACTTACTTTCGGGTGAGTTTGGTGGGTTTGGTACTAATCTAAAAGAAGCTTTCTTACCTAACTTCCAAGTAAATGCGGCTATAAAAGCGTCCGGAGGTCCTGAAACTTGGTCTACTCTAACTGATGCCGCCAAACAACCTTTCTTGCAAGAAGCCGCCGCGGCGGGTACTAGCATGTTGTCAAAAGTAGCGGGCTACGCGCCCCTAGCACTAGGTGCCGCAAGCGCAGGCGGTTTCTTTGAAGTCCCCGATCAAGAGCAAGTTGGGATCTTGGAGAGAGATCAGTTTGGCAACATGATTACGGGTTCCGATCTTCTAGAACAAGACCCTTACAAGTATTCTTTATTTGCTGGAACCGACCCTAGAGGCTATCTGGGTGGAACTACTACCGGTGCTAACTACAACCCTTACTACACAGAAGTACCTGCTGAAGAAGACCCTTTATACGGGGCTGACGGTGGCGGTGTTTTCCCTCGACGCATAGGCGGAATCATGCCGAGTGAGGGAATAGCTAACGAAGACAGTGTGAAAGCCATGCTTATGCCGGGTGAGTTTGTTATGACCACCGATGCTGTTAAAGGGCTTGGAAATGGAAATGCCGAACAAGGCATAAAAAACATGTACACCGTGATGCGTGATCTAGAGCGTCGCGGAGGAGCAATGGCTTAATGACTACTGAAACTACCGAACAGATTGTAAGAGAAGCCCCCGAAGTAGAGGCGTATAAACTCGCCCTACTTCGTGACGCACAAGCTCTTGCCTCCCAACCGGCAGGTTTACCACAGTTCGACGCTGATGGTAGACCCATCATGGAGTCGTACAATACGGGTCAGGTTGACGCTGATGGCAACCCCGTTATGGCTCAACGCCAGTCCTACGCACTACCTCGCCAGCAAGTTGCGGGCATGTCGGACATGCAATCGCAGGCCATGCAACGCGCAAACGAAGGCGTTGGCGCTTTCCAACCGTACATACAGGGTGCTACAAATACTTTAGGGGCCGCTCAATCCTCTATGACCAATGCGTTGGCTAACGCACAACCATATCAGACTCGTGCCGCCCAGTACATGGACACTGCGGGTCAAAGCGTAGCGGGTCAAGTTGGTGCCGCTCAAACTGGTATGAATCAAGCCCTTGCGTCAGGTATAGGCGACACGCGGGCCGCGCAACAGGGTATTAACCAAGCTTTATTTGCCGGAGTTGGCGACACGCGAGCCGCGCAACAGGGTCTGGGTCAGGCTAGTTTAGCGGCAGGTCAGTTAGCTCAAGGCGTACAGGCCGGTACAGGCCAAGTTGTAGGTCAGCTTGGCGCAGGACTTTCTGCGACAGACGCGGCAAGCCGTGCGGCGGCAGCACGAGCCGGAGGTCAGTTAGATGCGGGCAGTGCGGCGGCTAGGGGATTAACTGGGACAGCGGCAGGTCAGTTAGGACAATCTACAAACATAGGCCGAAGGTTGGCTCAGTCTGGCGATGCTAGGTTGGCTCAAACGTCTGCGGCAGGTAGAGCGTATGCGGGACAGGCGGGACAAGGTTTAGGCCAAGCCACCGCAGGAATGCAACAAGCGGCTACGGGTTTAGCGCAAGACTTAGCCCCTAGTACCGCACTTTCAAGGTCTTATGCCGCACAAGGAGCAGGTCAGTTAGATGCCTCTACTTTAGGTGGTATATCAGCATATGGTGGGGCACTTAGCGGTGTGAATCAGGTGGCGCAAGCCGCACAGAATGTACAGGATCAGGCCAGAGCCGGAAGTTTAACTGCTTCACAGCGCGCTTTGACCGATTCCCAGCAAGCAATTACAGGTGCCCGCGGCATAACTAGTGCGGCGGCACAAGCTTTACAGGAAGCGGGTGCTTTAGGTACTCAGACTTCTCAGCAAGGCATCAGTCAATTAGCCGGTACTACAGGCGCTTTTGATCCGAGTCAGGTATCAGCTTTTTCAAATCAGTACGATGACGCTGTTATTGACCAAGCTTTGGCGGACATACGTCGTCAGGGCAACATTCAAAGACAGTCTGAAATGGCTCGCGCTGTTTCAGCAGGCGCTTTCGGTGGATCGCGAAGCGGTATCATGGAGACAGAGTTAGCTCGAAATGTACTAGAGCAGCAGGCTAAAACAGCGGCAGGTATGCGCCAACAGGGCTTTGAAAGCTCTGCACAGCGGGCACAGCAAGCCTTTGAATCACAGCAGGCTAGAGCGCAACAAGCGGCTCAACTTACGGGTTCTCTGGGTCAAGCCGGAGCAGGTACTGCACTACAGGCTGCTCAAGCGGGCGCTCAACTGGGTCTTTCCGCAGAAGAACTTGCGGCTAGTACCGCGGCTCAACAAGGCCAGCTAGGCTTGTCGGCAGAAGAACTTGCGGCCAGTACTGGTATAAATGCACAGAACCTACGTCAGTCTGGCGCTTTACAGGCCGGTCAGTTGGGTCTGTCAGCACAAGCACAAGCCGCACAGAACGCGGCGCAAGCGGCGCAATTGGGTATGACCGCGGAACAATTTGCGGCTCAAAATGCGGCTCAGATATCTCAAGCTCAAATGAGCGCCTCTGAAGCGGCGGCTAGAAATGCGGCACAGGCCGCGCAATTGGGTATGACCGCGGAGCAGTTTGCATCTCAAAATATAGGTCAAGGCACTCAGTTTGCGATGGGGGCTGAAGATGCGGCGGCTAGAAATGCGGCTCAAGCGGCTCAACTAGGGCTATCGGCAGAACAATTTGCGGCACAGAATGCTGCACAAGCGGCTCAGTTAGGTATGACCGCGGAACAATTTGCTTCGTCTAATGCACAGGCTATGGCACAGACGGGCATGAGCGCACAACAGCTTATGGCTACTACCGGCATGAACGCCGCGCAGTTGCAAGGACAGTTAGCCCAACAGTCAGGCCAGCTAGGCCAGAGTATGGCTCAAATGGGTATGCAAGGTGCCCAGCAGCAGGGTCAGCTAGGTCAAGGCATGTCTCAGTTAGGTTTGCAGGGCGCACAACAAGCCGGTCAGTTAGGTTTGCAGGGCGCGCAAATGCAGTCTGAGATTGGTCAGGGTATTGGAGCGTTGGGCGCGAATTATGCTCAATTAGGTCTGCAAGGTGGACAGGCTCTTGGTACACTAGGACTACAGCAAGCTAGTTTAGGTGAGCTACAACAGAATTTAGGTCAGAAACAGGATGCCTTCTTGTTCGATTTGGGCAAGCAGGATCAAGCGCAACGGCAGGCAGTTCTCGAAGCCGACCGTGCATCTGACTTGGCACAGATATATGAGCCCTACAATAGACTAGGTTTTGTATCTGATATTTATAAGGGTGCGCCATCTACACAGATGTCTGTATCCGGGTCTTCGGCACCTAACGTGTCTTCGGCTCAATCAATGCTTGGCCTTGGTGTTGCAGGATTATCTGCCGCCGCTGGAGCTAAAGGTTTATTTGGAGGTGGTGGGTGATGAATAGAAGTTTGATGGGTCGTCAGATGTTTGCTAAAGGCGGAGCCGCTTTCCCAGATTACAGCGGTGACGGTGAGATAACGCAAAAAGACATTCTAATGGGCCGTGGCGTTATTCCACGTACTATGCAGGAAGGCGGCATGGTTGATCCCATGATGATGCAAGCACCTGATCCCATGATGATGCAAGAACCTGCCCCTCAAGGCGGTGAAGTCGATCCTGATGTTCTGGCAGGCATGTTTGGCGAGATAGAGGGCCAGATTCAAGGCCTAGATCAAGCCGAAGACATTGAAGGCATGATGAACGCGGTCCGCGGCGATCAGCAACCGGTTGAAGCTCGACGAGCAGAACTGGCTGAACTGGTGGGTCCGGAAGATGCACAGGACACCCCCGACAGTGTTCTAGCTTTAGTACAACCGATTATGCAACTAGCTGCTGTAGACCAAGGTATTGGTGGTTTAGCCGCCGATTCAATGGGCGATGTAGCTATGGAAGGCCCGATGGCCGAGGGCATTATGTCCACGGTTAACACCGCGCCGCCCACGGATCAAGCGATGATGGCTCCTCCTATGGACCCCGCGATGATGGCTCCTCCTATGGACCCCGCGATGATGGGGGTAGGCAACCAGCCACCTGTAAATTTTAGATACGGGGGTGCCGTACAATATATGCAGGCCGGTGGTCCTCCGGGTGCTGACCCTGTTTCGCCTATTCAAACAGCGTTTGACCAAAGAAAAGACCTGTATCGTAGCATTATTGGCGACGATACCGCTCAAGATCAGGCGATGCTTGACGAGCGACGCGACCTTACTAAGTCTCAGATGTTGTTTGATATAGCTAATACTGCTTTGGCGTTTTCTACGCCCGGTTCCCGTCAGATGAGCCCTGCTCAACGGTTAGCCGAAGCGGCACGAGAGACCCAGCTACTGGATAAGTTCGGTGCGCGTACTGGTGCCATACAAGATTTGAAAGACAAGCAAGCCCTTGATGCACGGTCCGCTAACCGTTCCTTAGACATGGCCGCATTAAGCTCGGCAGAAAAAGATGTTGAAGGCCAGCAAGCTATAACAGCGGCATTGCAAAAAGCTAGGCTAGGCCGAGCGCCGAAGTTCATGCGTGTTGTTGGCGGTGGAACGAGTACAATAGTTGACGTTAATCAGTTTGGTCAGGCGCAGTTGGATGGTATTAATGAGCAAGGCTACACGCTTGAAAATATCGTTGACCCGGAGAAAGGGTTCACAAACATGTACAACCCTAAGTCTGGCGCTGAAGAAGTTGTTAAAACCTCTGAAATCGAGGAATTTTTAGCTAAACCTGATAACGCTGGTTTTCTTCAAATGAGTAATCTAACTCGTCCTAAGACGGACACCTCCTTTAGTGCTTCCGAAGCCACTGCACTGGTTACCGATCAGAAAATTCTGGACGGATTTGCTGACGGGACGCTCACAGGCACGGACTTCAACAGGTTTGAAAATACGCTCATTGGACAAATTCGTGCTAAAACTATTACCACCGCAACTGGCGAAGTTATTACAACACCCGGTCAGCCCTTAACAGGCGCTCAGAGAAAAGCTATCGAAGCCCGACTGGAGCTTGATCCGGATTCCGTATCTTTACAACTTAAAGAATATGTCCGTCCGTCACTAAACGACGTTCTGCCGTACAGTGCCGCAGATTTAGATGCTTTGATTGCGGCACAAAATAAGCCTGACCCAAATG
>Ga0209384_1000815_pt1 | contig 17915 bp, 18 predicted proteins | sample CoawatmetaG05DNA_FD_187511 | JGI IMG/M metagenome (GOLD analysis project Ga0209384, IMG submission 187511) | Marine microbial communities from the West Antarctic Peninsula - Coastal water metaG058-DNA (SPAdes) (version 2) | ecosystem: Environmental > Aquatic > Marine > Coastal ... | reverse complement strand
TTTAATATGTTACGTTTTAATTTAAAAAAAGATATACGTTTATTAAATATGGCTAATGTTAAATGTGATAGATTCATTGTATATACTGACGGTGCTTGCACTAATAACGGACGGAAAAACGCACGGAGTTCTATAGGTGTTTATTTCTCTGATAATAATTTATTCAAGATTGATAGTGTTAGTAGAGCATTGAATGTCCCTAAACATACTAATAATATAGCAGAACTAACAGCAATCAAAGAATCACTTAAATTAATAGATAGTAATAAGGTAGACAAAATTAATTATCCTATTAACATTTATACAGATTCAGAATATTCTTTGAATGTAATTACTAAATGGTATCCTAATTGGAGTGATAAACAAAAATCAACCAAGCAAAATATCCCTTTGATCAAAGAAATATACGAATTATGTATCAAACTTAATCCTCAAATAATACATATTAAAGCCCACACAGGTAATGATGATGAACATTCTTTAGGGAACGCGGTTGCGGATCAATTAGCAACTGACGCTTTGAAAAATTTTGAGAATAAAACAGAAGATATAGCAAAATACTTTCAGTGATGGACCACCTTACCAAAGCCAAAGAACAAATACATAATTACCTTCATCTACACTATCAATATTGACTATTTTTTTAGTAATTATTTAGGGAACAATAACGAAGAACACTTGTTTGTGGTGATTCACGGGGATTTATACCAAAACACATGGTCTTCAATCCGATCACTTGTATGTCTTGATGTATTATCAATAACTAAACAGGTGTAATCCTTAGTATATTTGTCTAATACATTACAGAATAACTCAAATGTGTGGAACATCCTAGCATAATGATCATATAGTCTTTGTCTGTTACTAACAATATTTTCTCTTAAGAGAAATATATAATCGGTGTTACTCCTCATTATAAGGGGGAGTTTAACCCCATATGCTATAGTTAAAATATTTGATAATCTATAACCGCGATTATTTATCCAGCATTCCCGCACTTCTGGGTGGTGGTCTAATGATTGCCAGAAACAATTATCTAAAACTAAAAACTTTCTGAACTTTATTTTTTCAGAGTAGCATTCTCTTTGATGTTTCACTAGATCGGTAATAATTGATGAATCATACCATGTATGAATGGATGCCTGTGGAACTGTTTTCGAATATGAACTTGATGTAATATTTTCAGTAGGAGATATAATAATTCCTTCTGGTACAGAAAAGTTCTTCAGCAAATCATTCGTCAAATATATTTTACCAGTCTCTCGTTTTCCTATAATTATAACATTACTATCATCTCTCATTTTATTAATATCAAACTTACGCAGACTTACATCTAAACCCTGTATGTCACTTGTATCCATTTATATATTTATAAAAAAAACTACACTTTAAATAGAATAATATATATATCTTAATAAAATATGGGGATCAATTAGCAACAGACGCTTTGAAAAAATTTGAGAATAAAACAGAAGATATATCAAATACTTTCAGTGATGGACCACCTTTCTAAAGAACAAATGCACTTGCTCCAACAGAACCTGACCTACGAAGTCTATGAACTGTTCATGGATATGTTCAAAGGATCAGGTGAAGACGAACCAATTCCTGGACAAGGCGAGATCTGGAGTGAGCAGTCGCGGGTGCGTCAAGTCGAATACATCATAGAGGTAGTAAAGACACATACTTATTGGGGTGAACAACACGGTTGGGGTGATAACAGAGTCTATATGCATCTACCAAAAGACCTTATGAACATGCGCGATACAGCTTCACACTCTCTTAGATGGTTATATGAACGTATTCCAGTTTGGTACAATATCGGTCGGACTATTGGTATGATTAATGCTGACAAGATCAAGGGTTGTTTCAGAGGAACTCATCGATCCCATGTTGTGAGTTTTCTAGATTCGCAAGTAGATAGTCATAGAGACTTTAATAAAGGACGCCATACGTTTGATTGTCGTGAATGCCTCCCGGTAACTAACTAACTTAAAATTTGATTTCTATGTAATATTTTTTTTATAAACATATAATATGATTAACCACTATATGATCAAAGTGTGGTGTGAACATACAAAAAAATACATAGCAGGATACTACTATATTGAAGTACCTATCCTTCCTAGAACAATAGGATACCTGGATCAATATGATATAGACGGATTACCAACAGAATCTGAAGTAAAAGAGAGCATTTATAGATCTAAACTTTAAGCAATCATTTCGGCTTTGATTGTTGGGTAGTGGTTATATTCTTCTAATACAAAATTATCTTCATCTACACTATCAATATTCACTATTTTTTTTAGTAATTTTAATTTAGGAAAACTGTTTGGAACCCTATGTATCTGTTCGCCAATCGCATCAATATGATTCATATAAATATGCGCATCACCTAATACATGATGGAAATATCTTGGGATATAACCTGTGATAGAACCAACAATATGAAGTAATAAGGCATAGCTGGCAATATTGAATGGGACACCTAAGAACATATCACCCGATCTTTGATATAGTTGTGCATCAATGAATCCATTATCAATACTGAATTGTATCATAACGTGGCAAGGAGGTAATGCCATACTAGGAAGGTCAACAGGGTTCCATGATGATAGAATAATTCTACGACTTGTAGGATCATTATTAATTAGATCAATAACATTCTGTAGTTGGTCAACACCATCTTCTTGTAGATATTCTTTATTTTTATCATTATATTGGGCACCGAATCTTCTCCATTGAAATCCGTAGATAGGACCTAATTCACCTTCGTCGTAATTCAATCCTTGTTTATGAAGAAACTCTGGTGAAGCATTAGCATCCCAAATATGGACGTTCACATCATTTAATTCTTTATTAGATGTAGATCCTCTCATGAACCATAATAGTTCTCTAAGGATAGTTTTGAAAGGTGTTCGTTTGGTTGTTATAAGAGGGAATCCGTTTCTAAGATCAAACACCATTTTCTCACCAAATGATGAAATCACTTTAGAATTTCTAGAATATTTAATATTGTTTTTATATAAAATACTTTTCATCAAATCAAGATACTGTATTTCTTCTTTATTAATGTATTTTTCATTCTGATAAATATTATATGTTACACCGTGAATTTCTTCTTTATTATATCTTACAATAACCGTGTGTTCATCACAATATCTCTTGTTGATAAGTTTGAAATTATTATATAATTCAATTCTAAAATCTAATTCAGGATAAATATCTCTATCATCTAGAATATTTGTATAATGCGTATGACCGTTCTTAACTAAATTATAATTAACAATAGTTTCATACACTTTATTAATTACAGATAAATAATTACTATAAACATAATTGTATAATTGTCCGCCACCTATAATAAATTTATCTCCTAATAGATTACCATTCTTTTCTTCTTGCTCTAAATATTTATAACAGTAATCAAAATTATTAAATACTTTAATATTTTCATCTTCAAATTTCATTTCATCAAAATGATTTTTTGTGATAATAATATTAATACGGTTTTTTAATGGTTTATATTTTTCAGGGATAGATTTCCAAGTATTATATCCCATAATCACAATATTCTTTTCATCCTTTACATATTCTTGTGATGTGATTGTTTTAAAATATTTAATATCTTCAGGGATTGTGAATAAGAGATTATTATCATATCCGATAATATTTTGATTGTTTTTGCAATAGATAAGATTAAGTTTCATTTATATTTATAATAAATATATTTTTATATATATATTATCAAATTTATTTATTATAGTATGTATATGGAAGATAATTCAAACACATTATTAATAGTGTTAACATGTTTAGTAATATTGATTTTAATATACGAATTTACTACAACTACAAAAACAATAAAGTTCAATTCTCCATTACCATTACCAGTTCAAGAACAAGTAAAGGCTGTTCCATTACCCAATAAAAAAAATAAAAAAGATAATAATACAGATCCTGATTTATCAGGGTCATTAACATATTCTCCCAGTCAAGGTTTGCAAGTAGAACCAGAGGTCGAACCTGATATCCCTCCTCCTACTCATTCAGCACATGCTGCTTCTACTACTGCTGCTGCTACTGCTGCTGCTACTACTGCTGCTACTGCTGCTGCTACTGCTGCTGCTACTACTGCTGCTACTGCTGCTGCTACTACTGCTGCTACTGCTACTGCTGCTACTGCTGCTACTGCTGCTAATGCACCAGCTCCAGTTGCACCTAACGACACTGTTATTACAGGTGTAACTTATTTATGTTATCAAGGCGAGGATGATAATGCTGGGTCTCTGCTATGTTATGAAAGCGGATTAACATATGGTTGACACACGGCTGTCTTACCGTCTTCAATATTACATATCATTGTTGGATTAGTCCTTTCCTGGCAAATTTTTAAATCTTCCTTTGCTGTATTTAATTGACGCTTTAATTGACGCTTTAATTTCTTCACCTCCATCACCTCCTCATCCGCCGCCTCCTCCTCATCCGCCACCTCCTCCTCCGCCGCTGCATCCTCCGCAGCCTTCTTATTCTTCCCCGAAACTCCTATTTTTTTAGGTTGAGGCATGTCTCTATTACGTGCTCCCTCCACAATGGTACATCCGGATGTATCTTGAATTAAATTAGCAAATAACATACCTAAAAGTAAAGATATTACACATATGATAATTTCATTTGTTTTCATATATAATAACATTATTTTTTAATCTAATTATAATATATGAAATCAACTATAAAATCAGATAAATTAGTATGTTTAACTAAAACGGTATTTTATTTAGGATGTTTAATTTTATTATTTATAGGTTATTTCATAATAGATAAATTATCTATATATTTGAATAAAGATGATATGATTAAAAAAAGTGAATGTGATTGCCCTATAAATAGAGAATCTAAAGATAGATTAGTTGTAGTTGATAGAACTATAGATTCAGAACCACAACAGTATGAATCAGGGCCAAAAAGAGAATATAGTAGAGGACGAGGATTACCTGTTAATATACGAACCAGAGGTGAACCCAATGAATATCAAAATATAGGTTTATTAAAAAACGGGTCAGGTAGTGATGTGAAACCGTTATATGGGAGAAGAGTTTATACAGGATCTAATATGTGGAATTATTATACTGTTTTAAACGATCATATTCAAGTTAAATTACCTATAATAAGAAAGAGTAATTGTTTGGACGAACGTGGATGTTCTGAAATTTCATCAGGTGAAGAAATAACTGTAAACAGTATAACTTATAAAGTAGAATTATATCCTTATTCGGATTTTAGATATATTCCTTATTAGGAACTATATCAATCTTCTTTAACAAAATCATCATCAGAAGATTCTTCTTCTTCTTCTTCTTCGTCTTCTTCAATAACAGTCCTATAAGGGTTCACAATACTTCTAAAATGTAAAACACTTTTTCTAAATAAGTCATTCATAACGATTTGACAGAAATTTTTATTTAAAAATTTTTCAGTTAAAATATCAAGCTTGGATGAAATTTCTTCCATCATTTCTTTAATATTGTCATTACTATCAATAATATTCGTAAATTGCTTATTATTGTATAAATTATTTAATGCATTATTTAAATCAGTAATAAATTCATTTCTATTAATATTGTTTTCTAAAATAGTGAATGATTGGTGGAATGTAAAGTAAAATCCGTATTCAAAATTGAGTTCTAACAGAGTTAATGACGCCAGCGAAGCACTTGATCTAATTTTATAATTACTATCATCATCATTAATTATGATTGTTTTATCATCAAACATAAATAAGGTGTCTTCATCGATGTTTGTTAAAGTATTAAGATTGTCTAAAGCAAGTAGATCCATTTTATATATTAAAAGAAAATAGTTTTAAATAATTTAAGCTTCTATTTTAAGAATAACCAAGACGGAATAATATAGGGCTATGGCGTAAACAATAGAATGGAGAATTATTAATAGTGTTTCGTTAAGTTCAATCCCAACTACACTAAATAAGCGGTCAACCAGATTGATTAATATCGGATGAGCGATTAGTAAGAAAAGGATAGCACCAACTAACGCAATTTGGAAAGCTTTGTCATTAAATAAACTGTTTAGGTTTTGAACTGATTTAGGCATTTATAATATTGTATAGAAAAAAATTATTCTTTAATATAAATATTATTAAAAAATTCATATCCTTCAAATAATTCATTTTTACTATTAATTAAAGCAAAATATGTTGGTTGTAATTTATCTATAAAATATCTAAAAGATTTTGTTAGATTAATAATCAACATATCTATTTTTTGGATTTTTTGGATTTTGTCTAAATCATTCATAATTTTAGGACCATTTGTTATATTTTTATTATAATCTAAATGTGTAATATTATTTCTTGATAAATTCTTGTCAATAACTTTATCACAATTAATACAAGTAATATTAATACTCTTATTAAATAATAAATCATTCATTTCAACTTGAAGAGCATATTTCTTATTATTAATTTCATGTACTATTTCAGGTAACTCTAAATGTTTATAATTAGAATGGGTGGCTGAATTACATTCGATACCATATGTGTTGAAATTATGATTTGTTACTAACATAACAATACTGTCTTTGTAATGTATTCGACTAACTCCATGTCCATAGTAAAAATCATTAGCTTCATTATACATATCATTCCATTTAAAACCCTTCGTTTTCCAAAAATCTTTTGTATGAAATAAACATGCTTCGGATTTATAATCATCTAATTTACCAAATTTCTTATTACGTACATTGTATGTCACAAGGTAATTAGAGTAAAGACAATCTATTTTTTGTTTCTTTAATATATTGATTTTCTTTTTGATATCATTCTGTAAATAAACACAATCACTATTCATATGGAGGATATATGGGTTAGATGATAATCCAACACCGTAATCACGTTTAAAACCACTAGGTAATCTCATTACTTTTAACATATATTCGTAATTAGACTTTTCTTTATCATTCTCAAATGTTTTTTCATTTTTAGAGACATCAAACTTTTTATAACAATCTTCTAAATATTTCTTAATTTCATCTTCTTTGAAATGAATATAAATAATATTATCATCTATAGGAAATAATTCTCCATTATATTCCTTAGAATCATCTATAATGATCCACTCTATTAATTCTTTAGGATAATCAATATTATTGAAATTATGAATCAATAATTTACTGAAATTCTTATAATCACTGAACAAACTAATAACTGATAACTTTTCCATTATTATTTATGAATATTTATAAATCTTTAAATAAACTTAAGTTTATATTTCTATTTCTATTTTGGTTTCTATTTCATCTTTAATTTTACTATGTCCTGATTTAGTCAGGAACCGTGGATCAATATCGTTTGGACACTGGATTAACTTCTCACGTAAATAACAAACAAACGAGATCCTTGTATATAATTCATATAAACCAGCTGTCCCAATATTAGGATTATCCTTGTATACTTTAGGAATAGATTCATTATATAATTTATCTTCTTCTGTTTCATACATCGGTGTATTCGAATGCCACTGGTGAACATCCATAGCTACAAAATCATTATTCCGTAAATTGATGCCTACTCCGAACTGAGGAAAAACTGTATATCCTCCCTGATACTTACCTCGTTCAATGACTGTCAGATTACCAAAACCTTCTTTAAAATCACCCCCGTCTCTATGTAAAGCTGTTCTAAAATTACGATTAATAGTGACTGTCGAAAAAGATGTATCAGGTATTTTAAGATGTGGTTTCATATTTGATCTATCTAATTGTCTCTTATGTGCTTCGGGAGTTAATTCACTATATAGTTTATCAATCTTCTGTAGGAATGGAAAACCACTATTAAATTTTTCAAAATTAGTTCTTGTAAAATGGGTCAAACGGCATGGTAATTTACACATCTTATTATCCGCATCAAAGAAGCCAATTGGCATAGATGCAACCTGATTATTAACTTTCATTGTTGATACTCCACCTAATTTCTTTATTACAATTAATAGTAGATCATCTTTAGTTAAATCATTTATAGTTAAACCTTTATCTTTAATTAAAAAATCCTTATCGTTTATCTCTAATTCTAAACATTTTTCTTTTAGTTCTTCTATACTAAATGTATCATATGTTTCTTTTAATTCTTTTCCTAAAGAAGTTAAATAATTTGTCATCCATTTCTTATTATTAACAATAGTTCTCTTAGACCAGTATTGACCGCTTAAATCTATTGGTCCAGCTGATGCTCCACGACCTCTACTCGGTTTCGCTAAATCCTTATACGACTGCCATCCTAAACGTAATTCATTATCAGTTATTACTCCTTTTCTGAATTTTAATAATAACTTCTCTATACCATCATCATCTAAATAATAAACATCTGTATTTTCATTTAATACAGGGTGTTTCATATGTGATTCATCTATCCACGTTCCTTCCATATCTTTCATTTCTATATCTGTAAGAATCTTACACACAATTAGTTTTTTAACAGTCATATATTATTATTAAAGAAAAAAAGTATTATTAAAACGATAGATTATTTACATCCTTTCTTCCCATAAGTTTCATACAAGAAGAATATCAAGACCAATACAATACATAAAATAACAAATATGATAATTTTATTCACCAAATTTGAATTATGAAGATTATCATATTTATTATAAACTTCTGAATATGACCAAACTCTTTTACCCATATCTTTATTTACTTCATTATGAATATCAATTAACCATTTGACAAGGTCATCTCTATTATCTAAACTATTATTTAGATCATATTTTTGAATATTTTCTGTATAGTGTGCTTGACATTTCTTACAAGGAAGAACATGTTGGAGGTTCATAAAGAAATTGTGATAGTTTTTCTTATCATTACCTGAAGGGTTCTCTGGGTAATTATAAGTTACTGTGTGTAGGAAAGTCCACGCACTTGGTCCCCAAACATTATTATTGTTCATTTATATATATTAGAAAAGAAAAATAGTATTAGATAAAAGAATTTTATAATATAATATATAAATGACTAAATCCCCAACACATAAATTAAATAAATGTAGAAATAAATTAACTTCTATTATAGAAGAAAGGGATGATCTACAAGAGAGATTAACTTATTTAAATAAAAGTATTTTTAATTATAGTCAAGAATTAGAACGTCAAACTACAGGTTCAAAAAGAAAAGGTAAAAGAAGTAAGAGAAAAAGAAGTAAAAGAAAAAGAAGTAAAAGTAAAAGGAAATCTATACCGTCTTGACGAGGGCGCAGGCACTTGTACAGGACTGGGCGGGCACGCTTTTACTGTCCAACATGTTGAATGACCGTATTGACGCCCGCGCAGGCACTTGCGCAGGTGTGTCGGGACAATAGTTACTACAATTTAGTGGGTATCCGTGCCGTTTGAGCTTATTCATGAAAGGTCGGTGGCATCTTCACTCGGGTTCTATCCCTAACCAATTGGGGCAACACCACGTGACACCGTCGGTCGCCATCCTCACGTCCATCACCCGATTCCTGCGGCCGTTGTAGCCCCCGACTTCCATTCCCATTTATTACCAGTGGCCTTGTCCTTTATGTAGTCGAAAAATTCCGCCCCTTCAACAACAGTCGATTTACACCCACAACTCTGCTTCAATAAGTAAAACACCAATACTCCAACAAAAAAGCAAATAACCAAACATAATTCACGATTCATATTTTATAAACTACCATAGAAAAAAAAAAACGGTAATTAGAGAATTAATTAATAATTGCGTATCAATACAAAGATTATTTTATCATAATTGATATATATATGTCATTATATGATAGTTTCTTTTCCGGTTTAAATAAGGATCACGTTTATAATTTAATCAAAGATATTATATTTGAAAATAATAAGGTAAATATATTTTTAGATAATGAGTTCAGACAAATTTATGATAAAAATCTACAACGTATATTCGATGGAAATAATGTTGCAAACTTAGAGGAAATAAATAATATTTGTGTAAATGAAACAATTGTTTTATTTAATGATAAAATAAAATTACAATCAGCCGATGATACAACTTACGATACGAATGTTAATTCGGATTTTGATAGTTTATTCACTGAAAGAATGAAACAAAACGATATTTTTCAAAATATGAAAACAGACAAAGAAGAAAAAGAATTAAAAGATAAATTAGAAAAAGAACAATTAGAACAAAATAGATTAGAACAAGAACGTTTGAATAATGATAGATTAGACAAGGAACGTTTGAATAATGATAGATTAGACAAGGAACGGTTGGAATTACAACAAATTAAATTAGATGCTATATCATATCAATCGAATATTAGACAATTACCCTCCATAGTTGAAGAACCAATTGAAGAAGTAATAGAATTCAAACAAGTCCAAAGAATAGTGTCAAATAAACGATCACATATCAAATCATCAAGATATAATTATTCATTTAATCTTAAAAATAATAATATTGTGATCAATCCGGACAGCAGTATTCAAAAGTTAATTATACCTTTAGAAGACAATTATATTTTTGATCATTCAATATTAACATTATCAATAAAAGAATTGGATTTAGATATTTCTTTAGAATTAGAAAAGGAATTAGTAAATAATCATAGAACATATGGTGTATATGTACCGATTGAAGCACATAGATTCAGTAATATAAATAATGTAGATTCGGTAACAATCAATATAACAGATATAACAAATACAGAATATGTAAGTTATGATATAATTAATGTGACTAAATTAGAAATAAAAGATGATACTATAATTCTAAACGTAAATACCGTCAAGGATATATTATCATATGATTACTTTAAAGTATTAAACTTATCAACAAATATCATGGAATTAAGATATTTATTATTAGAACCAATGAAAGTTATTAAGATTGAAAAAAATAGATTATTCTTTAAAACCAATTATATTATGAATAATACTGTAGTTGAAGATATTGAAATGAAATTAATGAATGTTAGTAATCAAAATATTATATTCTTTAGATAGATTCATAAAATTTCTTATCATGAATTATAAAATGGTGTTGTTGGACGACCTTATCGGTTCCCCAGTCTAATGTTCCCTCTATAGAATACTGATTATCATAATATGTTTTATAATCATATAATTTGTAAATATCTAAATCATGAATATTGATCGGGACAAAGAATAATTTATCATTGATATTGTATTTTATTTTGTATCCTATTAAAAATTTTTTTTTTTTAATCATAATTAAAGGTGGAAATTCATCCTTGTCAATATAATCTGTGTAGATTTTATCATCTGACTCAACGTGATATATTGATTGGACGACGGAAAACTTACTAGTTATTTTATCATTTAAATGAAACTTAACCGGTTCGTAAATAAAGAATTTGTTATCATCTAAAAAAATATCACATAATATAGTCCCATTTTCTTTGACATATCTGATATCTTCATCTTTGTATCTAGGATTGATTTTATAATACGAAAAGATATTTTCGGTAGATGGGTTTTGTCCTGCAACAACAATTGTATCTGGTTCGATAAAGAATGTTTTCTTAGATTTAAGTTGGACGGTATCTAGTTTATTTAATTCATCAGAATCAATACCTGGGAAATAGGCCATTTCATTCTGTAACTTGGTTGAGAATTGTATGCATTTATTATTAAGGATAGGGTCATCTGTGGTGTGTTTTAGACAATCAACTGAAGATTCTTTAATAATATTATTTAATTTTTCAGTAATATTATATTTCTTTTCCATAATATTAAAAATCATTTCATCGCTAGTGGTGTTATTAGACATATTTTTGATATGTAATATTTTTTGAACGATAGTATATATTTCTTTATGATTTTCTAATAAATACTGATCAAAATTATCTTGTATAAGTATATCGTTTGTGATATGCCATCCTAATTGTTTAATAGATGTAAATATATCTTTGATAGAATTACCTTCTGGGAACAATGATAAATATAAATATTGTTCGACATTTCTATCGTTTTCTGGGAGTTGGATATGGGAGTTTCTACGGATGGCACGACCAAATACCTGATCAATCCGGACATTATTCCAGAACGGTTCGATAATATGAACTTGTCTGACACAAGTCAAAGAAATACCTTCGGCACCTGATTTAGATATTAACATCACTTGAATAAATTCGCCTTCATTATTCTGTTCTATATTGAATGCGTTTTTATTAATTTCTTTATTTTCATTAGCATCGCCTGTGATAAAAGTATATCTTTTCTTACGTTTATCAGATTTAACTAAGCTATCCATATTTTCTACTTTATCATCGTATTTTTCATAACCGGCAGCTATCAACACTTGTTCAAACGCACCAGTCCCACCATCACTTTTATAATCACTATAAACTAATATTTTACCAGTTGGTTCATTAGTAGATGGATTAATAAATTTATTAATATTTATTAAAATATTATTCATTTTAGGAGAATAATTAAATAGGTTTTCAGAGAAATTATTTTTATCATTCATTCCCTCATATAATTTAGTTAAGTCTACACCCTTTTTATTATCTTGATTATAAACAATATTACATGATTTACGTGTCCCGGTGAAGTAATGGAATGATGAATCATCATACATGCTGCCTTTGCTTAATTTACGGATACTTGCTTTTTGTTCTTCAGTGTATTTAGATTCGTATCTAGAGAATTGTTCGTAAGACATATAGCAGGGAACAATATTGATTTTCTTAGTAATATTATAATCTGAATATTTATCATATGATACTATTGGTTCAACTATCTCAGGCATAAATGAAATAGCAGATCTATCAATAGGGTAATACGATGTTAATCCCATTAACATTCTTCTTAAAAGGACTTGTTTTCTAGGTGGGATGTTACCATCTTCATCAAAGAAATATTCCATAAATATTTCATTATTAGATAGGTCAACAATATTATTATTATCATCATAAAATTCAAATAATTTTTGTTTTTTATTAAATATCAAATCTAATTCTTCATCAAACTTATGTGGTTTACCATTTAAAATAGTTTCAACATCTCTATCAGATAGTTTTTTAAATTCTTTTTGTGTAGGTTTTATTAAATCTTTATCACAAAATTTATGGAGTCCAATGAATACTTGGTCTAAGAATTGCTGGACAGAATAATCAGAATGCTTGACGGTCTTTACATTACCATCTTTATCTAAAATATTTGCAAAGTTACTCTTTATTTTAATAAATGATACGACTATTTTACCTTTGACTTTCTTAACATATAATTGTTCAACTGATGAAAATTTATCATAAAATATTTCTTTGAGTCTCTTAGTAATATCATCAATATCACCTGTAACCTTTATAGAAAAATCATATACATCAATAATACCTTTTAACATATTAAATAGATAAGCGATTTCTGAAGGTCTATTAATAATAGGTGTTCCTGATAGAAAAACTATCTTTACATCTTTACTATTAACGATCCAATTATAAAATAATTTAGCGGGTCCTTTATTATTTTTGATTTGGCTGATGAAATTATGAACTTCATCAAACACAATAACCTCATTATTAAACGGTGAATCGATATTTAATTTCTTATTAATTTTTAATTTAGTAATCAATTTTTCAATTATTAAAGCAGATCCCTTTTTCTCAACTTGTTCATCTAAAATATTATCAAATAAATCAGCATCAACATTTAATTCTTTAATCTGATCTTTAGTAATAGAGGGAAATGGATTATAATGAATAAAATTGTATTTATGTTGTATCATAAAATTTAACTGAAGTTCTAATTGTTTTGATTGATTATCTGATAACTTACTAATATTATCTGTAGTTTTATATCTAATAAATTTATTTAATTTAAGTTCACCGTCAACTGTATAAACAGTTTTACTTGTATCACCTATGATATTAAGATTAATAAAAAGTCCTTTTTTTATTAAATTAACATCTACTTCATCTTCATCATCATCGATAATTTTTAATTTACCAGGTGGTACTAAACTATTTTTAATACCTATATCAACTAAAACCTTTTTCTTTTCTAAGTTAATTTCTTTAACAATACCAGTATATGTTTTATCTTTTACATTAAAGGATACTTTAAGTCCGACCGAAATATCATCTAATGTTAATTTAACCTTTTTCTTAGGTTGTAAACCCTGTTTTTTTAAAGATAAATTCATTTTTCTATGAATAGTATCTATAACATCGTTATCGATATCAATATCAAATAAATATTCTCTAATTTTTTGATCTTTATTGATTTCATCCATAGTGTAGAAAACCCAATTATTAAGTCCAACATTAAATGTATCTGTAGCGAACCTTTTAACTTCACCAAAAAAATTACCTTCTAATGAAGCAGGTAAGAAAGTATTTATTTTCATAGGTGATAGAGCTTCTGCTGTAATAACTGATGTAGCTGTTTTACCAGTACCTAATCCATGATATACTAATAAACCTCTAAATGGAGATTCTAAAGATAAATATCCTTTAACAAATAATTGATACGCGTTTTTAACTTGTGGGTCATCGCTTTCATCAATAATTTTATCATAAAACTCTTTATTAACCCATTCAACATATGCTTTTCTTTGAGAAAGTATAAATTTATAATCTTCTTTCATAGAAGATAATTTAGTTGAAACTTCTTTTACTTCTTTTACTTCTATAACTTTTATTGGTTTTACGACTTTTTCTAATTCTTTTTCTTTTTCTAATTCTTTCTCCTTTTTAGTTCTACCATTAAACCAAGATGGTGGTTCTTTAACAGACTTTAATGTTATGATGAAATTACCTTCTGTTCTATATGTTATACCATTATCTTCAGTAGTCAAAATTTCAGGATCCCATTTTTCCCAGTTCAAAGTTAAAATATCATCTTTAATAGACCATTTACCAAATTCACTTTTTTTAACAGATCGTCTAAAATCTTTATTAGAATTAAAAATAATGCTATCACTCCATTGAGGATGGTCAGCACTAAATCTTATTTCATCTGGTTCAGATACAGATTTAACTTTACTTTTTACTTTTTCATCGGATTCATAATTATCTAATGATATATCAGCCCAATCTCCAATATCTTTATTTTTTAAAGTAGATGATTCGTCATTTAATTTTAATTCTTTAATAGGTTTAAACATCTTATCAAGTTTTTCTTTAATGGTTTCAGGAGACCATTTAGGATAAACAAAATGTGCATCATATTTCTTTTGTGCCGATACGAGACTTTTCAATTCTTTAATAATAGATGGATCAATAGGAGGGATTAATACTCCATCATTTTTACCATTTTTCAAAGCTTTAACATTAACAGAATTCAATAAAGAAGGGTCTCCTTTAAAATATTGAAGTAATACTAAATATGCTCCTTCATATTTAGAAAGCTTATAGGTTTTTATTTCTTTACTCATTATTTATATAATATAATATTAATTTAAAACATTATAGTGAACAAGAGCATTTTTAGATGCATCTTGTTGAGATTTTTTCTTTGATTTACCTTGTCCTCTAGAGATGATTTTATTTTGAAACATTAATTCACAATAATATAAATTATCATCATGTTCGTCTTCTTTATCAACGTATTTAGGATTTTCTTTAAAATTGTGTTTAAGATATTTGATAATTTGGTCTTTGTAATTATTATTTTTAATAATAATATCTGTAAAATCAACATATTTTTCAATAATATTTAATAAAATATTTTTGACAGTATCATAGTCGTTATCTAAATATATTGCACCAATTAAAGCTTCGAATACATCTTCTAAAATATTTGAATTATTTCTACCATCACATTTATCTTCAATATGTTTAGATATCACGATATGTTTATTTAATCCTAATTTCTTAGCTAATTCACATAAACTTTCACCACAAACAATACGATTTTTAAGATAAGTTAAAAATCCTTCATTTTCACCATAGATTTTATAGAATCTCTCATATAAATATGATGAAACAATACTACCTAAAATAGAATCCCCTAAAAACTCCATGGTTTCATATGATGATTTTTGTAATTCTAAAGAACCATCTATATTATTGAAATCAGTATTAGTATATAATTCTTCACAATAAGATTTATGTATAAAAGCAGTTTTATATAAAAGAATATCGTTAATTTTTAAATTATTAATATTTAATGTTTCCATAATATTAATAATATCTGTTTGAGTGATAAGTTTATTATTTGAGTTATATGGGTTTACTTTATCCATAATATGTTATATATATTAATTTATGATTATTTCTTTATATAATTTATTTAAAGGGCATTATTACCAATAGAACTGTAGCAGTCTTCTCCAACTTCTACAGGCTGTCTATCAAGATCCGGTCCAATAGTTGTGTTCATCCACGGACTTACACTAACTTGAGGGTTTGGTGGTTCAGATCTAATTTGTCTATTAGCATTTCTAAGACTTTGACCAACTGTATTAACACCAACTTGATATCCTGCCTCTAAGAAATTAACACCTTTAAGAATACCTTCAGATATAGGATAATCTTTATTAAAATCTCCAATATTTTTAGCATCATCAGTAGGTAAAAGGTCTTTAGGTGATAGAGAATCTTGTGGATAACATGATCTAGTTGGGGTTTGGATACCAGTTACACCAGCGAACTGTTCATTATCACCGAGTGGCATTGAAGCAGCTACACCTTTGTTAACATTACCTCTAGAATTATTAGCATTAGAATTATTAGCATTAGAATTATTAGCATTAGAATTATTAGCATTAGAATAATTACCTGAAAATTTACCATTACTATTATTAGAATTATTATTAGAATTATTGTGTGGTGATTGACCTTCTAATATAGACATTACACCGTTTGGTTTAAATACAAGTAATACTAAAAGCACAAAGATCAATAAACATCCACCTATATTACACATTTGATCGACTGAGGGTAATTTCATTTTATACATTATAAAATAAAAAAAAACAGATAATATTAATTATTTAATTCCCTTAACTGATTTTCTAAATCTTTCATTTTATTTTTTAATTCTAATTCTTTTTCTTTTTTAATATTTTCTTGATTTAATACATTTTGAATTTCATCATTAAACATCGAATGCTCAATATCAATATTATCATTTTCGTCATCTATAAAAGAATATTCTTTTAAAACATTATATCCAGTATTTACGACTTTTATTTGATTAATATAAAAATCCAAATGATAATTTTCCTTGAACACTTTCAAACCTTTAAAATGTAAGATCAATATAATTTTATTATCAACTTTTAAATCAGATAAAGGGATGTTTACTTTATTATTAAATATTTTACATTGTAATGTATCTTTAATATATTCAAAATTAATTTTCATAGTATTATTATCTAAATCAATATTTTCATACATATTATCTATAGCATCGTATGGTATATCTTTTTTAAACCATTCTTCACACTTATTGAATGTTTCTTTAATATTTTGTTTCTCTAAATCATCTATGAAGTTATTGAAATCATTTGTAATATTCAATATCAAATGTTCTTTTGTTATTTCATTTATGGTAAGTGAGGGTGTTTGTACATATAATAAATCATCATTATAAGTCATATTACAAATATAAAAATCATCTAATTTATCAGGATTAGATAATACAATATCAGTTACATCTATACTTTTAAAATCAATAATAGACATTTATATAAAAAATAAAATAAAAAAAAACATGATCTTAAACTAAATAAATCTTTCTAGCTTTCCATTTACAATAATATATCTCATTGTATTTCCAAATTTTATCTATATAAATATCACATTGCATTTTAGTAAAATTATTCAAATTATAAACATTAATATTATCATGTTCGTCACTAAATACATCAACTTCGTAACAATTATTTTTGAATGGGACTTTAACTAATAAATTAGGATCATATTTATTTTGTTTATCATATCT
>Ga0209384_1000808_pt1 | contig 18023 bp, 17 predicted proteins | sample CoawatmetaG05DNA_FD_187511 | JGI IMG/M metagenome (GOLD analysis project Ga0209384, IMG submission 187511) | Marine microbial communities from the West Antarctic Peninsula - Coastal water metaG058-DNA (SPAdes) (version 2) | ecosystem: Environmental > Aquatic > Marine > Coastal ... | reverse complement strand
TAAAATATCCTGACACAATAATTCCTTTTTTCTTATTCATTTTTTAATTTTTATTATTACCTACCAAAATCATCTTGTACTCTTATAATATCTTCTTCGTCAGACGGGTTCTCTTTATCTGTATGCTGCCAAATTTCAGCTACCACACAGTAATTCTCCAAACCAATCAAACGGTGTCTTTCTCCTTGGGTTAGAACTATCTGGCCACCTTCGTTATAAATTTCTATCTTATTTTCAATATCAGAGTCACTTCTAATAATTCCTGCAGAACCTTTGAATATTTGCCATATTTCTGCTCTCCTATTGTGGTACTGCCAAGACAATCTAACATTTGGTTTTACTATCAAAATTTTTGGACTCAGTTTTCCACCAATTTTAAGAGTATTTACATCTAAGCCTTTAAAAAAAATATTTGAAAACTCCTGTGCTTGATTTTCATCAATCACTAAAAACCCACCCCAAGGTCTTTTAAAATCTTTTGACACAATGCTAAATCCGTGGGATTTAATTAAGCTTTCCGTGTCTAAAAATATATTCCTTTTCATATAAAAGTATCTAATTCGTATTAATTAAAATTTTCGCATTGGTAAATCTTCAAACCATTTTTCATAAAGTTTTGTTTCCGAAAATACGATTACCCATGCAGTCATAAAGATTAATTGAAAATCTAAATATAAAGAACGATGATCTTGGTACCACATTTCAAGCTCTCCTTTATAAGGAGCGATAACACGTTTATAAAAATCATGGGGGTCTTCATCTGTAACTGCTGAAATAATAGATTCTTCATCTCTAAATATAATAGATCCAATTCCAGTAAGACCGGGTTTTACATTATATATTTTTGATTGCACCTCTTTGTTATAAGCCGAAAAGGTCTTATCTACTAATGGCCTTGGCCCCACTAAACTAATATCACCTTTTAGAATATTTATAATTTGAGGCAATTCATTAATTTTAGTTTTTCTAAGAAAAACTCCAATTTTAGTTACTCTCGAATCGTTTTGAAGCGTTATACTTCCAGAACCCATATTCATTGAGTTTTTAAGCATTGTTGCAAACTTCCATATTTGAAACCTTGAATTATTTATTCCTATTCGTTCTTGAAAATAGAAAACTTCTCCTTCAGCCGTAAATTTTAAAATTATAATAATTGGAATAAAAACAGGAAGTAGAATAATAAGAGATACTAGACTTAGGACTAAGTCTAGTAAACGTTTGAAAAATTTATACATAGCTTACATTTTTTGATCTAGATGTTTACCAGTTTCAATGTGCATGAAATCTGGAACATATTTATTAATAACTTTTACGATATCCACTTTATTTGAATTAGAATTATTAAAAACATTCTCAAAATCAGCTTCTACTTCTTCAAAAGAAATATTAACCTCTGAAGTATTAATATACCCTAATGAGTCAAACTCATTAACTTCATAATCTTCCTCTTCAGTAAAGAACTCTTCATATGTCTTTTCACCAGAAGTATCTGTTTTAAAAAAATAAATTGGATATTTTTTAGAGTTACTATCAAAGTCAAAATCTTTAGCTTCTTGCTCTGAATTAACCAATTCTGGCTCAAATCCATTCTCTTTTAAAAAATCTAATGCTATCTCTTTAAAATATATTTGGTCTTTGTGAAAATCTAACTTTGGAAAGAAAATATTCCCTGTTTTACCTAAAAATGTTGCAAGTAAACATATTTGACCAGATTGCTGGGGCGTGACAAAAAAACGTTTAATATCTGAAGGACAGGAAAGCGGTTGTTGTTTTTGAAGTCTATACATAAAGCCATCTAATAAACTGCCATTTGAAAAGGCAACATTAGCAAATCTAGCCGTTGAAACTCTAAATTTATTCTTTTTAGAAAGTATTAATTTTTCCATTAAACTTTTAGATGCACCCATTATATTAACGGGATTTGCAGCTTTATCGGTCGAAACACTGAAAAAATATTTTGGAGGAGTTTTAGAACATAGATTTAATAACTTAATTGCACCATAAACATTGTTCTTGATTAAAGCTTCTACAGAAATTGAATCTTTCTCCGAACGTACATGTTTGTGTGCTGAGAAATTAGCTACAACATCCCAATTGTCTGAATTAAATATTTTATCAAACGTATCACTTAATAAATTAACAGGATATGTAATGTATTCTGGCTTATAATCTAATAAACTTGAGCTTCTAAGATCTCTAGTTAATTCGGTTAAACCATTTTCATTTATGTCCACAACAATTATTTTAGATGGAATAAATTTTAAAATTTGCTTTATATAACTAGAACCAATTGTCCCAGCGCCTCCAATAACTAATATTTTTTGATTACGAATTTGACTAAACAAAAAGCTTTCATTGGTTGATAATTCATTATCAAAAGATATTTTTTTATAAAAATAATTATTTAATTGTTTCATTATTTTGGTCTAAGAATTATTTATTAGGACTTTCTAGAAAATTATATATAATTTTAAATGATTTCCGACAAACCTTTTAACGGTTTATAATTAATTTGATTTAATATTTTTTTATTAGAGAAAGTCAATGTTTTAGTTAATTTTTTGAATTTTGTTTTATTAAAAGGGAAAAAGAGTAATATTTCACCTAAGTTGCTGATCAATTTCATAAGAGAAAAAGGTAATATTTGTACTTTTTTGTTATATTTTATTGAAATTATTGTATCAATTTCACTTATTTTAGGATGTATACAATCGGTATAATTATAAATGCCTTCAATCTCAAATAATTCTGGCATAACCTCAGCAACGTCTACTGCAGCTACAATAGACCTCTTGGCTTCTCCTTTCCCTATCCTAAAATAATAACCTTTTTTAATAGCTTTAATTATGCTATTTAAGTTACCGACTGCCCCCTCACCTGTAATAAGTGGTAACCTAAGTATAACAACCTTTACATTCTTTGATTTACTATAATCTAGAAGAGCCCGTTCTGCTTTAATTTTACTTAAAGCATAAGGTGTATTACCTGAAAGTGTCGTAAATTCATTAAATAATTCTCCCGAATCTCTGCCATACACAGCAACAGTACTTATAAAGACAAACGTTTTGATATTTAAATGTGAAATTGATTTTATTAAATTTTTTGTACCCTCATAATTGACTTTGTAAAATTCATCAATTTGTACTTGATTTTTTGGAATAGAATGTGCTTTGCCAGCTGCATGAATAACGTAATCTATATTTTCACATTGAAAACTTTCGTCACCTAAATCACAAATAATATCGGAGTCTTTACTTCTACCTAATTTAACAATATTATAACCTTTAATTCTTAGAACGGATTTAATGTGTGACCCTAAAAAACCTGAATGACCTGTTAAAAGTATGTTACCCATATTATCTTGTAAATAGAAATAAATATTATAAAAAAATCTAGCACTTTTATATAAGCGCCTTATAATAAGAAATTTAAAACTCTATATGTTACTGTAATTAAAATTAAATTAGTGTGTGTGTTTTAATTTATGTTATCAAAATTTAAGTTTCTTGTAAATAAATTCTGGAATTAAAGTAATTATTATAGAAATATATTTCCAAAAATATGGAATATATCTTTTTGCTTTTTTTATGGAGCCACTATGAATAGATTTTGCAATAATTGACGTATTTGAAACTAAAATATTGGGAGTTTCATGAATAGGAACTGTTTTTGTTCTGACAGGACCTAAAACGATCTCTTGAAGATTAATCTTAGGGTATTTTTGCCTTAAACCAGAAAGAGCCGTACTTAAAGCTGCCTTAGAAGCACCGTATTGATAATTTAATTTTCTTCCACGAACCGAAGCTACACTTGTTATTACTTGAAAATGTAAATCTTTTTTTAGATTAAATCGTAATATATGCTCAATCAAATTTATTGGATAAATAAAATTTAAATTGACAATATTTTTTAGCTCTTCGAAGCTATATTGATCTTTTATTAATGGGGTATATCCGATAAAACATATAATTTTATCATAATCATGTCCTATATTAAAATATGTTTTATCGTCACCCGCGTCTAAAAAAATAAGTTCTTCTGTTTTTTTAGAGGATGTTCTATCTATACATTCTTTATTGCTGTACAAATTATAATATTCAATAGCTATAGAACTACTTGAGCCTAATAATAGAGTTTTCATAATCCTAATCGTTTACTTTGTAATGATTCAAATGTTAAGTTATAGTACTTTCTGATTCTTTTAAACTCTAATAAATTCAACTTGTCAGCCACTAATTCAGAATCATCTAATGTTGAGTCTTTTGATAAATAAATTTTACCCTTATAGGATTTGACTATTACGTTAAGTTTTTCTACTAATTCAAAAGTTCTTTTTGTTACTGGAATATCTAAAGCTAAGGTATGTCCTTTCATTGGAAAAGATAATAAACCAATCGATGGAATATCACCAAACTCTTTTAAAACACATAAAAAACTTGCAATTCCATATTCAGAAATAACCTCCATACATTCTTTTATTGCTGGATATGATTTTTCCTTATCAATGACAAATTGATACTGAATAAAACCTCTTTTACCATAAATTTTATTCCAATTTAATATTTTATCAAGTGGATAGAAAAACTCATCATAATGAACCGATCTTTCAACGTTCTTATAGCTTCCTAATTTATAATAAGCGCTATTAAATAATCTAACAAACCATTTTCTTAGAAAAAAAGAAGGAAAGAAAAAAGGTATACTAATAAAAGGTTTCTTATGAACTTCTAGTTTATTTATTGAATCATTAAAATCTCCATAATCAATAATACTTCTTCCCATTTTCTCACCTTTAGCAAGGCAATCAATCCAAGCTACAGAATTGTGTGAATTTGAGATCCTATTAAATGCCTCAAAAGTTTCTTTAAGATTTGCTGTAACAATTCTATTTCTTACTATAAAACTACTTTTAATATCTATAATTTTAAATTCAACTTCTTTGATGAGACCCGTTAATCCCATTCCACCAATAGTTGCTTTAAATAACTCATGGTTCTCAGATGGACTTAAGATTTTTCTTTCTTTACCCGTATCTAAAACTATTTTAATTATAAAATTCCCAAAACTACCGACCTTGTGATGGTTCTTCCCATGCACATCACTAGCTGCCGCACCTCCTACCGTTATATATTTTGTCCCTGGCGTTGTAGGAATAAAGTAACCTTTAGGAACAATAAATTTTAAAACTTGATCTAATGTAGTCCCGGATAATACATTAATTGTCTTTTTTTCTTCGTTAAGATTAAGAACACCTTTAAAGTTATTAATAAAGACAATATCCCCAAGTGATGAATCACCATATGACCTGCCATTGCCATAGGTTATAGCTTTTTCAGAAAAGCTGTTTACCGTTTTAACTTCTTTCATAGGGTAATTCCCCCAACCTGATAATTTCATATTAAAATTTTACGTAAAAATAAATGGCAGCTAGAAATAGTAAGCCAATTATAATTGATTTATTTGTTGTTATTTTTTTTACTAAATCCTCTTCTTTATCGTCAAGTAGTGTTAATTGTATATATAGAGAAATTAAAAAAGATAGCATTAAAATATAATTTTTGTATTCTAAGAAATGAGTTAATTCTTCATATAAAAAAAAGTTATAAATAAATGCACAAAATAATGCCGAACTAATTCTTAAAGTATTAAGGGTATTAATGTCTAAAGTGCGATAAGCTCTTCTTGAATTGTTTTTTTTTGAATTTAACAACTCATTCAATCTTTTGTCTATTGATAAAAAGAAAAATGCAAAAAATGAGGTAAATAAAAGCCAATAAGAAATTTCGATACTTGTAATTGAACCACCAAACAATAATCTTATTAGGTAAAATGAAGATAACAGTAAGACATCTAGCCATTTTATTTCCTTCAATTTAAAGGAATAAGATAAGTTTATGACAAAGTAACTTATTAATAAAACCAAACTAGTGTTAACAAGAGTTGATGCTAAAAAAATAATTAATACAAGAATACTAAATAGTGTTAAAATTGATTCTTTTACACCAATATCTCCGGAAGCAATGGGTCTACCTTTTTTTATTGGATGATTTCTATCTGACTCAAAATCAATCAAGTCGTTGAACACATATCCAAAGCTGGCTGTCAAAGAAAAAGTAAAAAAACCAACACATAAATTTAAAAGATTATCATAAGTGATTCTATCGGGAGTTAGTAAAATAGGAATAAAAATTAAAATATTTTTCAACCAATGTTTTATCCTCATTAATTTAATTAAATTAATAAACTTAAAAGTATTAATTTTTAAGTAATTCTGAGCTTCTTTAAAAATAATTTTATCAGCAAATGAATCTCCATAATAATCAAACTCACTACTAATATTTTCTTTAATAAAATTTATTTTATGTTGCCCCTTAAGGTTTATATCTGTTGAACCATATACTTCCTTGAAAAAGGGATAAATTGATTTAATTTTTGAAGCATAATTTTGTGTTGAAGCTGTAACAAGGTAAATATCTCGTCCTTTTTCATGTTCATTTTTTAAAGAATGAATTAAATTCTCATTTGGGATGATATTAATTTCTTTTAAATTTTCATCTATCAACAGCTTCTTTTTAGTCTTTAAAACTCCATTTTTAAAAAGTGAAATAATGCTAGTAATTGGTTTTTTTAAAAAATAATTAAAAAACAACTCTTGGAATAAGTCATTCTTAATTAACGTTTTATCTAAATCAACAATAATTGGATATTTTTTCATATTAATTATAATGTTTTATATATTTAGAATTAATAGAGTCCCATGAATATTCTTGCAGCACTTTGTTTTCTGCTTTAACAATCAATTTATCTCTAAAGGATTCATTTTCGACTAACTTAACAATACTAGTATAATAGCTTTCTGGAGAATCACAAATTATACATTCCTTATTATTTTTAATATTGATATCGCCAACAGCTAAATCAGACAGAATCACAGGAGCTTGGTTAACCATAGCTTCTATCACCTTAAATTGCATGCCGCTTCCAGAGGTCATAGGGGCAACACATATATCTATATTTTCAAATATATAATCATATATATTCGGTACCTCCCCTATAATTTTTACATTAGAATAATTCTTTACTTTTGAAATTAAAGAAGAAGATGGATTTCTTCCAACTATTCTAAATTCAAACTTACTATCATTGTTTAAGAAAATACTCCAAACTTTATCAAGAAACCAATTTACTGCTTCTATATTTGGAGAATAACTCATGTTTCCAGTGAAACCAATTATTGTTTTGACAGAATTAAACTTTTTTGCGCTTTTTCTTACTGGTATATCAACACCAACAGGAATAACAGAAGCTTTTTTTTCAAAAAAAGAATTATCAATATTTGATACAACAAAACTGTTTTTATATAAATGTGATATTTTTTTCTCAAAAGGCTCTAATCTCTTTAACTCAAATTTAAAAAGTAATTTTAAAAAGTAATTTGAATTAATTAATCTTCTTCTAAAATTTAACGTCATTGAGTCAATAAGGTCAATTGACTGATTGTTACCGAAAAAATATTTAGAAGTCCTCAACAATATATTATGAACTTGAGTTATTTCATTTTTCAAAATTAATTTAGAAATATTGTCATGTATTTTTTTACTCCAAAACATACTAACCTGAAGAGGTTCATAAAAGTTAAGTATAACTGAAAAAAAAACACTTAAAAGATTAAATGTTCCAGCACTTAATAACTTAACATCTTTATTAAACTCGTTAGCAAGCCAATTGCTATTTCCTTCTTTCGACAAAATACAAATGTAAACAGAATAATCATTTTCCAACATTGCTTCTATTCTATGATAGAGTATAACCTGATCTCCTTTCCCATCTTTTTTTGGTTCCCTAATAGCTATAAATAAAATTTTTCTATTCATTTAAAATTTTTTTGAGTTTATTTTTATAATTTGGAAATGAATATTTTTTAAATAAAAAAGACATATCAATATCACTTATAATAAATTTTTCTTTTTCTGCTAAAGCGATATTATTAGCAATCTCCGAAGAATCATATGGAGAACAAACATATTTTGTAGAATTTAGTATTTCATTAAAAACTTTAATATTACTTCTAACAATTGGGACTTTATATTGGACTGCTTCTAAAAGAGGTATTCCAAACCCCTCCTGTGTAGATATAAAAACAAATAATGAGGAATTTTGATATAACTCGTGAAGATATTTCGAAGAAATACCAGTGCTTAAAAACTTTATTTTATTTTTCATCGGGCCAATAACCTGTTCATATTTTTGCCTTGTGACATCATCAACGCCTAAAATATAGAGATCTAATTCCCCTCCTCTATCTAGATATATTAAATAGGAGTCAATTAATTTACTTAAATTTTTTGTTTCAGAAGTACCAGATATAGAAAAAATATATTTATTGTTATTCCTGTTAAAAAATAATTGTTTAATTGGTGTAAAAACATTGTGTAAAATATTTGTATCGTTTCTGCACTTAAATAGGTCCTTAAATTCAGATCTAACAGTTTCTGAAACAAATATAAATTTCTGTTTCTTGTTTTGTAGTTTTAAATTCCATCTTTTATATAGATTACTATATCTAAATTTTATTTTTTCATCGAAAGCGATTAAGTCGTGAATAATAATTAATTTTTTAGAATAATTATAAAAAACTGGACCAGTATTCAATGGTAAAATGACTAAATCGATCCCATCTTCAATTAGTCTTATTGGTAAATTAATATTTTCCCATATTGCATAATTCGTAGAACCAAATAATTCTATTTTATGGTTTTTATCAAAGTCTTCACAAGGCCATGCGTATAAAACTGGAGAATACCCTAACTCTTCAATTGCTCTTATTAAATTATTAGTGTAATTCGCTATACCTCTAAAACGCCAACTACCAGTTAAAGCCCTGCAATCTATTCCAATTTTCATTATCTATTTTTTTTGTAATTTTAAGCACAAGCTCTCTCATTTTTATTTTTGGCGTACTTCCTATTAGTTTCTCAAGCCTATCTGTATTAGCACTATTAAACTGAATATCATTATTTCTAACTAAGCTTTTATCAATTAGCAAATAATCTTTATAATTAAGGTTATTAATTTCAAAAGCATATTCGACAAAATCTAACAAACTATTAGTTTCTCCGGTCCCTAAAACTAAATCACAATTAGTTTCTTTATCCATTATTTGAGATATAAAATCACAAAATTCATAAGCACAGCCCCAATCTCTCGAGATATTTAAATTCCCAAGGTTAATTATTTCCTTTAGCCCTTTTCGAATATCAATTGCAGTTTCAATAATTTTTCTTGTCACAAAATTTCTCGACCTTAATTCCGATTCATGATTAAATAAAACAATATTGTATATCCTCAGATTATGATGGTTTGAGTAAAATCTACCAATATCTAAACATGTTTTTTTTGCTATTCCATATGGACTGACAGGGCGAGGAATTAAATCAATATGTATTGATTCATTTTGAACACCATACATTTCACTAGATAATGGATTAAATATTTTAATTTTTTTATTAATATTCTTAACGCTTTCGCATACATTTTGTATCAATAATATATTACTTTCTAAAGATTCTTTAGGCTTATGAAAACTTAAACCAACACTTGTCAAAGAGCCTAGGGGAAAAATGATTTTGGGTTGGTACTTAGCAATACAATCACTTATTTCTGATTCGATTAGTGGGTTAATAAGTTCCACTGTAATTTCTTTATAAATACTTAAATATTTTAATCTAGAAACATCACTGTCATTAGATCTAATAGTACCTATTACATCGTAGCCTTTCGATAAATAAATTGAAGAAAGAATACTTCCATCTTGTCCATTAACACCAATAATTAAAATTGTTTTTTTTAATTCCATGAAAAATAACCTTTATATCTGTAAATTAACCTTAAATAACCCCTTGAAACTCTAGCTCTGTCAAATAGTAAAAAACCATAAAAAATATGTAAAATCGGTCCAAAAAATATTCTAACTATAAGTAATGGGCTTTTTCTATATATAATCTTAATATTTTTTCGAAGAAATCCACCTGTTCCTTTTGCATAATTTATTTCTCTATGTTTATTAAGAGTAGATTCCTTATCAGGATGAAATATTTCTATTTGTGGTATTTTAATAAAGTTACTATTAATTGAGTTTAAATAATTAATAGTAAAGTCAGACTCTTCAGAGCTCCCGAAATCAGTTCCAACACCTAAGTTTTCGTCAAAAAACAATTCTTTCTCTGATTTTCGAAAATCAAAAAAAAGAGTGTAACTTATGATTCCGCCGACTACACTATCATATGATAATTTCACTTTTTCAAAAAAAACGGATGAAGATTCCTTAATCGAAGTAGAATTAAAAACTAAAACACCATCATTATTATCGTAATAATCATCAACTAATTGCAATAGCCCAGGTGGATATATACAATCATCATCTGGAAAACCGATAATAGATTTTTCGCCAATTAATTCAACACCAATATTCCTTGCACTACTAAGAGACATTCGTTTAACACGTTTGTATTGGTAATGTGATTCCGGTAAATTGATTTTCAAACTATTTAAACAACTATCATTTTCTAAATCATTTTGGTCGAGAACAATTAATTTAAACGTATTCTCTAAATTGTTTTTTAATGAATTTAGAAACAATTCAAAGTGCTCTTCTCTTTCAAATGTTGTTAATACTAGGCTTATCATAGCTTATGAAATATATTTTTAATGTTAATAAAATTAGGGAAGGAAAAATTAATAACTCTACGTACGGTAAAGGTGGAAATAGAAATAAAATAAAAAATAAAAATTTATCTATTTTATTTAAAAATCTCCAATGATAAAGAAAGAACGGTATGAAATAAACTAATGTCATTATCCATACTTTATCATTTAGTAATTGAATCATAGGCAGATAAAACAAAGCTGACGAAAACATCCAATAATTTATTTTTGGTTTTTTAAAGAAATCAAATATTACTATTAAAAATATGATAAATAGGCCTATCAAAGATCCATAATTTAAAATAGCTAATGGATTAAGTTGACCGTGAATAAAATTATTATTAAAAACAAAATCGATACCCTCTGAAAGAACTATTTTATTCTCGTAAATAAAACAATCTAATTTTTGATAAATAAATGAATCCAATGACTTCCTGTTTATAAAAAACTTTATATATTTTAAATTTTTGCTAATAGAAGGAACTAGAAGAAATATTGAAAGAATACTTACTGTATATAATATATGTTTTTTACTTATTTTATCTTTCCATTTTAACAATAATAATGGAAGTAATACTACAGGAAACAATTTCAATATCGTAGCTAAAGCTAATAACAATGTTGAAATATAAAAATTCTTACTTTTAAAACTAAAAACAACCAATAAACATATAACTAAATCAATTTGCCCTCTTTCAAATGCGAAAAAAACAGGGAATGAAAAAAAGATTACTATTAAATTTTTAGCATTAAAAATGTTTAATAATTTATGAAATGAAAACAGGATCATCAATGACCATAATATTTTTGCTATTTGATAATTTAATAATGAAAATGGAATAAATAAATATGGTGATAATGGAGGATATATAAATCTAGAAATATTTCGTGACTCACAAGAGTCTATAAGCCCCAATGCTTCATTATTCATATAAGGGTTTAAATTAAACAAAATAGATTTGCCAGCAATATAGAAAGCTCTAAAATCCATTTGATAAAAAGTACAAGCAATGAAAATGGTTAAAATAATACTACTTATACTTAAAACTGAATTTTTTTTGAACATAGAATATTAATAAAATCAACAATGTAGTGAAAAAATAAGTAGTTATAGAATTTGATAATTTACCCCTGTATGTAATACTTATTATTTCAATATATAAAAGAGGTATAAAAAAAATTGTATTATTAGTTTCTATAGTAGCAAATATTCGTCGCATTAGATAAAAGGAAAAATATGTAATTAAAAACAAAAATAATATTCCTGGTATACCGTCAAATAAAATACCCTCCATAAAAAGCCTCAAAAGATATTCAAATTTACTTACACCTGAATTATTAGTTAGCCAATTACCTCCACTTGTATGAATATTTGATTCATTACCTATTAAACTATTAAAAAAGATCTGAAATGGATTAAGTAAGAAATCTGGATAATTAATGCCGCTATTATAAACATCTTGAAGTTTAAGGTATGGTTGGACTTCACTCTGTTTAAGCCTATCTAACAAGTAATCAAATGCCTGACCTTTACTTAAAATAAATGGAGATGCTATAGCTAAAAACGATACCGAAATATATGAAATTAGCTTTGTTACTTTAATGGGCACAATCTGGAGATAATAACGATTTGTAAATAAAATCACCCCAAAAACTGTAATTATACTTGACTTGCTGCCTTCAACTAAGATGAACACAATAGCCGAAATATAAAATAATAAATACTTCTTTTTAAAAATTAAACCTATAAATAAGGCAGGGAAAACAAACTTAATAACTCTTTGAACTAAATTAGAACTTGAATTAAAATCCATTCTTGCTTCAACAAAATTTGATAAATTAAACCAAGGAAGTTGATACCAATTTACAGAAATTATTACAAAAAATAAAAAAAAATAAAAAACAGAAAAATTATAATCTCTTGAAAAAATAGGGTCTTTATGAACTTGAGCACTTATTAAAGATCTTTTTAATAAATTTTTTTTTACAAAAAATAAAAAAATAAAATTTACTATAATTCCTATAATGGTTGGTAATAATAGTGAATTTAAATTGTTATAAATTACAATATATAATGAAAAAAAGTACAATACAATAGATCCATGAAAGTAAAGTCCATTAAGAAATAATAGAAAAACAATTAAACCTATTATTATTTCAACCATCTAAATGAATTTTTTAATAAACCATAAATAATTTGTATTCTTGAATACAATATTATGTAAATTAACTTTGAAAATTTATATTTTTTTAAATTACTTCTATAAATCTCTACCTCTTCCAATCTCTTCTTTACGTATGAGTTCGTCGAGCTAAAACCACCAAATGTAAAAATTCCAAATGAATTTGATATTACTTCATAAACATAGCCTTTATCAATTGCCTTTAAAAAAAAGTCGTAATCTGACATGTATTTATATTTCGTGTTATAAGCACCAAGATCATCATATACCTTTTTTGTTGTGATAAAACTTGAACTATGTCCAGGAAACACATTGTCGCATCCAAACATTATTTTTTTTAACTCAACACCTGTTTTATATCCTCCTGCACTATATGTAGGTAAGAAAAACATATGAGCTTTAGAAATTTGTATATATTTGTTAATATTATTGATGGCATCAGGTTCTAAATAATCTCCCGAATTAACGAAAATTATCCAATCGTTCGAATCATTAACTTGATTAATTCCGAAGTTAAATGCTTGATATATTCCATTATCCTCTTGTCTACAATATGAAATATCAAAATTAAAGTGGCTGAAATCAACTAATTCATAATCACTTTTATCAACAATAATACATTTAAATTTATTTGAATCCTCTGATAAAAATGAGCTTAAAGTCTTTTTTAAACCATAATTATCATTTTTAACACTAACAATTATATATAGCATAGTTTAATTTATTAAGATTAGAAATAAAATTGAATTTATTACCGTTATCTCTGTATTCATTAGGGAATTCAATAAAATGATCAATATTTAGAGTTTTGAGATCCATTGAAGTTATTTTTAAATTAGAAATGTAATCCTGAATTCCAGAATCCTCAGTAGTTAAAGTAGGCATAGAACTATAAATACAATTTAATGCAGATGAACTACACCCCTCTAAGATATATGGCAAAATAAAACCTTTAAGTTTTATTTTTTCTTCTTTAGAAAAAAAATTGGTATAACCATTTAAAATAATGTTTCTATATTTTTTTATTATAACTTTAGAAGTTTCTATATCAATATTTCCAAATATTATAAAACTTAAGTTAGGGTACTTTAAAGAAAGTTTTATGATATAATGAAGCCCCTTTATAGCATAACCAGAGCTAATAACATAACCAATCTTATTTGATCTAGAATCCTGTTCAAAAATATTGAATTGCTGTGGGATTGGATGCCAATAAATGATCTTTGTTTTGTCTTTAAAGGAGTAACGTTTTCTATTCTCCTTTGATCCATAAAAAATTATTATATCTGCCGAGTTAAGGTTATATGCATTAAAATAATCATTCCAATTTCTTTTAACGGTAGTTGAAATCGGTAGTAATTTTTTATACAATTTGATTTCCTCATCCTCTATATTGATGGCTACTTCTTTTGTGTTTTCTGAAAATAATAAAATCCTGTTTTTAATAAACTTATTTTTATCAAGCATGATATAGCTTTTACCTTGCCCCAATAAAGTAAGATTAAACCCTATTAGAGAAAGAATAGGAATAGTTAAATTTAAAAAAAAGGCATGAATTAAATTATTATGACCAACATTAATTACAAATAGGTTTAAATTTAAATTTTTATTTATCTTTTTTGACTCTTGGTACACAACGTGATACTTATATTCTTCAGATGAATTAAACGCATATGAAAAAAGAATTATTTTTGAATTATTTTTTTTATAAATCATCAATTCTTTAATACGGGGTAACACATTAACAATGTGAAAAGAAAGAAAAAGCATAATATTACCAATACCAAAACCCAAAATAACAACACCTATATCACTAAATAAAACTAAAACGATAAGGTGATAGATGGAATAACAAATTAGTAAAAAAGTGTTACTACTTTTTTTTATGTAAGATATTTTCAATAAAGTTAATGAAGAAAATATCATTGTTAAACCTAATACAAAATATAAAAAGAAATCGAAATTAACAAGATCTAAATAAAGACCAAGGAATTTATAAAATAAACATGCCGAAGCCAATAATAAGAGTAAAACTAAAGAGTAAAATATTTGAAATTTTAAAGTAAGCTGCTTGTCTACAATTAATTTTGGTATTTTCCTACCTATAACTATATCATTAAGAGCAAAACAAACGCCTAACAATTTAAACATAGCAATTGTATTAGGCAAACTTACTGAACCAATTAATAATAATGCAAGTATATCTAATCGTGATGAAACCACAAGGTTTAGTGTATTTAAATATACTCGATGGGCTGTGGTTAATACTTCTAGGGAAAAAAAATTTTTTATTACATACAATACTAAAAAGGTAATGAAAGAATAATATAAATAAATTGAATTAGTGATATTATTAAAGTAAAAAAAAAGTGATATAGCTACAGGTAGTGATGTAAGAATAATTAAATCTACAGGGTTATTATTTAAATGTTTTTTTCTAGCTATAAATGCTGCTGGTAATGCAATTAATAAAATTAAATATTCTGGGATAATCCAAACAGTTTTTTTAGCATAAAAAACAAGAATAGAAAAAATAATTATTGGAATTAGTATATAGCTATATTTAATTTTTAATTTTTCTTTTGCAAAAACGGAATTATTAGCGCATAAAATATCAGTGTTCGCTAAAAGTGCTAATATCGTTGAATAAAAAACTAAAGAATTAAATAAAGAAGACTCTATTTTATCACCATAAATAAAGAAAAAAACAAAAGAGAAACTCCAGCTAAAGATAGCTATTAAACTGTTTTTATTGATAATTTCTTTTAGCATTTTCATGATTTTATATTCAAATAAATTTAAGACTCTGATATTCTTTTTCTTGTGAGAGCTAAATTTTAAACACCAATTTGGTAGCTCATTTAGAAAATATTATTCAGCCTGCTTCAAAATATTATGTCCTGCTTTTAGTAAAACAACATCTTTTTTCATTAATGAAACATCACCTCTCATCATGTCTTTTACTAAAGAAGCCAAATCGTGTTCTGGCACCCAACCTAATTTGTTCTTAGCCTTTGAGGGGTCTCCAATCAATAAATCAACCTCTGTTGGACGGAAATAAGATGGATCAATAGATAACACTTCTTGGCCTATCTCCAATTGAAAATCTTTATGATTACATGCCGTAACAAAGGCTTTCTCATCTATTCCTTCTCCTTTAAACTCTAATTCTATTCCAACTTCTCCAAAAGCCAAGCGCACAAAGTCACGTACTTTCGTAGTTACCCCAGTGGCAATTACCCAGTCTTCAGGTTGGTCCGCTTGCAATATCATCCACATCATTCTAACATAGTCTTTCGCATGGCCCCAATCACGTTTAGCCTCTAAATTTCCTAAATAAAATTTATCTTGCAGACCTAATGCTATTTTTGATACCGCACGGGTAATTTTTCTTGTTACAAAAGTTTCCCCTCTTCTTGGTGATTCATGATTGAATAAAATACCATTACACGCAAACATACTATACGCTTCGCGGTAATTCTTAGTAATCCAAAAACCATATATTTTAGCAACTCCATATGGAGAGCGAGGATAAAACGGAGATAATTCGTCATAAAAACCTCTGTCGTTTTTGTTTTCTGGCATACCTCCATACAATTCAGAAGTTGAAGCTTGGTAAATTCTTGTTTTCTTTTCTAAACCTAGAATTCGTACGGCTTCTAATATTCGTAAAGTTCCCAATCCGTCAATATTTCCAACGTATTCCGGTGTATCAAAAGAAACAGCAACATGAGACATTGCTCCTAAATTGTAAATCTCATCTGGTTGTGTTTCTTGTATAATACGTGTCAAATTCATTGCATCGGATAAATCTCCATAATGCAATTTTAATCTTTGATCGGGATGATGTGGATCTTGGTATAAATGATCGATTCTATCTGTATTAAATAGCGATGATCTTCTCTTAACACCATGTACCATATATCCTTTTTCTAACAACAACTCAGCTAAATAAGAACCATCTTGTCCTGTAATACCGGTAATTAAAGCTACTTTCATAGTTTACTTTTTTAATTTAACTTCTTTTATATTTTCTATATTATTTAAAAACCAAGCATAGGTTTTTTCAATTCCTTCTTCTAACTCTGTAGTATACTCCCAACCGACTTTTTTCATTTTTGAGACATCCATCAATTTTCTTGGTGTTCCGTCTGGTTTTCCTGAATCCCAAATGATCTCACCTTGATGTCCTGTTACTTTTTGAATGGTTTCTGCCAATCCTCTTATAGTAATGTCTTTTCCTGACCCCACATTGTATAAATATTCTGATAATTCGTTTTCTAATGCGTACACCACAGCCTCTGCCATGTCATCTACAAATAGAAATTCTCGCATCGGGGTTCCACTACCCCATAGTTTTACAGGAGTATTGTTCGTTTTTGCTTCATGAAATTTACGCAACATTGCAGGTAATACATGTGATGTTTCTAAATCGAAATTATCAAAATACCCATACAAATTTGTTGGCATTAAGCTCACGTAATCTTTATTGAATTGTTTTCTAATGGCTTGACATGTTTTCACTCCTGCAATTTTAGCTACAGCATACCATTCATTGGTAGGTTCCAAAGAGCCTGTTAATAAACATTCTTCCTTTAATGGTTGTGGGGCCATTTTTGGATAGATACAAGAACTACCCAAAAAGATAAATTTATCTATTCCTGATTGCAAAGATCCATCAATTAAGTTATTCTGAATTTGCATGTTTTCCATTAAAAATTGATATGGAAAATCACTATTTACTAAAATCCCCCCAACTCTTGCCGCAGCATCAATAACTACCTCAGGTTTTTCAATTGCATAAAAATCTAGCACTGCTTGTTGGTTTCTTAGATCTAGTTCAGCACTTGTTTTCCCTATTAGGTTATTGTACCCTTTGCTTTCTAATACTCTCCATACGGCTGAGCCCACCATTCCACGATGACCTGCAATATATATTTTTGATGTTTTAGATATCATATATAATTCTTATTACTTTGTTCCTGATCATTTCACTTGTTTTCTAAGTTCAGTCGAAGAAAATCGATGATCTCTAGCATTGTAATAAGTATCAATACCTTTTGCTTCACAATAGTCTTTACCAGTGTATTGTTTGTCTATATACTCATCTCCAATGATACGAACATCTATTTTAAA